>JACCEC010627605.1_pt1 | contig 14213 bp, 13 predicted proteins | sample 7450121 | NCBI WGS metagenome assembly JACCEC01 (sample SAMN15323455, study PRJNA562643) | freshwater metagenome | isolation source: river surface water | place: USA:Blue River Watershed | collected 2017-08-18 | reverse complement strand
GAGCCGATGGCGCCCACGGCGTCGATGTAGGCGCGACGCAGGAACAGCGAAGCGCCATGATGGCGGTTCGAGGGGTCCTGCAGCGCCCTCCCGAGGTCAGGCAGCGTGCTGGGATCCTTGATCTTCCCCAGCGCGTCCGCCGCGGCGAGGCGCACGAGCAGGGCCGGGTCCTCCAGCCGCGCCGCCACGCGCCCCGACTCGAGGCGGTCGCCCCGGTCGCCGAAGGCCCCCAGGACCGCGATCCGCGTGAAGGCGTCCGGTGCCTCGATGAGCTTGAGGAGCGCGTCGCGCGCGGCGAGACTCTTCATCGGGCCGAGGGCCCGCACGGCGACCCAGCGCTTGGCGTCGGTGCTCTGGGCGTCCCGCGCAGCGGCGAGCAAGCCCTCGACGTCGCCCCCGCTCACGAGCCGCCCGTAGGCCTCCTCGCGCAGGGCCGTGGGGAGGTTGCCGTCCGCGGCGGTCGCCACGTCTTCCGGCAGGGCCGCCCAGGCCGGCGCAAGGAGCAGGAAGCTCGCGAGGAGGGTCATCATGGCTCAGAACTCGTACGCGAGGCGCGTCTGGAAGGTCCAGTAGTTGCCCACTTCCTGACCGTCGTCGTTCACGGTGGTGGCGAGGCCCGCGCGCTTGAGCGGGAGGCGCTCCGTGGCGTGCGCGTAGCCCCCTTCCATGCTGTAGGTGACGTGCTCGTGGAAGCGCGTCTTCAGCGCGAGGTCGCCCTCCCAGCCGAGGATCGACGAGGTGGCGAGCGCCTGACCCGTGGCCGTGGTGCAGCCCTCGTCGCCCTCTCCGCAGAGGATGTTCGCGCCGTCCGGCTTGTCCGGCCACGCCACGACCCCACCCGCGAGGATCTCCCAGTTCTTGATGGGACGCCACCGCACGTTCGGGAAGACGTAGCGGCTGTTGTAGACGCCACCGTTGCTCCAGAGACCCTGCGCGTCCGGGCCCCAGGTCGCGGCCGTCGTGCGGCTGAGGATCTCCTCGTAGAGGAGGAGCCCCACGTTGTGGTCGGGGTGGAGGGGACGACCCGTGAACTGCACGTCCGTGACGGCGTTGTCGCCGCTGGCGTAGCCGTGCTCGAGCATGGCCGTGAAGCGCTCGTCCTGCCATCCGCCGCGCACGACGTAGCCCCAGATGTCGGCTTCCTTGTAGAGGGGGTCGTCCGCGCTCGCCGGATTCGCCAACGTGATGGCGCGCGTCTCGCCGCCCACGTGGAGGACCTCGCCCTCGAAGGCCAGACCGGCCACCTCGATCTTCGCGTAGCCGTCGACGATGAGGACGTTGCTGTCCGTCTCGCCCTGCTTGCGGTTGACGGCGTAGACGCCGGCCGTGATGTCCCCGACGAGGTCCTTGCGGAGCTTCAGGTCCTCACCCTTGTAGTTGAGGACGTAGATCATCTCCCAGACGTCGTCTTCCGTGTCGGCCCACCACCCGTCGTTGCGCCGGGAGGCGTCCCGCATCTCGGTGACACCGTGGCTCTCGGTGGGCTCGCAGCCGGGGAGGCTGGCCCCCACGACGCAGCCGTAGCCGTAGTACTGGATGAGGGGATCCTCGACGAGGCGGTCGACGCCGATCGCCGCGATGAGGGGCACGTCCTTCGGCTTCCCCGCGATCGTCGTGGCGACGGTGATGGGCTTCGTCGCGAAGATGATGCGGTCGTAGGTGGCGCCGGTCTTGTTGTCCCCGAAGGTGTCGTCAAAGCCGTTGCCGTCGTTGGCGAGGAGCCCCATGCCCCAGTTGCTGCCCTGACGACCCGCGCGCACGAGGCCGATGGGCACCTTGAACTCCATCCACGCGCGCTTCACCGCGATGGGCGCGCCCTCGGTGCCGTTCACCGTCGTCTGCGAGGGGTCCCCCGCGAAGAGCGCCGTGCTCGCCTGGCTCGCGTTGTCGCCGAACACGACCCCGTCGAGCATGTCGGCCATCACGATGAACTTCGCACGGTCCTCGAAGTTGAGCTCCGGCTGCACGCGGAGGCGCTGGACGAAGTAGTTCCCCGGCTTCTCCTGGCCCTCGTAGAGCCCTCCGAAGACGTTCCCGCGGAGACGGTAGTAGCCGTCCATCTTCAGCTCGTAGTCGTCAGGCGCTTCCGCGCGCGCGATCCCGGTGAGGGCCAGGAGCCCGAGGACGCCGATCATCCGCCGCAGGCCTCGAGGCAGCTCGCCGGGTAGTAGATGCCGTCCCCGTCGCCCGTGTAGACGTTGGAGATCGTCACGCCGCCGGCCTTGACCTGGAGCTGGGTGCGCCCGAGCACCACGTGCTGGCTCGCCGTGGCGTCCCAGCCCCACATCTCGACGGTCCAGCTCCCCGCGGGGACGTTGATCGCGACCCAGAGGCCGTTCGTGTTGGTGTGGGGCTGCGCGGCCTTGGCCGTGGGGAGGCTCGTGCCCGCGTTCTCGCTGAAGTAGAACACGTCCCCCGTGGCAGGCGGGTTCCCGTCCGCGTCGCGCAAGTAGATCTGCGCGTACTGGATGGGTTCCTGGTTGCAGTCGTAGGCCGTCCCCGCGATGATCGCCGTGCTCGTGTCCCACTGGACGCCGATCAGCGCCGGGATGAGCCGACTCGTGGCCTGGCTGACGGAGTTGAAGGCGTCGTCGTCCGTGCCGTCGGCGCTGTAGCCGTAGACCTGGTGAACCTCGAAGGTGTCGACGGTCTCGTCCCATTCGACCGGCGTCGTGACCGCGTACGCGAAGGGCGTGCAGGACGGGACCTCGAGGCCGAAGTTGCCGTCTGCGTCCGCCTGGAGCACCGTCGTGGCATCCCCCTCGATGTCGTCGCTGGTCCAGACCTGCACGGTGGCGTCGGCCACCGACTCGTCGGTCTGGAAGTCCGTCGCGGTGCCCTCGAGCGCGAGGCTGGTCTGGCAGGTGGGGTCGGGGCTGGCCTCGACGAAGTTGTCCCCCGCGGCGTTCGGCTGGAAGCAGGTCGTGTCGCCCGACCACGCGGTCTGGACGTTCACGAAGTCCGCGAAACGGTCGGTGGAACCCCCCGTGTCGGCGGCGGTGTCGGTCGTGCCGCCATCCTTGTCGGAGCCGCAAGCCACGAGGAGGGCGAGGAGGGAGACGAGGGACGAACGCATGGAAACTCCGCGGAAACGTAGGAACTACAGGAAGGTGAGGGACGGTGTCAAGTCGCGGGCCGACGCACCGAGGATGGGGGTGCCTCCGAGCACCGTCTCCCCGCCGCCGGCCTCCGGCGGAGGCGTCGTGCTCGCGCCCGAGGGGAGGTCGATGCCCCAGTCGCCGGCCCCGGGCTGCTTCAGCCCCACGGGGAAGCGGCCCGAACAACGCACCTTCAGGAAACGCTCGATCCAGCTGCGGATCTCCGGGGAGGCCCGCAGCCCCCAGCGACCGTCCGCACCCCGCGCGCGCGCGAAGAGCAGCCACTGGAGGACGTCGGGGTGGGCGTCGACCGGCTGGTCGGCCTGCTCACCCTCGCGGAAGACGATCGTGCCGTCCGGCTTCCGCAGGAGGAAGGGGTTCTCGGGGAGGGGGTCGAGCCCGCCCGCCCATCCCACGAAGGCGTCGAGGTCGGCGGGCGCGTGGAGGCGCTGGGCCATCGCGACGAGGACCCGCCCGCAGGCCTCCGCGTCGTTGCCCGCGCGGTGCGCCTCGACGAGCTGCACGCCGAGGTGCGCGGCGAGCGTCCCGAGCTTCATGTCGGGGAGCTTCGTCCCGCTCCCGGAGAGGTGCTTCCGCGCGATGTCGTAGGTGTCGACCTCGACCATCCGGTTCGGCCAGTTCAGACCTGCACGCGCGAACTCCGCACAGACGAAGCGGTAGTCGAAGGCGAGGTTCTGCCCGACGACGATTCCGGGTCGGTCGAAGAGCGCGTGGATCTCCTTCGCGCGCTGCTCGAAGGATGGCTTCCCCGCGAGGTCCTCGTCCTTGATCTTCGTGATCGAAACGGTCTCCGCCGAGAGGGGCACGCCCGGGTCGAAGAGCCACTCGTGGCGCTTGCAGGAGAGGATCGCGAGGTCGGGACCCACGCGGAGCTCGACGGCCGCGAACTCGATGACGCGGTCGCCGTTCTCCGGCGCGAGGCCGGTGGTCTCGGTGTCGAAGGCGAGCAGGGTGAGATCGGTCCAGCGCACGTCCCCCCGGTAACCTGCGGCCGGACGGAATAGGAGAGCGTGCGCCCGCCCCGCGTCCCGACTCGGGAGGCGCGCGGTCGCCGTGAAACGGAAGGGGCGGGCCCCCTCCGCCCCAAGAATGCCCGGAGCCCCCCATGTCCACCTGGCTCGTCAAGTCCGAACCCGACGTCTACAGCTTCGACCAGCTCCGCGCCGACGGGCGCACCCCCTGGACGGGCGTGCGCAACGCGCAGGCGCGCAACAACCTGCAGGCGATGCGCCTCGGGGATCGCGTCCTCTACTACCACTCGAACGAGGGGAAGGAGATCGTCGGGGTGGCCGAGGTCGTGGCGGAGTCCTACCCCGACCCGACGAGTCCCGACGACGCGCGCTGGGTCGTGGTCGACCTCGCGCCCGTGGCGGCCCTCGCGGCACCGGTCTCCCTCGCGCGCTGCAAGGAGGACGAGGTCTTGCGGGAGACGGCGCTCGTACGACAGGGACGACTCTCGGTCATGCCCGTCACGGAAGCGCAGTACGACCGGGCACTCGCCCTCGGCGGGGGTCTCGTCGGCTGAACCCGCCCGCGTCCCGCGGAGGTGAAGACTCTCACCGAAAGGGGACTCGCGCCGCGCGATCGCTCGGGGCATACTAGGCCCACCTGAGGTCCCCATGCTCGTATCCCTGCTCTTCGCGCTCGCTGCCTCCCAGCCCGCCCACGCCGGCGCCACCGAGATCTGGAGCTACGATTCCTGGCCGGACTTCACGTCCGTCGCCGGCACCGGTGGCTGGCAGAACGGTTGGGGCGGGGACCCCTGGTACGGCGGGGACATCTACGGCTGGGGCGTCACCCCGGTGTGGTCCTCGTCCGACGCCAACACCTCGGACGACCCCGGGGCCATGGACAACTGGCTCGTGAACGACGCGGTGCCGGTCACGCAGGGTGCCTGGGCCGCCGGCTTCTACTCGGAGGACGACGACAGCTTCGGTCTCGTCATCGGGAACGAGGGGAGCGGCAATTACTACCTCTTCGCCTTCTGCGGCGCGGACGACGGCTACGATCCCAACTGCCCGTTCAACCTGCGCTCGGACGTGGGCTCCGCGTTGATCCAGTTCTCGGGCGGCCGCGCCACGGTCCTCGCGGAGAGCTCGACGACCTACCAGCCGAACGACTACGGCCCCATCTACATCAGCTACAACGACGGCGTGCTCTCCGGTCACTGGGACGACGCGGGCCTCGCCCTCTCGGCCACGGTCTCGGGCATCCCCGACCTCTCGCGTGTCGGCTTCTGGTCCTACGACGCCGGGTACGACGGCGGTCGCTACAACACGAACACCTGCTTCTACCAGAACGCCCTCTACGCCTGGGACGACGACGACGACGGCGTGGTGGACGACGACGACAACTGCGAGAAGTCTGCCAACGCCGACCAAGCCGACAACGACCGCGACGGCATCGGCAACGTCTGCGACGACACCCCGAACGGCTCGGGCGGTGGCGGCGGCACGGACACGGGCGGCGGTGGCGGCGGGACCGACACCGGCGGCGGTGGTGGTGGGACCGACACGGGCGGCGGTGGTACCGATACCGGGAACGGTGGCGGGACCGACACGGGCGGGAGCACCGACTCGGCGGTCACCGACGACACCGCTGGCGGCGATGTCCTGGGCGACGACGCCCTGAGCGCCGAGGAAGCCGCGAAGCTGCGCTACGCCGGGTCCTGCGGCTGTGCCGTACCGGCCACGGCGCCGTCGGGCGGTGGGCTCCTCGCGGTGGGCGCTGCGCTCGTCGGGTTCCTCTCGCGGCGTCGCAAGTAGACGCTGCAAGGGTGTGGGACGGGGGCCGTGGGCCCCCGCTTCGCGGCGACCGTACGCCCCCATTCCCCGCGGTGCGACGACCCCTCTCGCGCCGCAGGCGTCCCGGCGCTACCGGATCTTCCCCCCGCAGACCTCTTCGAGGGCGGTGATGGTCGCAGCGATGTCCTGGTCGCCCTTCCCCGCCGCGCGCGCGAGGTTGTAGGTTTCCCGCAGGCTCGCGGCGGTGGGCGCGGGGATGCGGTGCTCCGCGGCGCTCTGGAGGAAGAGGCCGAGGTCCTTGTGCATGAGGTCGATGCTGAAGTGCGTGTCGAAGTCGCGCTCGAGGATCGCCTTCCCCTTGAAGTCGAAGTAGGGCGACCGGAACCCGCTGGCCTGGACGACCTCGAGGAGCACCCGCGGGTCGATTCCGGCCTGCGTCGTGAGGAGCATCCCCTCGGAGAGGGCCTGGAGCATCGCGGCGATGAGCGTGTTCCCGGCGATCTTGACCTGGCTCCCCGCACCGACCTCCCCGCAACGGATCCAGCGTTCGCCGACGGCCTTGAAGATGGGCTCCGCCCGCGCGAGGTCCCGCTCGTCGCCGCCGACCATGAGGACGAGGGTGCCGCGCTCCGCGCCCGTGCGGCTCCCCGTGACGGGGGCGTCGATGAAGCCGACGCCGCGCTCTCCGCAGGCCGCGGCGAAGGCGCGGGCCTCGTCCGGGCCGATGGTCGAGAAGTCGATGACGAGCTTCCCAGGGCGCGCCCCCGCGAGCACCCCGTCCGGGGCGAGGAGCACCTGACGGAGGGCCGCCCCGTCCGCGACGCAGGTGCAGATGATGTCACTGTCGGCCGCGAGCGCGGCGGGGGTCGTGGCGATCACGGCCCCCTCGATGAGGCGCGCCTTCCCCGGCGTGCGATTCCAGACCATCGTCGGGAAGCCCTCCCGGACGAGGGTCTGCGCCATGCGGGCGCCCATGATTCCGAGTCCTGCGAAGCCGACGCGCGTGGTGTGCATGCCGGGGAGTGTATCCGTGCACCGGAGGTTGCGCGGGTCGGCAGCCATGCGGAGGGTGCCGACCGTTCCGCGTACGGTCCTCCGCCGCTACTTCTTGACCCCGACGACGACGTACTGGTAGGGAAGGGTCTCGTCGACGACGCGCGCGTCGAACCCCCCCTCCGTGAGCTCCGCGACCACGGCCTCGGGGGAGACCCTGTGCGTCGGCGGCGGCCCCTCGGGGCTCTCCATCGTGAAGTCCACGACCACGAAACGCCCAGCGGGCGCGAGGCCGTCGGCGACCTTGCGCGCGTAGGCGCTGCGCCCCTCGACGTGGTGCCAGGTGTCGACGGTCACGAGCACGTCGAGGCTGCCGGGCGCGATCCCGGGATCGTCGAACCCCACCTTCCGGGCGTGCACCTGCGTGAACCCCTCCCGTGCGATGCGCTCCTGCATCCACGTGACCATGCCCTCCGCGACGTCCAACCCCGTGACGCTCCCGTCAGGACCCACCGCCCGGGCGAGATGCGGCAGGAGGTAGCCCGTCCCTGCGCCGAGGTCCGCGACGCGCTGGCCCGGGGCGAGTCCGAGGAGACCGACGAGCTCCTCCGGCTTCTGCCAGGCGTCGCGGGCAGGGTCGTCGAAGACCTTCGAGAAGCGGGCAGCATCTCCGAAGTCGTGGGTCATGCCCTGACCGTGGTGCCCAGCGACGTGGGCCGCTCCGACGGCAGGTCCGCCGTGGGCATCGCCATGGTGGGCCCCATGGGCGGCCCGATGGGCACACGCGGCAAGGCCGACAACGAGGAGGGTCATCGAGGCTCCGAGGAAGCGGCCCTCTCTAACCCGTGCCCTGACGTCCGCGGGACGGCCGAGCACCGACGCGAGTCCTTGGCTCCGACGAGGAGCGTGTATAGGTGCCCCTGTCGTGCGCATCGGAATCGCCATCTCGAACGTCGCGGCGGCCTCCGTCACGCACACGACGATCCACCTCGCCCACGCGGCCCTCCTCGCGGGGCACGCGGTGCGCTTCTTCGAGCCGTGGGACTTCGAGGTCGACGAGGGAGGCCGCCTGCGGGGTCGCGCCCACCTCCTCGACGGGCCCGAACCCTCGCGGGAGGCGCTCGTCGCGCGGCTCGCGGCCCGGGACACCGTGCGGCGGAGCGTCGAGGTCGATCGCCTCGACGTCTTCCTCCTCCGCGCGAACCCCCTCGACCCGTCGCTCCTCTCCTTCGCGCTCCTCGTCGAGGCCGCAGGCGTTCCCGTGCTCAACCCCCCCGCGGCGATCCTCCGCACGGCCAACAAGTCGTGGCTGGCCACGCTGCCGGACGTCCCGCGCCCGCGGACCTTGATCACGCGCTCCCTCGCATCGGTGGAGCGCTTCGCGGCGGAGGCCCCGGACGGCGTGGTCGTGAAGCCGGGGCGGGGCTGCGGGGGCCGCGGGGTGAGCTTCGTACGCCCCCGCCAGCATCGCGAGCTGGGGCGCGCACTGGACGTCGCTTGCGCGGTCGGTGGGCGCACGAAAGGGGCAGCGTCGGAAGGCTACGCCGTCGTGCAGGACTGGTTGCCCGAGGCAGAGTTCGGCGAAAAACGGTTGCTTTGGCTGGATGGGTCCGTGGTTGGCGGATACCTCCGACAGCGCGCCCCCGGCGAGCTCCGACACAACCTCAAGGTCGGAGGCCAGCCCCATCCCACCGACCTCGAGCCCGACGACGTGACCCTCGCCGCCCGACTCACCCCGCACCTCCAGGCCGCCGGCATCTGGCTCGCCGGAATCGACGTGATCGGGGGCCGTGCCGTCGAGGTGAACACCCTCAACCCGGGGGGCGCCCACTACACGGGTCACTTCTCGGGTCGGGACCTGGGTGCCGAACTCGTCGCCACCCTCGAACGGCGTGTCCTCGCGCGCGCGGAGCAACCCCGTGGCCCGTCGCCGCCCTGAGGCCCGCACCCCCGAGGTCCGCGGCGCAGCGCCCGCGCCCACCGACCGTCTCCCCGGGGAGGCGGTCCCACCGCCGATCGAGGCTCCGCGTCGCTCCGCCCCGCACGGTCCCGAGGCCGAGCTCGCCGATCGCCTCCGCACGAACGCCTCCCTCGAGGGAATCGACCTCCGCGAGGCGCGCCTCGTCGACCTCGTGTTCGACGGGAAGAACCTCGCGCGCGCGAAGTTCTCCGAGGCCGAGCTCGTGCGGTGCAGCTTCGTGGGGTGTTCCCTCGTCGGCGCGGTGTTCTTCGGCGCCACCCTGAAGGAGGTCTCCTTCGCGCGGGCGGATCTGGAGGGCGCGGACCTCGACTACACCTCGCTCGTCGACGTGGGGTTCCAGGGAGCGCGCCTGCGGGGGGCGTCCCTGCCCGGCCGGAGCCTCGGGCGGGCGCGGTTCGAGGAGTCCGTGCGCACGGGCGCCCTCGTACGGCTGAGCGCGCGCCGCAACGACGAGGAGTGAGGGCGTGGAGCGCGTCCACGAAAACCTGCGGCACGACCGAAAGTTGCGAACCGGGGGCGGCGTTCTGGTGTCCGAGAGGACATGCTGGCGATGAACCTGCCCGTGATGCTCGCCCCCGCCGACTCCCTGCTCGTCCGCGCCGTCCAGGCCGGCGACCGCGCCGCCTTCGCCGACATCGTACGGAGGCACCAGGACACGGTCTACCGCCTCTGCCTGCGCTGGCTGAGCGAGGAGGCCCACGCCGAGGAGACCGCGCAGGAGGTGTTCCTCGCCGTGTACCGCGGGCTCCCCTCGTTCCGCGGCGAGTCGAGCCTCCGGACGTGGATCCTCCGCGTGGCCGTGAACCACTGCAAGAACGCGCGGGGGCACCGCCAGCGTCGGGCCTGGGGCCGTCACGATCCCCTCGTCCACCCGGACGACCCCGCGCGCCCGCGGGATCTCCCCGATCCAGGCCCGCGCGCCGACGCACAGGTCGGGGAGGCCCAGCTCCGGGCCCACCTCCACGCGGCCCTCCAGGAACTCGACGAGGACCTGCGCACCATCGTGATCCTCCGGGACGTCGAGGACCTCGACTACGAGGAGATCGCGCAGGTGCTCGAGATCCCGCGGGGCACCGTGAAGAGCCGTCTCCACCGCGCGCGGGGGCTCCTCGCGGAGCGCCTCCGCGCCCTCCTGCAGGAAGCTCCCTGATGGACCCTGTCTTCGCGCGGAATCGGCTGTCGGCATGGATGGACGGCGAGCTCTCGGGCGATGAAGCCCGGGAAGTCGAGCGCGCCCTCGCCGAGCACCCCGAGCTCCGGGAGGAGCTGGACGAGCTGCGCCGCGTGGCCCGGCTCCTGCGTCCGGGGGCGGACGAGCGCCCGTCACGGGGCTTCGCGGGGAGGGTCCTGGCGGCGGTGGACGAGGAACCGGCGGTGCCGTCGTGGACGTCGCGGATCCCGAGGGTGCGGCTCGACGTGGCCGTCCTCGCGGCGGTGGTGCTCGTCACGGTGGCGGTGGTCGCGCGCACGCACGGGAGCGAATCCTCGGACACGACGAAGAGCGCATCGACGATCGAGGCCCCTGCTGCGCTCTCCCCGGTCGCAGCTTCCGACTCCGTTGAAGCTGGGGGCGGGGGTGAACCCCCGCAACGCCCCCCCGACCCGCTCACGGGCACCGCCCCGAGCGGCGCACCCGCCGGGTCGGGAGCGTCCACGCCGCTCGCGGCAGCGTCCACCGCCGCGGTGGACCCCTGGAACGGGAAGCCCCCCGGCACGGCCCCCCACCTCGGGAGCCCTGGAACCACGCGGCCCGGTACGCAACGGTCGACGCCGCGGGGGACCACGCGCCCCCCCGTCGTCACGCACGGAGACGTGCCGGAGGTCGAGCCCCTCGTGCAGGACTGGGAGTCCGGGAGCGCGGCGTTGGCCGTGCTCACGCCGGGGGCCGAGTACCGCGTCGACGCCGCCCGCGAGACGACCCTGAAGGAGCTCGCGGCGCTGGCCGCAGAGCTCGGGGGGAGGCTCGTCGACGCGCGGGGGCGCACCCTCGCGCCGTACCCCATGGACCCAGGGGACACGCGGGCGGTGCAGGTCCTCGTGCCGCCGGAGCGCGTGCGGGAGCTGGGCCAGCGCCTCGAGGGCCTGGGGTCCGTCACCGTGTCGAACCTCCGGGAGACGCAGGCCACCGCGGTGGGGAGCCCCGTCCCGGTGCGGATCGAGATCCGCCAGCCATGACCGAGCTCCTCGACGCGGGCACGGCCCTCGCGCTGGCGCGCACCCTCGCGGGGGACTGGGTCGGCAGCGGGCAGGCCCACGGGCGGCCCGTCGAGGCGCGCCTCCAGGTGCGGGTGATCCTGGGCGGGAGCTTCGTCGAGCTCCGCGAGTGGATGGACGGCTACGAGGACCTGAGCCTCTACCGGCAGGACCCGGAGACCCGCGAGCTCCGCGTCCTCCACGTGCAGGAGGGAGGTGTCCTCGACGACCACCCCGTCGAGGCCGCGGGCATGACCCTCGCGTGGATCACGGGCCCTCGCGCACCGCACGTGGAATGGAGCGTCGTCGGGGAGGGCCTGCGCTGCGCCGTGACCTTCCCGGGGTTCAGCGCCCCGGAAATCGAGGTCCTCTACCGCCGCGAGGCGAGCGGAGTCTGAGGCGGGCACGGCGACGCGGCGCGGGATAGCGCGCCTCCATGCGTACCTTCCTCCTCGGCTCCTCCCTCGCGTTCACGACCCTCCTCGCGGCCTGCTCCGGCAGCAAGGACGACACCGCCGGCAGCACCGATTCCGGCACGGTCGACACCCTCGACCCGGTCTGCACGGAGCCCGTCGCGCCCACCTGCGTCGACGAGATGATCCAGGACCTCTCGCTCCACGACGACAAGGTGTCGGACGGAGCGGTCACGACGGTGACGGACGGGGCGGACTTCGTGACGTCGATCGACGCGTCGGCGGGGGGCTACTCGCAGGCGGCAAACAACCCGTGGGTGTACGTGCGCTTCGACGAGGACGGCGCCCACCGCGTCGATCTCGACGACGAGACGGCGCTCGAGAGCATGGACTGGCACCTCTCGCTCCGCCGCTTCATCGTGCGCCTGAACTCGGGCGACAGCGGCCCCTCCTGCGTGGGCGCCGCGGCCCTGCGCTCGGCGACCTACGAGGACCTCACGAGCGTCCCCGAGGGCGTCCCCTTCCTCCAGGACGACTACTACACCGACGACTGCACGATCGTGAACGACAGCTCCGGCCTCCCCGGGAGCCCGCAGGTCGCGATGGGCGCGTGGTGGTCGTACTCGAGCTGCGTGGAGACCACCGGCACGCCCTTCCTCCTCCAGCTCGACGACGGGCGCGTCCTGAAGCTCCGCGTCGAGACCTACTACGACGGGGACGGCCAGGCCGAGTGCAACGAGGGCGGGAGCACCCGCGCCGACAGCGGGTTCTACACGATCCGCTGGCAGTTCCTGCCCTAGTCCGTGCTCCCGCACCTCGACGGTCACACCCTCCTCGGCGAGCTCCGGAACGTGCCGGGGCAACGGCGGGTGTTCCGATCGCGGCTCGGCGGGAACGACAGCGTGACGCGCCTGCTCCTCTCCGCCACGGTGGAGAGGGGGCTCGCGCCCGTGATCGAGGGGCTCGTGCTCCACGGGCGCGGGTCGGTCGCAGGGTTCGACTCGGACCTCGTGTCCACGCTCGAGGGGTACCGGGCGGCAGCGCGCCTCAACCACCCCGACCCTCGGTGGCCGACGGCCCTCGCGGCGGGGGTCACCCTCGAGGGGTACGTCTACGTCACGACGCGATGGCTCGCCGGGAAGCCGCTCCACGAGGTGATCGCGGGGGGGAAGGACGCCCTCGCGGCAGGGGAGCGCCTGCGGATCGCGGCGGAGGTCACGGCCGTGCTGGCGGCGCTCCACGCGAAGAACATCGCGTTCGGGGACCTGAAGCCGGCCAACCTCGTCCTGGGACCGGGCGGGAACGTGGCGGTGATCGACCTCGACACGCTCCGGGAGGTCCCGGACCCGCTGAAGTACGTGCCCACGACCGACCTCTCGCGTGCGTGGGCCGCGCCGGAGCAGGCAAAAGCCCAGCGGACCTACCTCTCGAGCGATCTCTGGGCGTGGGCGAGCCTGACGGAGCAACTCTGCGACGCGGAGAGCCTCGACGCGTGGGAGACCGCCCTCGCGGCCTGTCGCGCCGCCGATCCCCTCGAACGCCCCCGCGCCGACTCGCTGTACGCCCATCTCCACGACGTGCGTCGGGTCCTCGTGGACCTGCGGGGGCGACCGATCACCCCGGAGGACGCCCGCGCGCGGGCGCTCCCCGTGGAGCGTCCGGGGACGACGGCCGCCACGGATCGCTCTCCCGGTGGGCCGCTGCCGACGGAACGGAGTCCGGGGTCGGGACCGGCTCCGACCGAGCGGACCCCAACGTCGGGACCCGCCCCGAACGGACCGGCGGGCACGACGGGTTCGAGGGTGCATGGGGCGGAGGGGGCTCCTGCCCCCTCCACAACGCCTCCCCCGGAGCGCACGGGTACGGCCTCCGTCGCGCGCAAGGGCCCCGGCTGCGGGACGCTCCTCGCCGGGGCCGCCGCGCTCCTCGTCGTCGCGTGCGCGGGCCCCCTGTACGTGTGGGACCGGAAGACGGTCGCGGAGGCGGACGGCCTCGCGGACGAAGCCATGGCGACCTTGCGGGCCCACAAGACCGAACCCGCGCGCAACCGGAAGTCGCAACGCGCCACCATCGTGGAGGCCGCGGAGGCGGCCTGGGACGTGCGACACACCCCCCGGGCGGCGGCGGTGCGCGCCCTCGCGCACACCTGGGCGAGCGGCTGGCAGGACATCGACGCACGCTGGAACGAGGAGCGCTACGACGAGGACGCCGAGGCCGTGGAGGCTGCCAGCGGGTCGAAGCTCCCCGCCGCGCACCTCGCGGAGGCGACGCTCGCGACGGCGGGGTGTCGTTTGCGGGAAGGGGACGCGCGGGCGGGGGGCGACTGCGCCCGCGCCCAGCGTGCGCTCGACGCCTTCGACGCGAGCGTGGAGGGGGCGAAGGACCTCGACTGGCTCCGCGTCGAGGCCACCTGGACCCGGGTGCTCCTCTTGCAGGCGCTGGCCGCCGCCGAGTCAAGTCCCGCCGCAGCCGCGGACTACCGGACCGCGGCCGTGAAGGCCTGCACCGCGAGCGACCCCTGGCGCGCCGCGGCCCGCGTGAACGGGCCCGAGCTCCTCGAGGACTGCCTCCGCGTCGCCGCCGAAGCCGACGACCTCGCGCACTTCCTGCAGTGGGGCGCGGAGCTGGCGAGCGCGAAGGGGGGCGCCGCAGCGAACGCCACCCTCGTGAAGAGCTGGCCCGGCTGCGAGAAGGAGCGTCCGCTCACGAAGGGGACGCCCCGCACGCCCACGGCGGCGTGGTGCAACGCGCTGGGGGCCGCCGCCCGCGG
>JACCEC012277480.1_pt1 | contig 14222 bp, 12 predicted proteins | sample 7450121 | NCBI WGS metagenome assembly JACCEC01 (sample SAMN15323455, study PRJNA562643) | freshwater metagenome | isolation source: river surface water | place: USA:Blue River Watershed | collected 2017-08-18 | reverse complement strand
TGAAAGCCAAGACAAGCGCCAAGCATTGCAGAAAAAACGCCCTTCAAACCGCGCTTTGAAAAACTTGAGGCCTCTTTACGCTTTTTACAAATCTTTACGGCCTTTACATTTGCCAGCGCTCAAGTTTTCCAGTTTTGCGCATGCAGATTCGAGCGGACAGGCTTGAAAACCCACATCCAACCCCCCCGTCACCCAGGCCCTCATCCAAGCCGATTAACATGTCGACTCACACGAACAGACCAGCCGACCGGAGCATCCATGGCCAAGACCGCATTCCACTGGGACGACCCGTTTCTACTCGACCAACAACTGAGCGAAGACGAGCGCATGATCCGCGACGCGGCCGCGGCTTACTGCCAAGACAAGCTGCTGCCGCGCGTCACCGAAGCGTTTCGCCATGAAAAAACCGACATCGCCATTTTTCGTGAAATGGGGCAACTCGGTCTGATCGGCCCCACCATCCCGACGAGCTACGGTGGCCCCGGTTTGAGTTATGTCGCCTATGGATTGATCGCCCGCGAAGTCGAGCGCGTCGACTCCGGTTACCGCTCCATGATGAGCGTGCAATCGTCCCTGGTGATGACGCCTATCTTTGAATTTGGCACCGAAGCCCAGCGCCAAAAATACCTGCCCCGGCTCGCCACCGGCGAGTGGATCGGCTGCTTTGGCCTGACCGAGCCCGATCACGGGTCCGACCCGGCCAGCATGGCCAGCCGCGCCCACAAGGTCCCTGGTGGCTACAAAATCAGCGGCAACAAGATGTGGATTTCCAATTCGCCGATCGCCGATGTGTTCGTGGTTTGGGCCAAAGAGGTGAGCGAGTCCGGCGCGGTCGGCCCGATCCGCGGCTTTATTTTGGACAAGGGCATGGCGGGTTTGAGTGCCCCTGCGATCCACAGCAAAGTGGGCTTGCGCGCCTCGATCACCGGTGAAATCGTGATGGACGGTGTCTTCGTGCCGGAGGAAAACGCCTTCCCCGAGGTGCAGGGCTTGAAAGGCCCGTTCACCTGTTTGAACAGCGCCCGCTATGGCATCGCCTGGGGCGCGTTGGGTGCGGCCGAAGACTGTTTTCACCGCGCCCGCCAATACACCTTGGACCGCCAGCAGTTTGGCCGCCCCTTGGCCGCCAACCAACTCATTCAGAAAAAACTCGCCGACATGCAAACCGATATTGCGCTTGGCCTGCAAGGCTGCTTGCGACTGGGCCGCATGAAAGACGAAGGCACGGCCAGTGTGGAAATCACCTCCATCTTGAAGCGCAACTCCTGTGGCAAAGCGCTGGACATCGCCCGCATGGCGCGCGACATGATGGGCGGCAACGGCATCAGCGACGAGTTTGGCGTGGCTCGCCATTTGGTCAACCTCGAGGTGGTCAACACCTACGAGGGCACCCACGACATCCATGCGCTGATCTTGGGCCGCGCCATCACCGGCATCGCGGCTTTCGCCAACTGAGGGATGCGCCCCCGATAATCGGGGCATGAGCAACAAGCAGCGTATCGTGGTGGGCCTAAGTGGCGGTGTGGACTCGGCCGTCACCGCGCTGTTGCTCAAGCAGCAAGGTCACGAGGTGGTCGGTATCTTCATGAAAAATTGGGAAGATGACGACGACGACGAATACTGCTCCACCAAGCAAGACTTCATCGACGCCGCGGCCGTGGCGGATGTGATTGGCATCGAGATCGAGCATGTCAATTTCGCTGCCGATTACAAAGACCGGGTGTTCGCCGAGTTTTTGCGCGAATACCAAGCAGGTCGCACGCCCAACCCCGACATCTTGTGCAATGCAGAGATCAAGTTCAAGGCGTTTTTGGACCACGCGTTTGCCTTGGGTGCCGACAAAATCGCCACCGGCCATTACGCCCGTGTGCGGCACAACCCCCAAACCGGTTTGCACGAGTTGCTCAAAGGGGTGGATGCCAGCAAAGACCAAAGCTATTTTTTGCATCGGCTCAGCCAAGCGCAGTTGTCGCAAACCTTGTTCCCTGTGGGCGAGATCGAAAAAACCGAGGTGCGGCGTTTGGCTGATGAAGCCGGTTTGCCCAATGCCCGCAAAAAAGATTCCACCGGCATTTGCTTCATCGGCGAACGCCCGTTCCGCGAATTTTTGAACCGCTACATCGCCAAGGCACCCGGCCCGATCAAGTCGGATGCGGGACGGGTGATTGGCCAGCACCAGGGCCTGAGTTTTTACACCTTGGGCCAGCGGCAGGGTTTGGGCATAGGCGGCATCAAAGAAAAGGGCGCGCAACGCGGCGGCGGTGCGCACACGCCGTGGTTTGTGGCGCGCAAAGACATGGCGAACAACACCCTGTGGGTGGTGCAAGGCCATGACCACCCCTGGTTGTTGTCGTCGCAACTGCACGCCGACGACCTGAGTTGGATTGCCGGCCACCCGCCCATACCAGGCGCATTCCACGCCAAAACCCGTTACCGCCAGCAAGACGCAGCCTGTGTCTTGTCATGGCCCAGCGATGAGATGCAACTCGATTTCCCTGAGGCGCAATGGGCGGTCACCCCGGGCCAATCGGCGGTGCTTTACGACGGCGAGGTTTGTTTGGGCGGCGGTGTGATCGGTTCAGGCACTGGCGCATCAGTTAATTGATAAATATCCATCAATTGATTTCCAAGAATACTTAAATACCGACTTAAACTGCTGACTCACTTGTATTCGAGGAGTTTCAGCCATGAACCGTCGCCATTTTTATCTCCGCACAGGGGTCGGACTCGTCAGCTTGGCCAGTGGGTTGCGCGGTGCACAAGCCCTGAACTTCGCCGATTTGAGCGGCGCTGACGCCTCTTCGGGTTTGAAAGCCGCGTTGGAAAAAGGCGCTTTGTCGGCCGTGGGCTTGCTGGGCGCGACCAATGGTTTCATGGGCAACGACCAGGTGCGCATTGCTTTGCCCGGTTACTTGAACGACGCCGCCCGGTTGATGAAAAAACTCGGCCAAGGCCAGAAGGTGGACGAGTTGGTGTTGGGCATGAACCGCGCGGCCGAGATGGCCGTTCCCCTGGCCAAAGACATGTTGGTGGATGCTGTCAAAAGCATGAGCGTGGCTGACGCCAAAAACATTTTGAAGAGTGGCGACACCGGTGCCACCGACTACTTCAACCGCAAAACCCGCGAACCCCTGGGCCAGCAGTTCCTGCCCATCATCACCCAGGTCACAGCCCAATTGAAGCTCACCGCCAAATACAACGCGGTGGCAGGCAAAGCCGCCAGCCTGGGTTTGCTCAAAGGCCAAGACCACACGTTGGAGGGCCATGTCACCAGCAAAGCGCTCGATGGTTTGTATTTCATGATTGGCGAGCAAGAAAAAAAGATCCGCCAAGACCCGGTGGGCACGGGCAGTGCTTTGCTGAGCAAGGTGTTTGGCGCATTGAAATGAGCCGCGCCATGAAAAAAGCCCCGCATCGCGGGGCTTGGGATGGAGAGCGAAGGCCTCAGGCGGCGGTCAACCAATAACCCGCATTGAACGGGCTGCTCATGCGCAGGGCCAAGGGTGACACATCAACCAGTTTGTCGGTGGGCATTTTTTCGCCTTCACCCAGATCGATGCCTTGGGCTTCAGCGCTGTCCAAAGCGCGTTCGCCAGCGGCAGCGCGGGCCACGGAGAAAGAATAGAAGCAGCGGAACGCGATTTTGCGCTCGGACCAAAACTCGGCGGCTTCGCGGAACACGTCGAGCAATTGCTCGCGGGCTTCTTTGTCAAACTTGGCATGCGCGGGGATGTGCTCGAGCACCACCACAAAGCCAGGCTGGGTGCCCGACTTGTGCAAGGCGTCGCTCATGCTGTCAAACAGGGTGTCGAAGTTTTTGCTGGCTTGCACAGGGAAGATGAATTGCTGGGCTGTGATGTCCAGAATGTCTTGCTTGCTTTGCGCCGATGCCAAATTGGCATACAAAAAATGATGGCCCAACTGAGCGGCAGCGTCTTGAAGATCAGCGACGCGGAAAGCCCGGATCGACTGAACGATATTGCTTTTGACCGTACGAAGAGGCATGTCCATCGCCACTGTATTCCCATGAAAAGAGGACCTCAAACCTGGGAAGCCCGACAACCACCTTGTGGATAAGCTGTCTAAAACTTCTGTGCCGCTGTGCAGCCCACCTGATCTGACGTCCGGGTTAACCCGAAAAATTCAACTGCCGAATTATCGATCAAAGCTGGCAAATTTGCAAGGATCTCCAGCCTCAACTGTATGGACAGGAGGGTTAAAGCGCCAACACAAGTTGGCGCACGCTTACGCAAAAAGCCTTACCGAATGGCGTTGATATCGGCCACAGTGATGGCGGTCATGTTCACAATTCGCCGGACCGTGGTGCTGGCGGTCAGGATTTGCACCGGCTTGGCCGCCCCCAACAGAATAGGACCGATGGCGATATTGCCGCCGGCCGCGGTTTTCAGCAGGTTGTAGGTGATGTTGGCCGCATCCAGATTGGGCAACACCAGCAAATTGGCGTCCGACAACAAGCGGCTGTTGGGCATGAGCTCGTGGCGAGCGGCCGTGTCGATGGCGACATCGCCGTGCATTTCGCCGTCCACCTCCAGCCAAGGCGCTTGTTGTTGCAGCAAGGCCAGCGTTTGGCGCATTTTGATGGCGGTGGGTTGGTTGCTGCTGCCAAAGTTGGAGTGCGACAACAAAGCGGCTTTGGGCTCGACACCAAAGCGGCGCATCTCTTCGGCCGCCATGATGGTGATCTCGGCCAGTTGCTCGGCTGTGGGGTCGTAATTGATATGGGTGTCGACCAAGAACAGCTGGCGCTCGGGCAGCAACAACGCGTTCATGCAGGCATAGGTGCTGACACCGGGGCGCAAACCTATCACCTGGTCGATGTAATGCAAATGCGAGTCGGGGGTGGACCAGGTGCCGCAAATCAGGCCATCGGCCTCGCCTTTGTGGACCATCATGGCACCGATCAAGGACAAACGGCGGCGCATGTCGATCTTGGCCAGCTGGGCCGTGACGCCTTTGCGCTCGGTGAGCTGGTGGTAGGTTTGCCAAAAGTCGCGGTAGCGGTGGTCGTCTTCCACGTTCACCACTTGGTAATCGACACCTTCGGTGAGGCGCAAACCAAACCGCTCGATGCGTTGGCTGATCACCGCGGGTCGGCCAATCAGAATGGGTTTGGCCACGCCTTCGTCGAGCACGATTTGCGCCGCGCGCAGCACGCGTTCGTCTTCACCTTCGGCAAAGCAAATGCGTTTTTTGGCGCCGCGCTTGGCAGCGGCAAAAATCGGCTTCATGGCCGAGCCCGAGGCGTACACCAGCGACTGCAATTTCTCGCGGTAAGCGTCCATGTCGGTGATCGGGCGCTGCGCCACACCGCTGGCGATGGCGGCTTGCACCACCGCAGGCGCGATCTTCATCATCAGCCGCGGATCGAAGGGCTTGGGGATCAGGTACTCGGGGCCAAAGGCCAAGGTTTCACCCGCGTAAGCGGCGGCCACCACCTCGCTTTGTTCGGCCTGCGCCAGCTCTGCAATGGCGTGCACCGCGGCGATTTCCATCTCCGAGGTGATGGTGGAGGCACCGGCGTCCAAGGCACCACGGAAGATGTAGGGGAAGCACAGGACGTTGTTGACCTGGTTGGGGTAATCGGTGCGGCCGGTGGCCATGATGGCGTCATCGCGCACCTTGAGCACTTCCTCGGGCAAGATTTCAGGCGTGGGGTTGGCCAGCGCCATGATCAGCGGTTTGGCCGCCATTTTTTTCACCATCTCGGGCTTCAACACGCCGCCCGCCGACAGGCCCAAAAACACGTCGGCGTCATCGATCACTTCGGCCAAGGTGCGTTTGTCGGTTTTTTGAACGAACTGGATTTTGTCTTCGTCCATCAACTCGGTGCGGCCCTCGTAAACCACGCCCGCCAAGTCGGTGACCCAGATGTTGTGGCGCGGCAAGCCGAGCTTGACCAACATGCCCAAACAAGCCAGTGCAGCAGCACCCGCGCCGGACGCCACCAGCTTGACCTGGGTGATGTCTTTGCCGACCACTTTCAAGCCATTCAAGATGGCCGCACCGACGACGATGGCGGTGCCATGTTGGTCGTCATGAAAGACCGGGATCTTCATGCGTTCGCGCAGCTTGCGCTCAACATAAAAACAATCGGGTGCTTTGATGTCTTCCAGGTTGATGCCACCGAAGGTGGGCTCCAACGCGGCAATGATGTCGACCAGTTTGTCCGGGTCTTTCTCGTTGACCTCGATGTCAAACACATCGATGCCGGCGAACTTCTTGAACAACACGCCCTTGCCTTCCATGACGGGTTTGGCCGCCAAGGGCCCGATGTCACCCAAGCCCAGCACCGCGGTGCCATTGGTGATGACCGCCACCAAATTGCCACGGCTGGTGTATTTGTAGGCGTTGTTCGGGTCCTTCACGATTTCTTCGCAAGGCGCGGCGACGCCGGGCGAATAGGCCAGCGACAAATCGTGTTGGTTGATCAGTTGTTTGGTGGCCTGGATGGCCACTTTGCCGGGGCTGGGGAACTCGTGGTATTCGAGCGCGGCACGACGCAGTTGGGCGCGGGCTTGTGGACTGGTGTGGTCGGCCGTCTTGCGGTCAGGCATGCAGGTTCTCCAAAGGGGGCATCAAAATTTGTAGGTGTATTCCAAGATGGTGGCGTCACTCTCGCGGGCATGCGTGTGTGCATCCCAGGCGCGCGTCCAGCGGAACTCGAGTTCATGGTGTTCACCAATGTCAAAGCTGGGGCCGAGGCGGAATTTGTTCAGGTCGTGACCTGCTGTCCCGTCCAAAGCGCGTTGCACACGCACCCCCGCAATGAAGCCGAAGAAATCGTGTTCGTAGCGCATGGCGGCATCGGTGTAGCCATAAATGTAGGCATCCCCGGGCTCGGTGGCACGACCCACCAAGGCCCGCACATACATGCCCCAATCGCCGCCGAAGCGGATGTTTTTGCGCACCCGCACCGCGAGTTTGGTGATGTGTTCGGTGGGGCCTGAAGGCAGGGCTTTTTCGCGCTCGTCCATGATCAACACATCGATGCGGTTGACCGGTCCGTTCGGGAAATTCAGGCTGGGGATGTAGGTGATGGAGTTGGTCACGCCAAGCTTGTCGGGGGTTTTTTCTTGTTCCAACTCGATGCCAAATTCGGGACGACCGCCCCACAACAAAGTTTCAGCACCAGCTGCAAAACTGCTCATCAACAAGACAGTCAGCAACAGGAAATATCGGGGTGTTTTGAAGAGTATAGGCATGGTGCAACCGGGAAATTTTCCCGAGCATACACCCCACCCCTCGCGCACGCATCACCAACATGGCGGAATGTCATGCAGGAGCCAGCCACTGCAAAGCTTTGGCGCGCATCGAGGTTTTGCCACCTCCCAACACAAAACCCATGCATTGAGCTTGCGCGTTTTGGAACCGCCAAACGCCCTCTTCGGCCAGCACCCATGCACCGGCTGCTTGCGGCGGAGGCGAGGCCAGCAACAAGGGGTAGGCCGGTGTTTTGACCGCCACCGGCATGACCGGGAACACCACCTCGGTGGGTTTGCCTGCCAGTGTGGCACCCAAGGCGCGTGCCGCGGTCATGATCGGCATGACATAAGGCAGGGTGCGGTTGTCGGCACAGGCGTATTGCGCCACATCGCCCAAGGCATAAACCTGCGGGTCGCTGGTTTGCAATGTGTGGTTGACCAAGACGCCCCGGTCACAGGACAAGCCAGATGCTTTCAGCCAATCGGTGTTGGCGCGCAAGCCGATGGCGCTCAGCACCAGGTCCACGGTCAGGGCGGTGCCGTTGTTCAATGACGCTTCTAAAGCCCCGTCATGCTGCTTGACGCTGGTCACACTGGTGCCCCAGTACCACACCACGCCCAGCGCCGACAAGGCTTGCGCCAGTTGTCGGCTGGCGTCCTCGGGCAAGAGCATGGCCAAAGGTCGTGGCGAGGGGTCGACCACTTGCACTTGGAAACCCGCGCCTGCCAAATCATTGGCGAACTCGCAGCCGATCAAACCCGCGCCCATGATCAAGACGCGCGCGCCGGGTTGCAGGCGCTGGCGCAGCAGCACATAGTCTTCGAGTTGATTGACCGACAGCACCTGATCGGCGGCATCACCTTCTAGGGCGATGCGGATCGGCTGGGCGCCATGCGCCAGCACCAAGCGGCTGTAAGGCAACGTGCCTTGGCTGGTGTGCAGTTGCTGAGCTGCGAGGTCGATGGACAAGGCCTGGGTGTGCGCCTGCAACTGCACCTGGTTGGCTGCAGTCAGGTCGGCGGCCACACCCTGGCGCAATTGCGCGGCCTCTTTGCCCTGCGCGAAAGCAGTGGACAAAGCCGGTTTGGGGTAGGCATCCCCAGAGGTTGCGGTGACCATCACCACAGGCACTTGGGCGTCGTGTTTGCGCAGTTCCTTGATGGTGGTCCAAGCGGCCAAGCCGCTGCCGACAACGACGATGGGATGCGGGTCCATGTTCAAACCTCGACCATCTCGAAGTCCGACTTGGCCACACCGCAATCGGGGCAGGCCCAATCAGCGGGCACGTCGGCCCATCGGGTGCCCGGCGCGATGCCGTCCTCGGGGCGACCGGCCGCCTCGTCGTAGATGAACCCGCAAACGATGCAGACATAGGTGTTGTGGGCTTGGCTCATGAAGTTCTCCTGCTGGTGTGAATGAAAAGGGTCAGGCCTGCACTTTGTGCAATTGCGCTTGGTAGTGTTTGGCATGGCGCTCTTCCACCTTGGCCAAGGCGGCGAAGCGTTTTTGCGCTTTTTGCAAGGTGGCGGTGAATTGCGCCGCATGCAGCTTGGACTCGGCGATTTGCTCGTTCATTTCGGCGACCGCCGCTGCTTGGCCCTCGGCTTCCGCGGTTTGGCGGAAGCGGGGGTACATCTCGGTGTACTCGTAGGTTTCGCCGTCGATGGCGATTTGCAAAGCCTTGGCCGGCGTCATGCTGGCTTTGGGGTAGAGCAAGTCCAAGTGGCCAAAGGCGTGCATCACCTCTTGGTCAGCGGTTTCTTCGAAAGTGCGCGCCGTGTCCTCGTCGCCCATTTCGCGCGCCAGCTTGGCGAAATAACGGTACTTGATGTGCGCCATGGACTCACCCGCGAAAGCGGCTTCCAAATTGGCCATGGTGTGGATGACGGGACGGGGTGCGGTGCTCATGTGGATCTCCTGTTGATGCAATGAATCGGAACAGGAGGAATGGTAGGCAGATTCAATAGAAAAAGCCAATTGAATATTTCTAAGCTATTGATAGTGGCTATTCAGCCGCGCATCAGGGCTTCGATCTCGGCGACCTCCACCGGCACGTCGCGGGTGATGAGTTCGCAGCCCGTGGCGGTGACGATGGCATCGTCCTCGATGCGAATGCCGATGTGCCAAAACGCCTCGGGCACACCGTCGGCCGGGCGCACATACAAGCCGGGTTCCAAGGTCAGCACCATGCCAGGGTGCAGGATGCGGCTGGGTCGGGGCTGCACCATGACGCCCGTCAGGGGGTCGGCTTTGGCCGGCGCGGTGTCGGGTTCGCCAGGTTCGACATAGCTGCCGCAGTCGTGCACATCCATGCCCAGCCAGTGGCTGGTGCGGTGCATGTAAAACGGGGCATAGGCTTTCTTCTCGATCACTTCGTCCAGCGAGCCGTGTTGGGCTGTTGTCAACAGCCCCAAGTCCAGCAAGCCTTGTGACAAGACCCGTAAAGCCGCGTCGTGCGGGTCGTTGAAGCGCGCGCCAGCCTTGGTGGCATGGGCCGAGGCGTGTTGCGCGGCCAGCACCACCTGGTACAGGTCTTTTTGCGGTCCTGTGAATCGGCCATTCGCTGGAAAGGTGCGGGTGATGTCCGAGGCGTAGCCATCCAGCTCGCAACCCGCGTCGACCAACACCAACTCACCATCACGGATCGGCGCGGCATCGGCGCGGTAATGCAGCACACAGGCATTGGCACCGGCGGCAACGATCGATGTGTAGGCCGGAAACTGCGAGCCGTGCATCCTGAACTCGTGCAGCAATTCGGCGTCCAAATGGTATTCACGCACGTCTTGCCCTGCGCGCAACATGCGGGCACTGGTTTGCATGGCCCGCACATGGGCGTGGGCGCTGATGCGCGCGGCGCGGCGCATGGTGTCTTGCTCGTGCGCGTCTTTCACCAAGCGCATTTCATCCAGCAGGGTACAAAGGTCTTGTTGCGACGAGGGGCAGGACACGCCCATGCGCACCCGTGCACGCACCTGGGTCAGCCACCCGTCCACCTGCGCGGTCAATCGCTCATGGGTGGCAAATGGGAACCACACCGTGGTTTGGTTTTCCAGCAGCTTGGGCAGTTCTTTGTCGAGCTCGGCCACTGAATGCGCATGGTCCACCCCCAAGGCGGCTGGCGCGGCCGCGGGTCCCAAGCGGATGCCATCCCAAATCTCGCGTTCCAAGTCTTTGGGTTGGCAAAACAAAGTGCTGTGACCGTTGGCCTTGACCACCAACCAAGCGTTTGGCTCGGTGAAACCTGTCAGGTAAAAAAAGTAGCTGTCGTGACGGTAGGGGAAATCGCTGTCGCGGTTGCGGGCGCGCTCCGGCGCGGTGGGGATGATGGCCACACCGCCAGACCCCAGTTGGGCGGCCAGAGCGGCGCGGCGTTGCGCATAGATAGAGGTCATGGCGGCATTGTAGAAGTCGCTTGTGTGTCAGCGGTTCAGAAGGGCCAATCGCTCAGGCGTGCCCACATCCACCCACAAACCGTCGTACATGGAAGCGCCGACCAAACCTTGGTCCATGGCCGCTCTGAGCATGGCGGCCAGGGGTGCTTTCACGCCCTGCGGGTTGCCTGGGGGGATTGGGCACCAGGCGGCTTCAAAAAAAGCGCGTTTGTAAAGCGCCATGGTGCTGAACGTGAACAAGGGCTGCCCCGCGTTGCGCGGCAGATTCAGCGCCATGCCATCGGCCGACAAGCCAAAGTCTCCCCCAGGGTTGTGTTCGGGATTGGGCACCAGCCACAGGTGCGCCAGTTGCGGGCTGGTTTTGAAGCGTTCAAAAGCCTCGGGCGAAAACGCAAAGTCGGGCGCATAAATGTCTCCGGCCGCCACCCAAAACACCTCGTCGAGCTGGGGCAGGGCGCGCACGATGCCGCCCGCGGTTTCCAAAGCCTCCCCGGCGCCACGCCCCTCATGCGAATAGCGCAGCGCCACTTGCGCCGAGCCCTCTGCTGCAAAAGCATCGCCAAAAGCGGCTGGGATTTGGTCGCCCAGCCAACCGGTGTTGATCACCACCGAACGCACGCCCGTCTTGGCCAGGGCGGCCAAGGGGTAGGCCAACAGCGCCTGGCCATGGACCTGCAACAAGGGTTTGGGCGTGGCATCGGTCAGGGGCCGCATGCGTTCGCCGCGACCCGCCGCGAGCAACATGGCTTGGGCGCGAAAAACAGCGGGCTCGGTCGGCTCGGCAGGCGTCAAAAGGGCGGGTGAGGCGTCAGTCAGAGCGCCTGAATGGGCAACGGGGTTCACGGCAAAGAGTGTAGCCAGCGTCTGGCTAAAATGGCCGACCCCTCCCCCCAACCTCACTGATCGGAGCCCCTTCATGGCCAACCACCAACAAATGGCGAGTGCGATCCGCGCACTGGCAATGGACGCGGTTCAACAAGCCAATTCCGGTCACCCCGGCGCGCCCATGGGCATGGCCGACATCGCGGTGGCTTTGTGGGGCGAGCACCTGAAACACAATCCCCAGCATCCCCATTGGGCCGACCGCGACCGTTTTGTGCTGTCCAACGGCCACGGCTCGATGCTGATTTACGCGCTGTTGCACCTCACCGGCTACGACCTGCCCATGAGCGAGTTGAAAAACTTCCGCCAGCTGCACAGCAAAACCGCCGGCCACCCCGAGGTGGGCATCACCCCTGGCGTGGAAACCACCACCGGCCCCTTGGGCCAAGGCATCACCAACGCGGTGGGCATGGCGCTGGCCGAAAAGCTCTTGGCCTCTGAGTTCAACCGCCCCGGCCACAGCATCGTCGACCACCACACCTATGTGTTCATGGGTGACGGTTGCATGATGGAAGGCATCAGCCACGAAGCCTGTGCCTTGGCTGGCGCTTGGAAGCTGAACAAACTCATCGCCTTGTACGACGACAACGGCATTTCCATCGACGGCAAGGTCACGCCTTGGTTCATCGACGACACCCCCGCGCGTTTCAAGGCCTACGGCTGGAACGTCATCAGCGTCGACGGCCACGATGTGCAAGCGGTCAGCCGCGCCATCGCCACCGCCAAACACAGCGCCGACAAGCCCACGCTGATCGCCTGCAAAACCCACATCGGCCAAGGCAGTCCCAACCGTGTGGACACCGCCAAGGCCCATGGCGAACCCTTGGGTGCGGAAGAGATCGCGCTCACCCGCGCCGCCATCCACTGGCCCCACGCACCGTTTGTCATCCCCACCGAGGTGTATGACGACTGGAGCGCCAAGGACAAAGGCCACAAGGCCGAAGACCACTGGAACCACCAGTTCACCGCATACGCCGCCGCCCACCCTGCCTTGGCCGCCGAATTCAAGCGCCGCATGGCCGGAGATTTGCCCCAGAACTTCCACCAAACCGTGGTCGATGCCGTGGTCGCTGCCAACACCAAGGCCGAAACCGTGGCCAGTCGCAAGGCCAGCCAACTGGCGTTGGAAGCCTTCACCGCCGCCATCCCCGAATTGCTCGGCGGCAGTGCCGACCTGACCGGCTCCAACTTGACCAACACCAAGTCCACGCCCAATCTGCGCGTCGATCAAGCGGGTCATGTGGTGAAAGACGAGCATGGCCATGGCGGCCGCCACATCAACTATGGCGTGCGCGAATTCGGCATGGCCGCCATCATGAACGGCGTGGCTTTGCACGGCGGCTTCATACCCTATGGCGGCACCTTCCTCACCTTCTCTGACTATTCACGCAACGCCATCCGCATGGCCGCGCTGATGAAGCAGCGCGTGGTTCATGTGTTCACCCACGACTCCATCGGCTTGGGCGAAGACGGCCCGACCCACCAGTCGATTGAACACGCCGCTTCCTTGCGTTTGATCCCCGGCCTGGATGTTTGGCGTCCTGCGGACACCGCCGAAACCACGGTGGCTTGGGCGGTGGCTTTGCAAAACGACAACCGCCCCACCGCGCTCTTGCTCAGCCGCCAAAACCTGCCGTATTTGCCCAAAGGCCACAGCGCTGCCAAAGACGCCAGCGGTTTGGACGCGATCAACAAAGGCGCTTATGTGTTGGCAGAGCCTTCGGAAGTGGGCCTGAACAAAAAAGCGCAAGCGGTCATCATCGCCACCGGTTCTGAGGTGCAACTCGCCATGAAAGCCCAGGCCTTGTTGGCCGAGCACAAAGTCGCGGTGCGCGTGGTCTCCATGCCCAGCACCACCACCTTCGACCGTCAAAGCGTCGCATACAAATCCGCCTTGTTGCCCAAAGGCATACCCCGCGTCGCGGTGGAAATGGGCTCGACCGACGGTTGGTGGAAATACGGCGTGTCGGCCGTGGTGGGCATCGACACCTACGGTGAAAGCGCACCTGCTCCCGTGTTGTTCGAGCACTTTGGCTTCACCCCACGCAATCTGGCCGACACCGTATTGAAGGTGTTGCAAGGACATTGACATTCAGGGTTCGCCAGCCCGCGCTGGCAAGCCCTTTCTTTATTTGAAACTGGCATTTAGAAAGGCCCATCATGGCAATCAAAGTAGGCATCAACGGATTCGGTCGCATCGGTCGCATGGTGTTTCGCGCTGCGGTGCAAAACTTCCACGACATTGAAATCGTCGGCATCAACGACTTGCTCGAACCCGATTACTTGGCTTACATGCTCAAGTACGACAGCGTGCACGGCCGCTTCAAAGGCGAGGTGTCTGTCGATGGCGGCCACCTGGTTGTCAACGGCCACAAAATCCGCTTGACCCAAGAGCGCGACCCCGCCGCTTTGAAATGGAACGAGATCGGTGCCGATGTGGTGATCGAAGCCACCGGTTTGTTTTTGGACAAACCCACGGCTGAAAAACACCTGGCCGCTGGCGCCAAAAAAGTGCTGCTCTCTGCGCCCTCGAAAGACGACACCCCCATGTTTGTGTATGGCGTGAACCACGGCACCTATGCAGGCCAAACCATCGTGTCCAACGCGTCTTGCACCACCAACTGCTTGGCCCCCGTGGCCAAGGTGTTGAACGACAAATGGGGCATCAAGCGCGGCCTCATGACCACGGTGCACGCGGCCACTGCCACGCAAAAAACCGTGGAC
>JACCEC012103404.1_pt1 | contig 14226 bp, 21 predicted proteins | sample 7450121 | NCBI WGS metagenome assembly JACCEC01 (sample SAMN15323455, study PRJNA562643) | freshwater metagenome | isolation source: river surface water | place: USA:Blue River Watershed | collected 2017-08-18 | reverse complement strand
GACTTAAATACTCAGGATCGGAAGAGCTCAAACTCTATCGAAAAGAGTGGGAGCGCAATGAAGAAGGTTGTTTGGACAAAGTTATGGTAGACTTTGCAAAGAATCCTAATGTACAATCTAACATCGACCAAGAAACTGGAGAAATTTTAGATCATGAATGAAAATCAAATCGGTGATATCTGGATGCTGTTTAAAGAATACGTTGATAAAAAAGTTGTTGACGTATTAGCAGAGCGTTATGTAGATTTGCTAGCAGATCACGGAATTAGTGACCGTGTAATGTCTGCGGCTAGCGGAATTGACGAAGATTTAGATAACGCAATCGACTTTTACCTTGACCAAGATAGCGAAGAAGAAGATTTTGACGAAGAAGATTTTGATTCTTACGAAGACGACGAATAATTTATGACTTGGTACTCAAAAGTCTCAAAAGATATATCGTACATTCCCGATGCTGTGGCATATTACGAAGCCGAATTGCAGGCAGCAAGGACCGAATGCCGTATAACGGGAAATGTAGAAAAGGCTGCTGCCAGTATGCCCGGAATTGTGGAAGTACGATTTAGTCAGCTTCAAGAAATTGAAGCAATTTTGGAATATTTGAATATTGAGCTTCGTAGACTTAAGAGTCAACATTTTCGAAAATACTTAGAAAACTATCAACGTGCATTAAGTTCAAGAGATTGTGAAAAATTTGTAGAAGGCGAAGCAGATGTCGTTGATTTTGAAAAAATTATCAACGATTTTGCCTTGTTAAGAAATAAATGGCTTGGAATTACAAAAGCATTAGATCAAAAACAATGGCAATTGACAAATATTGTTAAACTCCGTGTTGCAGGAATGGAAGACGCAACACTTTAAATGCCTATTTTTAAAATAGGCATTTTTTTATAAAAAAACTTGACAATTTACACATAACTGTGTACAATTTAGTTATGAATACTATAGATCATTTGCTCATAGAGCTTTATAATATTGGGGTTGAGAAGTTAGACACTTCTGTCCCAGTTCGTGATAAAAAGATTTTGTCAAGCCTTGCCAGACAAATCATATCAGGCCACTTTTTGACCGAAAATCAGTCAAAATTGCTGGTCAAAATCTTAAAAGAAAATTACAATAGTGTACAACTAGCCTATGGCAGCGAGGTACCTTCTCTTGAAGAACCGACATGGAGCAGCCCATTTAGAGTTATCGAACAACTTAGGAAGATTTTTATCTCAAGAGATGTCGAAAAACACATTTTAATCGAATTTACCTATAATAAGAAGCTTCGACAAGTGGTTACCGAGTTGAATAAGGTAATAGACGGTCAAATGATTTCGGTAAACAGCAAACAGTATGCTATACCTCTAACAGAAAAAAATATTTACAATGTTATAAAAACATTCAAACCCTACAAGTTCGACGTTGATCAAAATTTATTGGTATTTTTTGAAGAAATTTCGGAAATTATCAAAAAACAAGAAAATGTGTTTGACGTTTTTAATCTTAAAAATGAAAAGTTAATACACGCAATAATCTCTGACATCGGTGACATCTCTGAAGACAATCTTCTTTTATTAAATGATAGACGATTTAAGTATCAATACCAAGTTTTTCCAAAAATTCATGAAAAATCACTATCTGTTGCTATTGCCCAGCGTACGGCTCCTCGCATATGGATTGACAGTAACGTCACACCGTTCGACGAAGTGATACAATCATTGATAGTGTTAAAGAGGTTTCCTTTGTTGTTTGTCTTTGACGGACATAATTCCAAGGAATCTATAGAAAATTTGAAAAAAATAGCAAATTCCTTGGAGAAAAACAATATTGCCGAAGGAACAGGAATTTATTTTAGATTCGACAACTCTAGTCCTAATGATAAAGAATTTAATTCACTCATTGCAGGACTAGGATACAACACTATGTTGACTAAAGACACTAGAGTTGTAGGAATAAGCAATAATAAACTACCTAAATTTATGATAAATTCTCCATGGCGTCCTAACAGCGTTATTAGTTTTTCAAATAATTTTAAAAATAACAAAACAAGTATTTTTTGTGACGATGTCGATCTAACAATTTATTACAACGAACGCAAACCGTTTGGAGATATAGATGCCATCGTGTAAATTAATAATACAAGACGAAGTTAATCTTAAAATTGAAGGTCTTTCTGTAGAGGTTAGACGTAAACTTGCAAATACGTTTAAGTATGAAGACCCTACTGCAAGATACAGGCCTGCATACAAACTAGGACGATGGGACGGCAGTGTAGGATTGTTTGGTCTTGGCGGTAATGGCTATCTAAGCCAACTTCCTAAGATACTTGAAGTACTTGAAAAAAGTGGTGTTGACGTAGCTGATGTTGAAGATAGAAGACATCCGTTAACTTTAAACTTTCCTGAGATTAAAGAAGACTTTTGGGGAGATAGATGTTGGCCAGAAGGACATCGCTTTGCCGGACAGCCTATTAGATTACGAGAAGACCAGGTTGAAGTAGTCAACAAGTTTTTACAAAATCCACAATGCTTACAAGAAATTGCTACTGGATTTGGCAAGACTATTACAACAGCAACATTGGCAAAATTATGCGAGCCTTATGGTAGAACAATTTGTATTGTACCTAACAAAAGTCTTGTAGAACAAACAGAAGAAGATTTTATTAACTGTGGCTTAGATGTAGGCGTATATTATGGCGACCGTAAAGAATTACATAAGACTCACACTATTTGCACTTGGCAAAGTCTCAATATCCTCGACAAGAAAACAAAGAATCACGAAGCAGACCTCATAACTCTTGCAGAGTTTTTAGATGGAGTTCAATGCGTTATGGTAGACGAAGTACACATGGCTAAGGCCACTGTGCTTAAAAATCTATTAACACAGAACCTATGCAATGCCGCAATTCGTTGGGGATTAACCGGAACTGTTCCTAAAGAGCCGTTTGAATACGAACAAATTTTTGTTAGCATCGGTCCTGTTATTCACCAAGTTGCTGCTCACGAATTGCAAGCTCAAGGAGTGTTATCAAGTTGCCACGTTAATATAACGCAGTTGATTGACTTACCTGAATTTAAGAGTTATGCAGAAGAATACAAGTATCTTGTTACAGATGATGACAGGATGATTTTCATATCAAAACTAATACAAGGAATTGCTAACAGTGGTAACACACTTGTATTAGTAAACAGAATAGATACTGGCAAATTTATCGTTAACGAAATTCCAGAGTCGGTGTTTATTAGTGGCGAAGTAAAAACTAAAGATCGAAAGGAAGAGTATGACGAGGTCAAAACTGCTGATAACAAGATTATTGTGGCGACTTACGGTGTGGCCGCTGTGGGTATTAATATCCCCCGTATTTTTAATCTGGTTATGGTGGAGTCCGGAAAGAGCTTTACACGGGTTATACAAAGCATTGGGCGAGGCATTCGAAAAGCAGACGACAAAGACTTCGTACAAATCTGGGACGTTACGAGCACCTGCAAATACGCTAAACGGCACCTTGCGGCGAGAAAGAAATTTTATAAAGAAGCTAAGTATCCCTTCACGATTGAGAAGATAGACTGGAAATAAAATGTTTATTAACAAAATTAAACCTTTGAAATTAGAAGTCTATGCACCTGTTGGCGACCTAATAGATTTGTTTCCTATTGTTCAATCTCAAGAAGCACTCCCTAAATGGTTTAGTAATTTACCTAAATCTGTTAATGATATCAATGTTCGAAACTGTACAGGTTTAAAAGATTTATTCAATGAAGGGTTTATGATTCCTGCATGGGGAGAATACTTTATAACTGTAATGCCTGATGGTACGTCTAATGTCGAATCTCCAGTTCAATTAAATTGGGGACATAGTAAAAGACATGATCTTAGCACACAAGCACCAGGCGCCTGGCCTAGTTACATAAATGTTAAGTTACACAATCCTTGGTGGTTTTGGTGTAGTGAACCGATCAAATGGATTATGATACAGCCCACCTGGAATCAAGAAGAACCTAGCGAATGGGCTGTAGTACCTGGCATGTTGGAATTTAGATATAACAATCAAGCAAATGTCAACACTCTTTTTAGAATAATGGAAAGAGAGTATACTACTAAAATCAATACAGGTGATGTAATTGCACAACTAATTCCAATAACTGAACGTCCAGTAGCACTAGAATTAAAAGTTTTAAATGATGACATTTATAACGAGAAATTTGCACCGTGGGTACATTCATTTAAATTTGGATACCAAAAAATAAGAAATATGATAAAAAACAGGAACAAACAATGCAAATTTTAACATTAGATAATATAGCGTTCGACCTTAATAACCTACCGGAAGAAGTAGATGATGGTATGCGATTTAGTGTACTAGACAACAGTGACGCACAATCACCGGATTTCTTTTTTCAACCGTTGATATTTTTAGAAAGTTTTAACAGTCCTGCAATGGTTCTTAAAATAGGTAACGACGAAGTAGCAATGCCTATAGACTGGTCAATTGCTGTAGGAGATAGTACTAGTGCATGTGATATAGAAATACTTCCATTAACTAGTTTAAACGACAGAGGGTTTGAAGCATTCTGTTTTAATCCGTTAAGTGGATTTAGAGTTGAATTTAAAAAGATTGAAATTGTAAATTTTTATAATGATGTTAAATGGTACTTCCCTAAAATGAAAAATGGACAGCTACTAACTGTCCCGTTAAATAAAGAACCCAAACCCTTATGTGCTTACTTTGTTAAAGAAATTAGTCGACAGAGTGAGTTGATTGATCTAAGTAAAATACTATAATGGGAACATTAAAACCTGGTGCTACTTATGTATATGAACGTACTAGCAGTGAAGTGTATGCTAGAGAACACGGGTCTACAGAAAGAAAACTAGTTGGTTATACCTATGATGGAGAAGGTATGTATGAATCTAAATCGTTGCACGACCAACTAAAAGAACAAAAAATGTGGGGGGAAATTCATCGAATGGCAAAAACCAATCCGGCTTTACAAAAAGCACTAGATCGTGTTATAATGATCTACAGACTATCAAAGGATAATCCATTATGAGCAATGAACAAGCAAAGTATTTAAATAGTCGCCGCCGCCATAAGAATGATGTTGCGGTAGCAAGACAAGTAAGAATTGCTAAACAACATCGGGTAAGTGAATATAATCCTGGAGAGGTTAAACAGCCGCACCGTTTTAATAAACATCACGCCATGGATTGCGGAAATCCAGAATGTTTTATGTGTGGCAATCCTCGCAAGACTCATAAGGATAAACTAACTGCTCAAGAGAAGCGATTGTTTCAAGACACAGACAAAGTTACCGATAGACACAGCAATGGAACAGTTCCTCCTGAGGATGTAGAGAATGACAGAGAAGATTGAAATAAAAGATAAACTTGCTGCCGTTGACATGAACTATAAAGGGTTGTGGGATGAAATAACCGACGAGCAAAGGAAGAGTCTAAAACAAGAACTGTATATTCTTAATAGGTATATTAGCAATGCTAAAACTACTAACAGGGATATACAAGAACATTTTGTACTAACAGTAAACGAGTTTTTCAACAAGCATTGGAATACACTACAAAAACATCCTAAGCTACTTTGGCAGCTTCTTTGTATGTGTAGTCACGAAAGCAGACAAATCTTTTTCCATCAATGGATAGGGTTTAAAAAGAAAGAAGGAACAAATAAATTAGAAAAATTCCTTTTAGAAATTTATCCTAACAAAAAGCAAGATGAAATTGTCATGATGAGCAAATTAATGACCAAAGACGATGCTAAGAAATTAGCAGCTACTTACGGGTACGACGACAAACAAATTGCTAAATTATTTTAATGTTAAACTTAACTGTGAATAAACCAACATACACTTGTCAATTTTGCGGTAACAAGTATATGCAAGAAAAAACTCTTGCAGTACATGTCTGTGAACAAAAGCGCAGGTATTTGGCAAAAGATGAAAAGTCAGCAGTAATTGGTTATCAAACATTTAATAGATTTTTTCAAGTTACACAAAAACTAGGACATAATAAAACATATGAAGAATTTGCAAAAAGTCCTTACTACAATGCGTTTGTAAAATTTGGTAGTTTTGTTAGTAACGTTAATCCGTTATATCCAGATAAGTTTTTAGATTGGATTGTTAGAAGCGGTGTCAAACTTGATCATTGGTGCAGAGATGAGTTATACGAGAAGTACGTACTAGAGTTAATACACACAGAGGCTGTAGAAACTGCCCTTGAAAGATCGATTGCCCATATGGAGTCTTGGGCAAAAGATAACGACAGTGTATGGAGTCATTATTTCAAATACGTAAGTACAAATAGAGCAGTATTTGATATTAAAGACGGTAAAGTAAGTCCATGGCTTATCTTAAATTGTAAGACTGGCAAAGAAATGTTAGCCAACTTTAGAGATGATCAACTGTCGGCTATAAGTAATATTATTAATCCGCAAGTGTGGGTTAAAAAGTTTAAAAATCAAACATTTGATCTTGAACTAGTCAAGCAGGTAGTTAAGGAGGCCGGTCTATGACACCAGAAGCATTACAAGAAAATTTAACAAAATTAAGTATGGAAGTAATTGTATCAGAAGATGACACATCGGTTTACGTTAAACTATCTGGATTTGATAATGTAGAAGACGCAGACAAGTATGCAGATTACCTAGCAGAAAATTTACCATTAATGCTTTTTCAAACAGAGGTAGTACACTAATGCCAGATGTAGATATTGACTTTGCCAATAGAGATGACGCTCTTAAGTATATTAAGCATATACCTGCGGCAATTAAAGATGTAAACGGAACTTTTAAAAAGCACAATACAGGCGTATATTGTACACCTATTCCGTACAATCCTGTAAATAACTTATCCACTATAGATTACAAAGAAGCAGAAGATCGAGGCTATTTTAAAATTGACTTCTTAAATGTTAGTATCTATAAAGATGTAAGAGATGAAGCACATCTCAAAACTTTAATGGAGACAGAACCATTATGGGATCTTTTATTGCAGGACGATTTCAGCAGTTTACTATTTCACGTCAACGGACACGGTGGCATCTTAAGGCAAATGAAACCGACGAGCCTACTCCAACTAGCGGCCGTTTTGGCTATGATCAGACCCGCCAAGAGACACTTGATTGGGGAGAGTTGGACGACAGTGATGGAGACGATTTGGACAAAGCCAGAGGATGGTGAGTACTACTTTAAGAAGGCCCATGCAGTAGCTTATGCAATGGCTGTAGTAGTGCAGATGAACTTAATCTGCGAAGGCATTAGTTACGAATTTACCTAGACTTTGGGCTTCTAACTAACTGTACACTTTTACGTTTTACACGTTTTAGGGTCATGTTCATTAGGTTAACAACTGGCCCTAATACTATTCTAACATCTTTGCTATTAAATGTTTTAATTGCATATCTATAGGGCTCTATTTCTCTTCTACAAAAGATATTAATAGGAATTTGACGATTGGATTCCCACCACCAAATCTCTCCAATTTCTAACAAGGATGCTTTTTCTTCAGGTGTCTTAATAGTGGATAGATCGTAAAAACTAGTAACAAACTGGTCCTGGTTTACGATGATTCCTACATATTCCTCTTCTCCATAGTGTAGTACAGAAATAAACGGTAATTGTTCTTGTATATTATCTCTTAATTTAGCCATATAAATAGTAGTGAGGCTTTTAACCAAATGCAAAAAATTTCAAGTTATTTATATTCTAATGCAATTCAAGTTAATCTTGATTTGGATTTATTACCAACGGAGTGGCGTATTGTGTACCAACGAACTGTAAAAATTTATAAGGGCTATGACAATATCATAGAACTAGATATCAAAAATGCTCAACAACGACGTTTTGATGTGTCTGACAAAACATTAAAATGCTTAGTCATGGACGCCCTCGGAAAAGAAGTTACTACAGCAGACATTACACACGGCAGTACTCCTGGACTAGCAACATTTAGTATCTCAGCCGATTCTGTAGAATACCTAACTCCGCAGTTTTTAAACTACACTATATATGTATTAAATGATGATGACACTAAAAATATTATTTACGGTGATACACAGTTTGGCGCAACAGGTCGCATGGAATTAATTGGTACATCTGCCGTTAGAACAGCAGCACCGGAAGTTATCAAAACATTTACATACTTAGAAGATACAACACAAGAAATACGAACCTATTACAGCGAATCCGTTATTGTTAATCCTAAAAATGATATTGCAACAACTGCACCAGTTGATTTGGATTTTGTTATCAGCAATCTTGAAGCCGAAGTAAATGTTCAAATAACCTACGACAAAGTAATTAGCTCGGAAACTACTTGGGAAACGGTTGAAACATTTAGTGTTACTACGTCAACTAGTAGTTTAACCAAGTCTTATGAAATTCCTACAGACTTTACAGACGAAGTAAATTGGCTTAGAGTAACATACATTCGAGCAGATAATAACACCGGAAAGATTGACAGAGTTACAGTAACACAGTAAAATGTATCTATGAGCCTAATCATAGATACCGTTCAATCTTATCTACCTCCTAGAAGAAAAGTAACTCCAAGCGGTTGGGTAAGCTTCAACGCGGTATGCTGTCACCACAATGGAACAAGTACAGATACTAGACAGCGTGGCGGTATTATGCTCAACGAGGGTGTTAGCTATCACTGCTTCAATTGCGGATTCAAAGCAAGTTGGCAACCTGGCAGGAAGATAACAGCCAAATTTAAAAAGTTACTACAGTGGTTACACGTTCCAGATGATCTAATTACTAAATGTAGTCTAGAAGCATTACGCATAGAAGAAGACAGTTCTTATCAAAGTAATCACGCAGTAATTCCTACATTCATAGACAAAGCACTGCCTATTGGCGCAGAACCAATTGCAAGTTTTTTAGATAATCCTCCCGAAGAATTAATCCCTGTACTAGAATATCTAATGAGTCGAGAGTTGTATCTCGAAGACTATTCGTTCTATTGGACCCCTGAAGATGGATTCCAGAATAGATTAATTATCCCGTTCTATCATCAAAACAGAATTGTAGGCTATACTGCCCGCAAAACCAGCAACGGCAAACCTAAGTACATAAGCGAACAGCAACCTGGATATGTATTTAATTTGGACAGGCAATCCTACGAGCGTAAATATGTCATAGTAACAGAAGGTCCTATTGACGCTATTTGTATCGATGGCATTGCTGTTATGAGCGCAGAGATTGGCACTGCTCAGGCTGCACAGATTAATCAACTACAGCGTGAAGTGATTGTACTAGCAGATCGTGATGATGCCGGCATCAAAATGGTTGAACAGGCCGCAGAATTAGGATGGAGCGTGGCATTCCCGGACTGGGAAGAAGGCATCAAAGATGTAAATGATGCAATAAAGAAATATGGCAGATTGTATACCCTGCATAGTATTATTAGTAGTAAAGAGTCTAATAATTTAAAAATACAACTGCAAATGCGTAAGTGGTTTAAAAAGGAAGAACAATGAAATTTATACATTGGTTATTAACACCCTACAGGCGCTGGCAGGAACGCCAAGCGTTTAAGCAGCATCTTGAAGAATTAAAAAAACGTGACCCGTTTATCTACAAATGACTATCTGGGGAATTAATGCACTAACCCACGGCAGTAGTCTAGCCGTGTTCGAAGGATCTGATTTAAAATTAACCAGTTGGGACGTTTGCACCAGTGACCGTTTAGATCCTAAAATTATTAGACAGCATATTGCCAGCGGCGGACCAGATACAATCTTTTGGTACGAAAACCCCTGGCTTAAGAAAACTAGACAGGTATATGCTGGACAATATGATACTGCCTGTGATATGTCCCTACTACCTAAGAAGTATCTTAAAGAAGCAGGTCTAGGCTATGCCAAATTACGTTACACTCCTCATCATGGAAGTCATGCCGCTGCTGGTTATTTTACTAGTCCATTTAATCATGCGGCTATTGTAGTGTTGGATGCTATAGGAGAATGGGACTGTGCGTCAATATGGGAAGCACGACACGGAGAGATTAAGAAAGTTTGGACTGCAAGATACCCGAATAGTTTAGGTTTGTTCTACAGCGCATTTGCCAAACTGCTGGGATTAACTCCTATCCGAGACGAACATCTATTACAACAAATGGCACGTCAGGGGGATCCGACCAAGCACAGACGAAGTGTTGGTAATTACTTTAAAGTAGGCCCAGTTGAGTTAGACTATAACTTTCATAGGGGTGCATTAGACTGGACTACTCCTTTTGTTAATTTACAAGACCAATGTGACCTAGCAGCCGCAGTTCAAGAACGATTTGAAATAGAAGTGGCAGCAGTTATGACCAAAGCAAGAAGACTAACCAGTTCCGACTGTTTGGTCTACATGGGCGGTTGTGCCATGAACAGTGATGCCAATAAGCGAGAAGTAGAACCTAGATTTAAGTATATCTGGAGCTTGCCTAACCCCGGTGATGCCAGCAGTGCAATAGGATCTGTTCTCTATCATACTCGACACCGGGTATGGGATTATAAGTGGGACGATATCAAACATGTTGCGATTCGTGTATAAAGATAGTATAATAAAACAATGACAACAAGACAAAACGCAGATTACGGTTACGACATACAAAAGCTCTATCTAGAAATGATGTTAAGCGATGCGGAAACATTTATCCGCTGCCAAAGCATTTTTGATAGTGAGCTGTTTGATCGTAAACTACAGACAGCAGCCAAATTTGTTAACGATTATGTAGTTGAGCACAATGTATTGCCTACCTATGAAATTGTTAACGCAGCCACTAACAGTAGCTTTCAACCTGCAGGCGATTTGCGTGAAGAACACTATGATTGGCTATTAACGGACTTTGAAACTTTTATACGACACAAAGGTCTAGAGAAAGCTATTCTACAGAGCGCAGACCTGCTGGAAAAGGGCGAGTATGGCCCTGTTGAAGATCTAGTTAAACGGGCTGTACAAGTCGGTCTTACTAAAGACATGGGTACAGATTACTTTGCAGATCCACGCAGTCGACTCCTACGCATTAAAGATAAAAACGGACAGTTAAGCACTGGTTGGAGTACTGTGGACAAGAAGTTGTTCGGCGGTATGAATCGCGGAGAGCTTAATATCTTTGCCGCAGGCTCGGGTGGTGGTAAAAGTTTATTCTTGGCTAACCTAGGTGTTAACTGGGCTCTGCAGGGCTATAACGTTGTTTACCTAACATTCGAACTTAGTGAAGAACTAGTATCAATGCGTGTGGATAGTATGATTACAGAAATCCCTGCTCGCGAAGTGTTCAAGCAACTTGATGAAGTTGAAATGCGTGTTAAGGTCATAGGCAAGAAGTCGGGCACTTATCAGGTCAAATACATGCCCAGTGGTAAAACAGCCAACGATGTACGCAGTTACTTAAAAGAATATGAAATCAAGTTAGGACGTAAAGTAGACATTCTGCTGGTAGACTATTTGGACTTGCTCATGCCCATTAGCAAGAAAATCAGTGCAGAAAACTTGTTTATCAAGGACAAGTTTGTGTCAGAAGAGTTGCGTAACCTAGCAGTAGAAAAGAACTGTGTGCTGGTAACAGCGGCGCAGTTGAACCGTGGTGCTGTTGAAGAAGTTGAGTTTGATCACAGTCACATTAGCGGCGGATTGAGTAAGATTCAAACAGCAGATAACGTGTTTGGTATCTTTACCAGCCGTGCTATGCGTGAGCGTGGCAAGTATCAAATCCAGCTAATGAAAACTCGTAGTAGTAGCGGTGTTGGACAAAAGATTGATCTAGACTTTAACATTGACACACTACGCATTACAGATCCGGGCGAAGAAGGACAAAGTGAGAATGATGGCGCACCCGTCAGCAAAGGTAGCTCAATCCTAGCGGGCCTACAGCGTACCAGTACTACTAGCGAACCTTGGGCTCGAGCAGAACCCAAACCCGGGCTCGACCCTTTGGCAGGCATACCCGTTAAGAAAACAGCCGCACAGGTGGAAAGCAGTAAACTTAGACAGTTGATTAATAATTTAGGCACAGACGACGACCTGTAATCTACTTTTAATCATTAAAATGATAAGTAGTAGTATAATAACCCCCAAGGTAGCGAATCGTGTTAAAAGTTATAACAAATCTCAATGATCCCCTAGTGGACCTAGTCAAGGACGACCCTGTGCGTCCTGCAATACCTACAGCCAGCCGTGTGCATGATCATGCAGAAATACTGGTACTTATAGAAGAAGATCGCCCTGCGGCAGTGGTCTGTGTGGCCTATTTGGATCTAGTGCCAACTACAGAAACAGAGCTGGGCGCAACCGGTGATAATGTAGCAGCCTTCTACACCATATGGAGTTACGCACCCGGCGCAGGCCGTAGACTTATTAGAGCTGCTCGTGAGCACATACAGGCTACTAGACCAAGTATCACACGTTATGTAACTCTAAGTCCTAAAACGGAAATGGCACAGCGTTTTCATCACAGTAATGGCGCTGTGACCCTACAGGATAACGAAACCACAGTCAATTACGAGTACAAATAAGAAAACGCCCCGAAGGGCGTTTTTTGTGCTAAAACCTATTACTCAATGGTAATTGTAGCAGATGCTGTACCATCACTGTTAGTCACAGTCCAAGTAACTGTACCTGCAGATTGGAACTTAGTACGTGCTGTGTAAGCTGGCTGCTCAGCAGTATAAGCCCTAGTTGGTGCACCTGGACCAGAAACAGTTGAAGCAAGCCCGCCGACGTTAAAGTCAAAAGTGACCAACTCACCTACTTGAGCTGTAGTTTTAGACCATTTTGCTTTGGGTGTCATATTCTGATTCTCCTAAAATCTTATACTATTATTTAGCCTACAGGGCCGGATCCGAGAGTCCTAAGCGGCGAAGCCGCGCAGCGGTCAAAACGCAAAAATTTAACATATTATCTGCTATGTTTATGCTCTACAGTCCACTAGCGTGCCTTTTGGCCGTCTACTAGCCCAGTCTAGCATATAAGTAGCGTGTAACAACGTATAGTTAAACTTACGAACAGTTGGCCTTGTTAAGTATTCTAGCGTTGATATCATATAAAGGATCTGGCGTAAAAGGTTTGGACTTTGAGCTATTGACTAACAGCAGACTAGCAGTATAGTCCTTAACCGGTTGTACAGTATCTAGCCTAAAAGGTAACTTTGAACGCCATAAGGCTCCGGGACTGTATATATGGGTTTGTTGCATGGTTTTATTTATAGTGGAAACTAGCGTGTATGCAGAGTATAGACATATTAGTGCTAGAGGCTACGCCCTAGCATACTGCTTCGCAGTAGAGGTTTTTAAAGAAAATCGTATATGTATAGCGAAGATCTAGCGTAGCCCAAATGGGTCCTACAGCCAAAAAAAATTGCCGCGCAAAAAATTTAATATACATAAAGTTTATCGTCGGCCTGGTGATTTTGCACCACTAAGCTCATAATACTAAAGTATTAATAATATAATAGTAAACCCCGACCCCACCGATTCTCTCGTCAAAAGAAAACCCCTGGTGGCCGGGAGCGAATCGGACCAGGGGTCAAGAACCCTATTGCAGGATTCTTAAAGGTTGGGCTAAATACTGAGCCGGGAGCGAATCGGACTTATCAATACCTAACCCAGGGCTACACAAAGGCCCTACTAGTATGCAGTGTTAGGAGCGGCGCATACAAGTAACCTCTGCTACAGCACGCCAATTGCTAGGCATGCTCTTACGCAAGTCTGCTATCTTTAGAACTGTACGCAATGACAGCTCACGCAGCTTCTTCTTATTAGAGTCTACAAACTCAATAACTTCGTCCTTACCGATGTCCGTAAACTCGTAGTCGTCTAGCATTCCGCACTCGTTGACTACTTGTTTGATACGCAGGATCTTCTCACGGTCTGTATCAATAGTCAAGTCCAAGTAGTGGCAACGGCTCTCTAGTGCTTCCAAGTGATCACGTAGCTTCTTGCTCTTAACGTTGTCGAACTTAATATTAGTAATGAACACACAGCCGCCCTTGAACTCAAAGCTATTGGGCACGCCTTCGCTACGAAGCAATCGACTATCGGTATTCCAGTGGATAGTTCGCTTCTTTGAGCTATCCAAAGCAGCCTTTAGAATGTTCAAGCTCAGGTCATCAAGCAGTACTGAGTCGCAGTCATCGAACACTAGGATACACTTCTTGTCACTGTACTCGTAGAGTTTCTTGTACAAGCCAATGGCACTCATTGCACCCTTAACAACTTCGTACTTCTTGAGCTTGCTGT
>JACCEC012140828.1_pt1 | contig 14238 bp, 8 predicted proteins | sample 7450121 | NCBI WGS metagenome assembly JACCEC01 (sample SAMN15323455, study PRJNA562643) | freshwater metagenome | isolation source: river surface water | place: USA:Blue River Watershed | collected 2017-08-18 | reverse complement strand
ATGACTCTGAAGCGGCATGGAAAAGAGTGCTTGGACCATCTGGTAGCAGCCTTCAGAGCGTGGAAGGAACGGTCAGCTCCTCCCTCTGTTTTTAATCAGCCCTGCTGTACCCTCTGAACAGATACATAACCAGTTTCAACTTACCAAGTTTTGTATCATTTGAAGAGTCTGATCAGATGATACAGTATTATGAAAAAGTACGGGAAAACATTAAAAAAACATATATAGGAAATAATCAATTAGACGTCACGCTCAATAAATTATCTAGCTAAGCTTCTAAGTTCGTCTTTGCAACTTTTTGAGCTCGAAGGTCTGGAAATATAAGGTGCACGCTAATCGCGTGTCAGCCGTTTAAGTGTGAAGTCGAGAAAATTTTTATTTTTATAATTGTTGCGGATTTTTTCTCTTTCAATTCGATATCTTTGAATTATTTCATCGTTATCATTGAACGAAACAAATGATGGGATTTCAAAATTATCCAAGCCTATCTTTAACTCTCCGAAGGGAATCGTCTCACTAAATTCATGTTTGATTGAAGAAAAAAATGTATCTGCATTCGGAGAGTGCTCATAATACTTCCAGTGGAATGCATAGGCATTTTCTTTGCCGTAGCCAAATAAAATTCCCCAAAGAAGCGAATTGCGGTTAATTTTTTCCCAAAAGATCGAGTTATTCATGGTCATTTCAAAGACGACCTGAGTTGGGTCGAAATCAAAACCAACTTGTTTACGAAATAGGCTGTAGTTCTCTTCAATAGTAAGAGCTGTTTTCAGGATATCAACGAAGTAAATGAATGTCGCATCAGGTGTTCGACGCCAGTCGGATTGAAAAAATAGGTGTCGCTTTATTGGAAAGAATTTATGAATTTTCTTCCATTTTTCCCAATTCTCTGCTAAGTCATAGTTGTTAACAATCCAACAATTTTTCTTTTCTTCTTCAGAGAGTGAATCAAAATAGGCTTTTATTTCTTCTTCGGAGTGATGTTCAATAACAATTTCTGTGATAGGTTTAGAACCCCATAAGGTATAAATTGCAGAATGTTCGAGCAAGATGTCATTGAAAAATTTTGTCATCCACTGGCGCTCTTCTGCGGAGAGATCATATAATGTCTTTTCATTAGTAGGCGGATTGGTAGAGCAGTTGCTCAGAAATAAAAAGATTGAAGAAAATCCGATTAGAACTATAAAACGAAAGAACATTTTTCTTATAGAAGGAAGCTTGATCATGAAAATGCTTTTGACTGTTTTACTCATGTTAGCTTCTTTACATTCTTTTGCTCAAGATAACAATATTATCAATGGACTGTATCAAGTAATTTTTGACCACCCTTCTTGCATTTCTGGAATTCAGGAAAATAGAATTTACTTTCAATCTGATCAGATTTTTCCTACGGAAAAAGGCTTGTTCTTAAAGTTACATGAAGGAGAGGATTTTGTTCAGCTGCAGCATTTGTACTCTGATCAATTTGGCTGTTATATCAACTTGCCTAGGGAAAAATTAGACGAGATCAGAGAAATTCTCAATAAATGTCCGCATTGTGGGCAAAGATATTATGCTTATTGTAAAAATCCAGAATGCTTTAGCAATAAGAAGCGGAAGTAGGCTTCTGTATCCAGTTGATGCATTAAATCTATTGATGATCAAGGTGTTATGTTCTCCTGAGCGTAGAAACAATTCAGGGCTGCATCAAACACCTCTTGCATGCTGATTTGCAGTAAGCAAAAGGGTTCTTGGCATCTTTTTTTCAGGCATGGCGTGCACGTCCGTCTTTTGGCAATAATGATCGCATTTTTGATCCGATGAGGCCCGCAGAGCTTGGGATCGGTGGGAGCAAAGAGGGCAACAGTCGGCGTCTGCACCGCAAAAGCGAGGTGCATCGGACCTGTATCATTGGAGACGACAAGCTTCATCTGTTTTAAGAAAGCAGCAAAGGAGCGGAGTTTTAGCGTCGTGACTGGGATGGCATCTTTAATCTTGGTAGCGATCGATTCGACGAGGTCTTTCTCTCCTCCCGTTCCTGTGACAAAGACCTGGCATCCGAGTTCTTGAACCAGACGGTTGCCAAGTTCCACAAAGAGGGAAGAGGGCCACTGCTTAAAGAGGTCTTTAGCTCCGGGGTGAAGGGCAACTTTGGGAAGGTAGGAAGGGAGCTGGAATTGCAACAGAAAGAGCTCTGCTAGCTTTTCATCCTCTGCGCTGATAAAGATTTCCATGGTGGGATCTTGTGTGTGTGCGCCTACTTTGCCGACCAGCTGAAGGCGCCTTTCAATTTCGTGAACGTAGGCGTTTGGGACAGCATCCGTGAGGAAGTGATCTAACCCTTTATGGAGCCCGTCGGTCCCTATGATCTTCGAAGCGCCGAGGATTGCAACAAACGGGAGGATAGGGCGTTGAGAAGTGTGAAAGAGGATAACATCAGTGATCTCTTTCTCCTTTAATGGGGAGTAGAGGGGAAACAAGGAAAAAAAGACTGGATCGGAAACGACAAAAAGCTCGTCGATATGCCGGTTGTGCTGCAGGATCTCTTTTCCGATGGAGCTTGTCAGTACGCCGATGTAGGATGTCGGATAGGTTTCGCGCAAGGTTTTGATCGCCGGAGTTCCCCATAATGTATCGCCGAGCCCTGTCGTAGAGACGATCAGGAACTTCCTTTGGTCGATGCCGAGGTTCGGCTTGCACCTTTTGAGAAGAGAAACAGTTCGGGTAATGAGGGCATTTTTCATGAAGAGTGTTGGGTTGCTGTGATCTCTCGGTATGATCTTACAGGGATTTTCTCAGGTTTGAGTTCATTTAACGCTTGGAGTAGCATCTGGGCTGTCAGCAGGTTGGTGATGAGGGGAATGTGGTGGTCGATTGCAAGGCGGCGGATGATAAAGCCATCGGTGCGGATATGAGTTCCCAATCCCCGAGGGATATTGATGATCAGATCGACCTCACGGTGGATCAATAGGGTTGAGACGTTGGGCTCGATCTTTTCACTGGCCTTGTAAACGCATCGGGAAGCGACGCCATGGTGGGAAAGGAAGTCGTGGGTTCCCTCCGTGGAATAGATGTCCCATCCCTTCTCTTCGAGTTGCTTTAAGACATCGAGGAGTTTGCTTTTCTTGTCGCCTCCGATGCTCACGAGCATTTTTTTGCGGCGGATCGATTGGTCGATTGCCATCCAAGAGCTAAAAAAGGCCTCTAAGTAGTCGGCTCCGAGGCATGCGACCTCTCCTGTCGATGCCATTTCGACGTGGGCGACAGGGTTGGCGCCTTTGAGGCGATGGTAGGAGAACTGGGGCGTTTTGACCCCGACGTAATCGAGCTCCAATGTTTCATAGGGGGCAGCTTTGTATTTGCCCATCATCGTTTGCACTGCGATATCGATGAAGTTATGACAGGTGACTTTGGAAACAAATGGAAAGGAGCGCGATGCCCGCACGTTGCACTCGATGACTTGGAGGGCGTTGTTCTTTGCAATGAACTGGATGTTAAAAGGGCCTGTGATGTTGAGGGCTTTGACGATCGAACGGGTGATTTTTTTTGCGCGTCGGATCGTTTCCAGATAGAGGCGCTGGGGCGGGATTACAACAGTGGCATCGCCCGAATGGACGCCGGCATTTTCCACGTGCTCGGTGATCGCATCGATCAAGATCTTGCCCGACTCTGCAATGCCATCGACCTCGAGCTCTTTAGCATCGGTGATGAACTGGGAGATCACAACAGGGTGGTCGGGAGAAACCAGGGCGGCCTCTGTAAGGAGTTTTTGCATCTCCTGTTCCGAATAGACGATGTTCATCGCCGATCCCGATAGCACATAGGAAGGACGGATCAGCAGGGGAAATCCGGTTTTTTTAGCAAAGGATTTTGCGCTCTGGAGGCTTGTCGCAGCTTGCCAAGAAGGCTGGTCGATTTGAAGGCGATGGAGCAGGGAGGAAAATTTAGTTCTGTCCTCTGCTTTGTCGATCGATTCAGCGCTCGTTCCTAAGATGGGATAGCCGTGGATGCTTAATCGGAGCGCTAAATTGTTAGCAATTTGTCCGCCAACAGAGACGATCAACCCTTTTGTCTTTTCAAAGTCGACGATGTCTTGCACCCTTTCCAAGGAGAGCTCTTCAAAATAGAGCCGGTCCGACTCATCGTAGTCAGTGGAGACCGTTTCTGGATTGGAGTTGATGATAATCGTTGTCTCGTCTATTTTTCTCAATGAACGGCACGTGTTAACAGCGCACCAGTCGAATTCGACAGAGGACCCGATGCAATAAGGTCCGGAGCCGAGGACAATCACTGGTTTCTTTTCCGATGGGTTGATGTCGTTCACCGAGCCATGGTACGTGAGGTAGAGGTAGTTGGTCTGGGCATCGAACTCTCCGGCCAATGTGTCGATCTGTTTGATCACAGGAAGGACCCGGTGCTTTTTTCGGAGTGCGCGGACCTTGTCTTCTGTCAGTTTTTTCAGCTTTGCCAATGCACAGTCGGAAAAACCGACCTGTTTTGCCAGACGGAGTCTCTCCGCATTGAGTGGCTTTTGTTTGATCTCCGCTTCTAATTTAGCGATCTCTTGGATTTGAGATAAAAACCAGAGGTCGATCTGCGAGAGTTTGTGCGCTTCGAGCAGCGATCCCCCTTTTTTGAAAAACTGATAGAGGGCAAACAACCTTCTGTCGGTCGCATGAGCAATCTCTTTTTTTAGATCGGCGATCTGATGGGGATAATCGGAAAGTCCGCTTGCTCCAATATTGAGCATGCGCACCGCTTTTTGCAGGGCTTCTGGAAATGTGCGCCCGATTGCCATCACTTCTCCGACGCTTTTCATCTCGGTGCCGATCTTCCGGTCAGCAGAGCGGAGCTTGTGGATGTCCCATCGGGGAATTTTCACCGTTAAGTAATCAAGCGCCGGTTCAAAGAAGGCCGATGTCTTCTGCGTGACGGCATTCTTAATACAGGAAAGAGAAATTCCTAAGCTCAGTTTCGCTGCAACAAAGGCTAGGGGATAGCCTGTGGCCTTAGAAGCAAGGGCAGAAGATCGAGACAAGCGCGCATTCATTTCGATGACACGGTAGTCCCCATTTTTGGGATTGAGGGCAAATTGGATATTGCATTCGCCGATGATTTTAAAATGGCGAGCCGCTTGGATCGCCATTTCTCGGAAGTGATGGTATTCCCGGTTAGTCAACGTCTGCGAAGGAGCAATAACGATGCTCTCTCCTGTATGGATCCCCATCGGGTCCATATTTTCCATATTGCATATGGTCAGTGCGTTGTTGGCTGCGTCGCGGATGATCTCATACTCAAACTCTTTCCAACCCAGAAGGTATTCTTCGATCAGAATCTGGGGAGCGCCGCTGAGGGCTTCTCCGGCTTTATCGATAAGCTCTTTCTCATTTTGGACCTTTCCCGATCCTAAGCCGCCTAAAGAAAATCCTGAGCGCATCATCAGTGGATAGCCAATCTCTTGTGCTGCGGCGACCGCCTCTTTGATCGAGCGAACCGCGTAGCTTTTCGGGGATTGGATACCGATCGATGCGAGGTTCTTCTTAAATAGGTCTCGGTCTTCCGTCAGCCGGATCGATGCAATCTGCGTTCCTAAGACGGCAACGCCATATTTTTTCAACATGCCGGCTTCGTCGAGCTTGATCCCTAAGTTCAGCGCTGTCTGACCGCCAAAGCCGAGGAGGATTCCATCGGGCTTCTCCTTGGCGATGATCCGTGTGACGTTATCGAGGTTCAAGGGACAGAGGTAGACTTCATCGGCTTCGGTTGGATCGGTTTGGATGGTAGCTATATTCGGATTGATCAGAACGGTGCGGATCTTTTCTTCTTTCAAGGCTTTAAGCGCTTGAGTTCCCGAATAATCGAATTCTCCTGCTTGCCCGATCTTGAGGCCGCCGGAGCCCAAAATAAGAACTTTTGAGCTCATTGGACAATACGGACTCAGAATTTTCGATTTTTCTGGATTCCCGAGTTGTGCAGTGGGCTTTTTTTTCATTGGATCAGCTCGTAAAATTTATCAAACAACCATAGGGTATCAGTAGGTCCTGGACACGCTTCAGGATGGAATTGGACGGCAAAAAAGGGTAGACTCTGATGCTCGATCCCTTCGACGGAGCCATCGTTGAGGTTCCGGAAGGTGACCTTCCAGCTTTTGGGCAGCGTCTTTTCTGTGATCGCATAGCCGTGGTTCTGTGATGTGAGGTAGCAGCGCCCATTTTCAAGATATTGGCAGGGTTGGTTCTGGCCCCGGTGTCCATATGGAAGCTTGTGCGTCTTCGCCCCAATGCTTAAGGCTAAAAGCTGAGCCCCTAGGCAGATCCCAAAGACCGGTTTGTCTTTTGTCAGAGCTTTTGCAATATGGGCGATCGTCTTCTTGCACACAACAGGATCGCCGGGGCCATTGGAGATGAAAACGCCGTCGAATTCTTCTTCGGTAAAATCGTAACCTGCTGGCACCCGTTTGATTTCAATTGGAAACCTCAGGAGGCTGCGGAGGATGTTTTCCTTCATGCCGCAGTCGATGGCGATGATCGTCTTTTCCCCTTTTCCATAGGTTTGCGGTTTTTTGATCGTCACTTCATTAACAAGATCAGTTTGGTTCGGATCAAAAAATTTTTTGGGTTTTTTGTCGTGATGGGTGATTACGCCAAGGGAGACGCCTTTTTTTCTCAACGTCTTAGTAAGGGCTCGTGTGTCGATGCCCGCTAAGAGGGGGATGTTTTGCTGGCGCAGCCACTGGGCAAGGGTCTTTTCCGCTTGATAGTGAAAATCGTAAGAGGTCAGCGTGCTGACAATGACCCCTTTAGCTTGGACTTTATGCGATTCCCACAACTTTTCGTCAGGGACGCCGTAATTGCCAATCAAAGGGAATGTAAAGGTGAGGATTTGACCCGCGTAAGAGGGATCTGTCAATGATTCCACATACCCTGTCATGCCAGTCGCAAAGACAACTTCGCCAAAGAAATCTGATCTCTGCCATGAAGGGGAGATCCCTTCAAACTTCTCTCCTGACTGCAAGATCAGACGCGCAGGAACCATTGGCTCCATAGACTCCACTTAAGTTATTTCCAAGGCAGCATACCAAAAGAGTCGGAAAAGACAAGTAATTTTATTTAAAAGACTCTTCAATGTGTGGCAGATTTGGAAAATTTTTTGATTACTGCGCTCGCGACAACTCTTTTTTATATGGGTATCAGGTTCTTAGAGTCTATTGCAAAGATTGAAAAAAATATTTATACATTTGAAATGGAGGAAGTGGAAAGATTCATCACATCCAAGGGTGCCAAGGTAATAACCTGAATAATGGGTTTATTTCATAGAACCTTGCCACATCTTGCGAACACTTTTCGAAGATTTTGGTACGTCCACAGGTGCTTTCAGCTATTGAACGTGCCAAAATCTCCGGAGAATTGCCTCGCAAGCTGCAACAATTTCCTATAAACTAAACCGATTATTCAGGTTAATAACACTATGTTCGATACGCGCAATATCAGTCGGGTAAGCCTTCTTTACCCAGTGCTTCTTGCCATCGCTCTGGGAGTTGTTGCGGGTCTATTTTTCGGGCCTTATTGCCAGGTCTTTGAGCCAATTGGTAAGACTTTCTTTATGCTCCTTCAGATGGTTATGCTGCCTTACATCCCATTCTTGCTGATGCATGGTCTCGGGTCACTTAATGCAGAGATCGCAAAAAAACTCCTGAGTCGGGGATGGATATTTCTTCTGCTGATGTGGTGCATGGGATTTGCTGTTGTCTATTCGATGATCTACTTGATCCCGCCTCTTGTTACTGCGTTCATTAAAAAGAATGCGATGGGACAAGAGGAGTTTGTCAGTCATTTTTTAAGCTATGTGATCCCACAAAATTTCTTTTATGACCTTGCCAACAATGTAGTTCCAGCAGTTGCCGTTTTTGGCATGATCGCAGGTCTTGCGATCATGGTGTTGGAAAAAAAAGAGCCGGTGCTCATCCTCCTCTCCCGGATCAATGAAGCCATGGAAAGAATACTGATTTGGCTTGCGGTTGTTGCTCCGATACCGATCTTTGCTCATGTTGCTGTAACGATGGGGACCGTTGACTTTCATAACTTGGCAAAGGTCGAGTTTTACATCATCACATTCATTTTAGGGGCTTTGTTCTACACTTTTGTCTTGCTGCCCATTTTATGGATAAGCTTGACAAGTTTTACGTGGGGCGAAGTGATGAAAGAGTTTCGCATCGTCTGCTTGATCCCGTTTGCAACGGCCATGCCTAGCTTGGCCTTTCCATTCCTCTACTACGCCCTTAAGCGGTTAGCAAAGCGTTATGACCTGGAAAGTTCCTCTTTTGAAAATACGGGCCAAACTGTCATGCCGCTGGCCTTCACATTTTCTCAGATCGGGAATTTTTTCATTTTGTTTTTCGTTTTCTTTCTTTCATTCTACATGCGCCATCCGATCCTTGGGGCCCAACAGTATTTTTTACCGTTTTTGACGCTGCCGATGTCCTTTGGCACGGCCTACTCTTCTGTAACAGGAATTTCATTCTTGATTTCCCAATTGAAATTTCAGCCTGATGCCTTTTCATTATTTGAGCAGACATCCGTTGCCACAATGAATTTTCAAGTTCTGCTCAGCGTTGCTTCCCTATATACCTTGATTGTCTTAGTACTTAGCGCGTACTACGGTGTATTAAAGGTGCAATGGAAAAAGTTAATTCTCGGATTGAGCGGAGCATTCCTGTCCTTAATTGTTCTCATCGTGATCATTAAACCGATGATCCGATTAGAGGATAACTTTTCCGATCTCTATATCGATTTGTCGATGCCTGAGCAACTGAAAAAAGATGTCGACGTCAAAATTTATCGACCGGGAGAACAGGTCCCGCTTATTGTGGAGGCTGATCGACGAGATGAGCCGTTAAGTCGGATCTTAAACACTGGGGTTTTAAGAGTTGGCTATCATGCGGTCAACATCCCTTTTTGCTTCATGAACAGGGATGGAGAATTGGTTGGTTATGATATGGCCTTTGCCTATCAGCTTGCTAAAGATCTCGACTGCCGTCTGGAATTCATCCCTTTAAACGATCAGTTTCTTGGAGAGGATCTTCACATGGGGAAATATGATATAGCGATGTCAGCGATCATTATGAATGAGAACAGGCTTCGCTATATGGATTTTGTCACACCCTATATTGAACAAAATAATGTCCTCGTCGTTCCTTCTGCAAGACAGGAGGAATTTTTAGACTACACCCGTGTTGAACAAAGGAAGGAGCTTAGAATTGGTGCGATCGGCGCTTATCAGGAAGTGATTGTCCGCCGGTTTCCGAACGCGATCTGTGTGACTTTAGACGACCCAGAGCAATTTTCGGAACAGAGATGCGATGCGATGTTGTGGGGCTATTTGTCCGCATTTGTATGGTGTTTGCAGCACCCAAACTATACGGTGATTAATTACGATTTTACTTTAGGAAAGAAGCTCTATTCTTATCCTGTTCGTGCTCGAGCCGATGACTGGCTTAATTTTATGCAAAGTTGGATGATGCTCAAAGATCAATCAGGTTTTGCTAGAGAGCAATATCTCTATTGGATCCAGGGACTTGAGATAGAAGAAAAGAAACCTCGTTGGTCCATTATCCGCGATGTCCTCCATTGGGTCGATTAGGAAGGGAGTTTTGCAACTCGAGATATTGTCAAAAATTGTGTTTTGTGGCGTGAAAGGCTCTTTGAAATTTCTTCTTAACCTGAATAATGGGTTTAGTTTATGGGGAATTGTTGCAGGTTCTATGAAATAAACCCATTATTCAGGTTCTTAAGGCTTTACTTTGTGGCCGGCATAGTTGCTTAAGCCGTCGTAGGCGGCATACTTATACAGGTCGTGGAGGGTGGGGAAGTTAAAGACTTGGCCGATGATGTCGTTGAGGTTCTTTTTCTCTTCGACAAGGATCACGCCGTAGTGGATTAATTCGGTCGCAATATGGCCAATAATATGGGCTCCTATGACCCTCAGGTCGTCTTTACTGAAAACCAGCTTCAGGAATCCCGCTTTTGCGCCTAAAATTTTTCCTCTAGGCATATCGGCATAGCGCGCTATGCCGGTCATGTAGTTCAACTGATCCCGTATCGCCTCATCTTCGGTCACGCCTACCATCGACACTTCGGGGATTGTGTAGATTCCATAAGGGAAGTATTTCGGGAGGTGGTGCAGATCTTGAGTTTGGAAAATATGGGCAACGGCAACACGCCCTTGGTCCATGCTTGTGCTGGCAAGGGCAGGAAAGCCTACCACGTCGCCGACAGCATAGATATGGGGAATGTTTGTTCGGTATTGTTTATCGACGATCACTTGTTCCCGGGAGCCTACTTCGAGGCCGATCTTTTCACAATGCAGCTCTCTGATATGTCCACTGCGGCCTGCTGCGTAAAGGAACATATCAACCCGCCGTTTTTCGCCAGATTTTAAGGTAACTTCAACCATGTCTTTATCTGTTTGAGGAGGTGTCATTGATCCGATGCTCGTATTGAACAGGATCTCGATTCCTCCAGCTTGCATCTGCTCCAGAAGGGATGTTGCGATCTCATGGTCGATGTGGGGGAGGATGTGTTCCTTGTCATTGACCAGATAGACTTTTGTCCCCATCGTCGAAAAAATCGTCGCATATTCACAGCCGATCACGCCAGCGCCGACGATACAGAGGGAAGAGGGAAAGCGTGTGATCTGCAGGATCGAATCGGAATCGTGGATCCGTTTTCCATCAAAGGGGATGTTTGCTGGGTGGTAGGGATAAGAGCCTGTCGCAATGATGATGTAATCCCCTTGGATCGTCTGGGCGTCTGGCCCATCGATTCGGATTGTATGGGGATCCTTAAAAGAAGCAGTTCCTTTAAAGATCATGACACCATGGCGCTTTAAATTATCTTGGATCTCTTTAGCTGCTGTGTCGGAGACATAATTTTTTCGGAACATGAAATCTTCGACAGAGGCCTCGTGTTGCAGGTCACGATCGATCCCAAAGAGTCCCTTTTCATATTTTCCGGAGAAATAAAGGGCTGTTTCTTTGAGCGTTTTGGAAGGAAGGGTCCCTGTGACGACTTCAGCGCCACCAAAAATGTCTTCTTTTTCAATGATGGCAACGGTATGGCCAAAATATGCCGCTTTTACCGCCGCTTTTTCTCCTGCCGGCCCTGTACCAATTACGATCAGTTCAAATTTTTGCATCTAAATACTCGCTAAAGTTTCACTACTTGTGCTATACACAGAAATAACTTGAAGAATCGGTTTTTCCTGACTTAAATTCATGGCGGCTCCTGACAAATTTCCGATCCCTCAAGTTAGTTCGGTATATTTCGGCTTTGTACCTTTTGGGTCCGTCCACTTCGTCTATTTGCTCGGGCGTTCGAATCCAGAAAGTACAAGGTCGAGTATATCGAAACTAATCGCATAAATAGGAAAATAATGCAAAGCAGTTCTGGAGGGTGAAGTGGAACTACATCTCGAGATGAAAGCCGATTCGCTTAAGCACAAGATCAAGCACTATCTGATCACGACGATGGGAGTGACTGTTGATGAGGCGACCCCTGAAGAGTTTTATCGCGCCTTTGCCCTGACATTGCGTGAAGAGATCATGATCAACTGGACTGCTACCAATCATACCTACAAAAAAAATAAGGTCCGCACTCTCTACTTCTTATGCATGGAGTACATGCCGGGCAGGTTCTTGGGAAATAATATCACAAACATCCATGCTACAGACCTTGTTCGCCATGTGATGAAAGGGATGAACCGCAATTATGATGAAGAGCAGCGCTTTGAACCAGATCCAGGGCTTGGCAATGGGGGCCTGGGGCGACTTGCGGCATGCTTTCTCGATTCATTAGCGACCCAGCAATATCCAGCAATCGCTTATGGATTGCGCTATCAGTATGGAATTTTTGACCAAGAAATTTGGGATGGGGTTCAAGTCGAGCGTCCCGAAGTTTGGCTTTTGCATGAAAATCCTTGGGAGTACCGTCGCGATACGCATGCTGTCCCAGTCTATTATTCAGGCCGTGCTGTTCCTGGAGTGAACAAAAAAGGGGCCGAAGTTTACGACATCGTCGATTATGAAGAGGTCAGGGCATTAGCTTATGACATTCCGATCATCGGATATAAAGAAAGCGGAGAGTTCAATGTCAATACCTTGCGGTTATGGACAACAAAGGAATCGCCGCGCAACTTCCAGCTGCAGCGCTACAATGCGGGACTCCTCGATCAGGCAGCTGAAAATACGTCGTTAACAGACGTTCTCTATCCCAATGATAATAATGAAACAGGTAAAAGGATCCGTTTAAAGCAGGAGTTCCTGCTCGCATCCGCATCGTTGCAAGATATTATCCGGCACCACCTGCATACTTATCCCGATATGTCGAGCTTTGCCACCCAAGCCAGGATCCATATCAATGATACCCATCCGGCTTTAGCGGTGTGTGAATTGATACGCATTTTGCTTCATGACCATGATTTTGCATGGGGAGAGGCTTGGGAAGTTGTCCGGACATGCTGCAATTTCACTAACCATACGGTGCTGAAAGAGTCGCTCGAAGAATGGAACCAAAATCGCCTCCATTACCTTCTTCCATGCCAATATCAGATTTTGGAAAAGCTGAACCTCGATTTCTGCAATGAGATCCGCCAAAAATATCCCGGTGATGAGGACCGTGTGCGCCGGATGTCGATCATCGAAGGTGGTCAAGTGCGTATGGCCAACTTAGCCATTTATGGATCGCATTGCGTCAATGGGGTGGCCGAGCTGCACTCTGAGATTTTAAAGACGAGCGTGTTCAAAGACTTTTATGAGATGTATCCCGATCGATTCACCAATGTCACCAACGGAGTGACGCCGCGTCGATGGCTGTTGCATATCAACCCCCATCTTGCCCATTTTATTTCAAAGAGGATCGGAAAGAGCTGGCTAGTGAATTTCCCTCATATTGAAGGATTGGCCAGGTTTGCTTCAGATCGTGAGAGTCAAGAGGAATTTCTCAAAATCAAAAAAGAGAATAAGAAGAACTTTCTCAACTACTTAAAAGCGCATAACCCATTACGGGATTTCCGTGGAAAAGAGATCGGTTATTATCCAACTTTAGATGAATCGGCCCTTTTCGATGTTCAGATCAAGCGGCTGCACGAGTATAAGCGGCAGCTCATGAACATTCTTCATACGATCATGCTCTATCACGAGATCAAGGCAAACCCAAATGCACGTGCGATCAAGAGAATGGTCCTCTTTGCAGGAAAAGCAGCTCCTGGTTACGAGGTGGCTAAAGATATTATTCATCTCATCTGCTGCGTTGCGCGCAAGGTCAACCATGACCCGGAAGTCTCCTCGAAGCTCAATGTCATCTTTGTTGAGAACTATAATGTCTCACGGGCGGAAATCATCATTCCCGCCGCCGACCTCTCTGAACAGATCTCGACTGCAGGGATGGAGGCTTCGGGGACTGGGAATATGAAGCTTGCAATGAACGGTGCTTTGACCATTGGTACAGAAGATGGCGCGAACATCGAGATCCACCGCGAGGTTACCGATGCTTGGTGGCCGTTTGGGTTTGGAAAAACCACGGCAGAGAACGTACTGATGCACAACAACCGCAGCTATAGCTCGTGGGATATCTATATGCACGATCCGCAGATCCACCAGGCTTTAGAATCGCTGCGCGACCAGACGTTTGCTCAAACGGAAGCAGAACATCAGGCGCACAGCAACCTCTATCGCCTCCTTCTAGAAGCGCAAAACTCCAGTACTCCCGACCGCTATTTTGTCTTGAGCGATCTGCGTAGTTATTATGAGACGCAAAAAAAGGTGGAGGAGTTTTATCTTCAGCCTGCCAAATGGGCAGAATACGCTCTGCATAACATCGCGAGCATGGGTAAGTTCTCAACCGACGAATCGATCCATAACTATGCAAAGAAGATCTGGAATATTGAACCATGTCCTGTTCACAAGCCTGAATTGGAGAAAGTGCGCGCCGAATATAGCAAGCACGACAAATGCCGCATCCTCTAAAAATCTGAGGGTATGAAGTCTTGCTAACCTGAATAATGGGTTTATTTCATAGAACCTTGCCGCATCTTGCGAGCACTTTTCGAAGATTTTGGCACATCCATAGGTGCTTTCAGCCCACATTCCGCACCCTCTTACGCATTAGAATAGATTTTTTCGAACTGCAGACCCAAAATGGCTAATACATGGCGTCGAACAGGATTCATGTTGAGAATGATTTCCTCTTTTTTTTTGCGTGTTTT
>JACCEC010079316.1_pt1 | contig 14238 bp, 11 predicted proteins | sample 7450121 | NCBI WGS metagenome assembly JACCEC01 (sample SAMN15323455, study PRJNA562643) | freshwater metagenome | isolation source: river surface water | place: USA:Blue River Watershed | collected 2017-08-18 | reverse complement strand
CGAGGCCTGCCCAAATTTGCACGTGCGTCTCCCTTGTCTGCCCCCTTGCTGCCCAGCAGCAAGGGGAAGGGCAGACGGATTATTCGGCGTCGGCCTTTGTAGTATTGCCTTCGGCCGACTTCATGCCCGAAGGAGCAACCAGCGTGGGGATAGTGAAGTCACGGGCGGTAATCGCGCTGCGCGCGCCAGCCGGCAACGTCACATGGCTGATATGGATCGACGCACCCACTTCCAGACCCTTGAGCGAAATCCTGATTTCGTCGGGGATCAAGGCCGCGTCGCACACGAGTTCGAGTTCGTGGCGCACAATGTTGAGCACTGCGCCGCGCTTCATGCCCGGCGAGGCGTCTTCATCGGTGAAGTGAACCGGCACATCGACGTGCACTTCAGAGTGCTCACCAATGCGCAGGAAGTCGGCATGGAGCGGACGATCAGTGACGGGGTGGAAGGCCACGTCCTTCGGCAGCGTGCGCACCTGCTGGCCACCGACTTCGATCATCACGACCGAGTTCATGAAATGGCCGGTGTGCAGCGCCTTCAACAGCATCTTTTCTTCGATGTGGATGGCGGCGGGGTCTTCATTATTGCCGTAAATCACGGCGGGCACGCGGCCTGCATTGCGCAAAGCACGAGAGGCTCCCTTGCCTGCCCGTTCACGCAATTCGGCCGACAGCGTCAGCTGATCGCTCATGGTCATTCTCCAAATAAATGTCTATTCTTCCGCCACGCCTCCAGGGATGACCATAGCGGAAGCGCGCGGCCCTAAGCGAAAAGCGGTGAAAAGGCAAGCGGCGCGGTAGTGCGGCGCGGCGCACCTTTTGGTCAGGGGTCGATGGCCAAACGCGCCCTATTCGACGCGTACGGCCCAGATACCTCGCTGTTCGAGCAGCCTTGGTAAAGCATCAGGCCCGGCAAAATGGCCAGCGCCCACCGCAAAAAGCACGACACCCGGCCGGGCCATCCGCGCGTGAAGCCAGTCGGCCCAAGCCTTGTTGCGGTTTAGGATGAGCAGATCATAAAGCTCATCCCCCAGTTTTTCCCGACGAAATTCAGCGTCGAAGATCGCCGTGTCGCCGCGCGCCCAGCCAAGATCGGCGTCGGCGGGCTGGTGCGGTTTCGTATCAGCGATATCGCTGATCGTTGCTTCGAGCATGTGGCGCTGCGCGTCTTCGGAAAGGCCGTGCATCTGCCGCAAGACAGCGCTGCCATCTTCCAGCGCGATGATCGGCCGATCATGTCGGCGAAACGCCTTGATCAGCGTTGCTTCCACGCCCTTGGCCCGATCCCGCCCATCGCGCGCCATATCTTCGACCGCAAGAACAAGGCTCGCCATAAAGCTTGGCATCGCATCGAAAAATTGTTCGGGAAAGTCAGTGCGCAAGATCGCCTGTTTCAAGGAATCCCGCTTTTCTGGCGCGACCCGCGATAATATGGGGCGTTGGTCGACAACGGGCGTCACTATCGCGTCGACGGTGGCGTCGGTTTTCTGCTGCGCGTCCGGCGTTTCGAGCGACTCGACGACAAGCTCTTGGGATTTTCTGATAATTTGACGCATCGCGGGAGATTTCCAGCGCAAGCCGGGCGGGAGGCTATGGGTCGTCCCGAAGAGATAGATCGTGGTGTCGGCGTCCGCGATTTTCCAGATGGCAGGGCAGGGCTTGAGCGCGGCGGCTTTTGGTGAGAGGGGCGCTGCAGAAAGGGCCTGGCCCGCAAAAAGGCAGGTCAGGCCAGCCAGCGCCTTTGTGGCGCATAAGGCCATCCGCTTCGGCATCGCTCTCCTCGCCGGGTCATGCCCGACTTTTTGTTGGAAGAAAGCTGCGCCCATCCGCGCGCGGCGTCAAGCGAAACTGCCCGGCCTTGCTTGACCCATGATACCCCCTTGCCTAAGGCGCGCCGCATGGCGGCGGACAAAAACTCTTTGAGCTTTCAGGACCTGATTCTGACCCTTCATGATTATTGGGGGAAGCAGGGCTGTGTGATCCTTCAACCCTATGACATGCGGGTCGGCGCGGGCACCTTCCACCCTGCGACAACGCTGAGGTCTTTGGGGCCAGACAGCTGGAACGCAGCCTATGTGCAGCCGTCGCGCCGCCCGACCGATGGGCGCTATGGCGAAAACCCCAATCGCTTGCAGCATTATTACCAATATCAGGTGATCATGAAGCCAAGCCCGGCGAACCTGCAGGAGTTGTATCTGGGCAGCCTAGACGCCATCGGGATTGATCCGCTCAAGCACGACATCCGCTTTGTCGAGGATGACTGGGAAAGCCCGACTTTGGGCGCCTGGGGGCTGGGCTGGGAAGTCTGGTGCGATGGCATGGAAGTCACCCAATTCACCTATTTCCAGCAAATGGGCGGCTTTGACTGCAAACCCGTGGCGGGCGAACTGACCTATGGGTTGGAGCGGTTGGCCATGTATATTCAAGGCGTCGACCGGGTCTATGATCTGCGCTTCAACGATGCCGGCGTCAGCTATGGCGACGTGTTCTTGGAGAATGAGCGCGAGTTCAGCGCCTATAATTTTGAAGTCGCCGATACCGAGGCGCTGTTCGACGCCTTTAAAAAGGCCGCCGCCGAGTGCCAGCGCTGCATCGAGGCAAAGCTGCCGCTCCCGGCTTATGATCAGGCGATTGAGGCGAGCCATATTTTCAACGTGCTGAACGCTCGAGGGGTGATCTCCGTTGCTGAGCGCCAAGCTTATATCGGCCGCGTCCGCGAATTGGCGAAGGGGAGTGCTGAAGCTTGGATGAAGAAAAACGGATGGACAGCGTGATGCGGATTCAAGTCATCTTCGCCCCCGCCGTTATCAGCCAAATGCCCGGACTTCAGAAATGACTGACTTTCTGCTCGAACTCTTTTCCGAGGAAATCCCGGCGCGCATGCAAGACAAGGCACGCGAAGACTTGGCAAGGCTCTTCGCGGCGGAGTTGGAAAAGGCGGGGCTGAAGGCGCAGGGTGCTGTAACTTATGCAACGCCGCGCAGATTAACGCTTATTCTTAATGACTTACCTCTCGAAACTCATTCCGTTCGTGAAGAAACCAAAGGCCCCAAGGTCGGTGCGCCGCCGCAAGCGCTCGAAGGTTTTCTGCGCAAGACCGGCCTGACGCAGGACCAGTTGGAAGAGCGCGACGGCATCTATTTCGCAGTTGTTGAAAAGCCCGGTCGTAAAACGGCAGCGGTGCTGGCAGAAGCCATCCCGACGGTCATCCGCACCTTCCCATGGCCCAAGTCACAGCGCTGGGGGGCAGCCTCCCGCTCGACCGAATGTCTACGCTGGGTGCGGCCGTTGCAGGGCATCATCGCGCTTTTGGGCGATGAGGTCGTGCCGTGCGATGTCGACGGCCTGCGGAGCGGGGCGGTCACTTTTGGTCATCGCTTCCACCATAAGGGGCCGATCACCATTGGGAATGCCGCCGATTACGCGACCAAGCTGCGCGCTGCGCATGTCATCGTCGATCAGGAAGAGCGCCGGGCAATCATCCGCGACGGCGCGGAAAAGGCAGCTGCCGCGGCTGGATTGACGCTGGTGCCTGATGAGGGGCTGGTGATCGAAAATGCGGGGCTGACCGAATGGCCGGTGCCGCTGCTCGGCCGCTTTGACCCAGATTTTCTGAGCGTGCCGGAAGAGGTCATCCAGCTCACGGCGCGTGTGAACCAGAAATATTTCATCTGTCGCGACGCAGAGGGCAAGCTCGCCAACGCCTTTGTCTGCACCGCCAATATCGCGGCGCATGACGGCGGGGCAGCGATCATCGCGGGCAATGAAAAGGTCCTTGCAGCCCGGTTGTCAGACGCACGCTTCTTCTATGAAACCGACTTGAAGATCCCGCTTGAGAAGCAGGCGGAGAAGCTCAAGGATATCGTGTTCCACGAAAAGCTGGGCACGGTCGCCGAGCGGGTGGAGCGGATTGCAAAGCTTGCGCGCTGGCTGGTGGAGAGCGGCACGATCCAGCCCCTCCCCTTCAGGGGAGCGGACGGGGGTGGGGGCTCCCCATCCGCGTCGCATTCGGCAAACCCCCACCCCAACCCCTCCCCTGAAGGGGAGGGGCTACGCATTGTAGAACTGGCCGATGATGCTGAACGCGCAGCACGGCTGTGCAAGGCCGATCTCGTCACCGGCATGGTCGGAGAATTTCCAGAACTTCAAGGGCTTATGGGCGGATATTATGCAGCTGCCCAAGGTGAAAAGCCGGAAGTCGCGGCTGCCATTCGGGATCATTATAAGCCTGTTGGCCAAGGCGATGATGTGCCGACTGCGCCGCTTTCGGTCGCGGTGAGCCTTGCTGAGAAACTCGACACGCTCGAACAATTTTTCGCAGCTGATATGCAGCCGACCGGGTCGAAAGATCCGTTCGCGCTGCGGCGTGCCGCGCTTGCGGTGATCCGCCTGTTGGTTGAGAATGGCGTCCGCTATCCGATTAACGACGCGCATGGTCTGCTCGACTTTTTTGCAGACCGCTTGAAGGTTCAGCAGCGCGAAGCGGGCGTTCGGCATGATCTGATCGATGCGGTTATCGCCTTGGGCGGCGAGAATGATCTCGTGCGTCTCCTCGCCCGCGTGACGGCGCTTCAGTCGTTCGTCACCACAGAGGACGGCACCAATTTGCTGGCGGCCTATAAGCGCGCAGCGAACATCTTGAAGGCGGCACCGGATGCGGCGGTCTCGCCGGCGCCGGCGGCGCTGATCCCCGCTGAAATCGCGCTTCAGGCAGCGCTCGATGCGGCGGAGCCCAAGGCAGCCTCAGCGGTTGAGAACGAGCAGTTCGAGGCGGCGATGGCCGCGCTTGCCTCGCTGCGCGCGCCGATTGATGGCTTTTTTGAGGGCGTGATGGTCAATGATGAGGATCCGGCCAAGCGGGCCTTCCGCTTGGGGCTCCTCGTCCGCTTCCGCGATGCGGTGCACCGGGTCGCTGATTTTTCGAAGATAGAGGGGTGAAGCGTCCTGCTGCGTAAAGGCAGGGCGTGCCGCCAATTAACGGAGGACGCATGACGCAATATGTCTACCGCTTTGGCGGCGGTGTTTCGGATGGCGACGATTCAACGCGCGGCAACAAGAATTTGCTGGGTGGGAAGGGCGCGAACCTTGACGGGATGGCGGCCATTGGCCTGCCGGTGCCCCCGGGGTTTACGATCACCACCGAAATGTGCACGCGCTACTATGCGGAAGGCCAGCGTTTTCCGGAAAGCGTCGAGGCCGAAGTCGCGGGCGGCATTGCGCATATCGAAGCGGTCACCGGCAAGAAATTTGGCGATGCGGCCGACCCGCTGCTGGTGTCGGTTCGTTCGGGCGCACGTGTTTCGATGCCGGGGATGATGGATACCGTCCTCAACCTGGGCCTCAATGATGCGACCGTCGTCGGCCTCGCCACGTCCTCCGGCGATGCCCGCTTTGCGTGGGACAGCTATCGCCGTTTCATCCAGATGTATTCGGATGTTGTCCTCGGGCTCGATCACGGCGCGTTTGAAGAGGCGCTGGAAATCGCCAAGGAAGATCGCGGCTATATGCTCGATACCGAAATGGCGGCGGACGATTGGCAGGCCTTGGTCGGCGAGTTCAAATCGCTGGTTGAAAAAGAATGGGGCAAGCCTTTCCCCCAGGATGTGCAGGAACAGCTTTGGGGTGCGGTGGGTGCAGTGTTCGGATCATGGGAGTCGGAACGCGCCAAGGTCTATCGCCGGTTGAACGCCATTCCGGGCGATTGGGGCACGGCCGTCAACGTGCAGGCGATGGTGTTCGGCAATATGGGCGACACCTCGGCCACGGGCGTGGCCTTCACGCGCGACCCGGCGACCGGTGAGAACGCGTATTATGGCGAATTCCTCATCAACGCGCAGGGCGAAGACGTTGTCGCGGGAATCCGCACCCCACAATATCTGACCAAGGCGGCGCGCGAACGCGCCAACGCCAAGCCGCTGTCGATGGAAGAAGCGATGCCAGAGGTTTACGGCCAGTTGGCCGATGTCTTCCGCATCCTCGAAACCCATTATCGCGACATGCAGGACATCGAATTCACCGTGGAACGCGGGAAGCTTTGGATGCTTCAGACCCGGTCCGGCAAGCGCACGGCCAAAGCCGCGCTCAAGATCGCGGTGGATATGGCGAGCGAAGGGCTGATCACGAAGGAAGAGGCGATCTTGCGGGTCGAACCGACTGCGCTTGACCAGCTGCTCCACCCGACGCTTGATCCGACCGCCAAGCGCGATGTGCTGACCAAGGGGCTTCCCGCCTCGCCGGGGGCGGCGTCTGGCAAGATCGTTTTTGACGCCGATACCGCAGAAAAGGCGGCGGCGGATGGCCAGAGCGTCATCCTTGTCCGCGTGGAGACCAGCCCGGAAGATATTCACGGCATGCACGCCGCCAAGGGGATTTTGACAGCGCGTGGCGGGATGACGAGCCATGCCGCGGTGGTGGCGCGTGGCATGGGCCGTCCCTGCGTTTCGGGCGCTGGCGGCATCGTGATCGACGGCAAGGCGAAGGTCCTTCGCGTGGGGGACCGTGCGCTTCACGAAGGGGATATTCTGACTCTTGACGGGGGCACAGGCGAGGTGATGGCGGGGGCCGTTGACACCGTGCAGCCCGAACTCGCGGGCGATTTCGGGACGCTGATGGCGTGGGCCGATGAGGTGCGCCGCATGAAGGTGCGCACCAACGCCGAAACGCCCAATGACGCGCAAACCGCGCGGGATTTTGGCGCGGAAGGCATTGGGCTGTGCCGCACCGAACATATGTTCTTCGATGCCGCGCGCATCACAGCGGTGCGCCAGATGATCTTGGCCGATAGCGAGAAAGGGCGTCGGGCGGCGCTTGAGAAGCTGTTGCCCGAACAGCGCGAGGATTTCCGGCAGATTTTTGGAGTGATGGCAGGCTTGCCGGTGACCATCCGTCTGCTCGATCCGCCGCTGCATGAGTTCCTGCCACACGAGGAAAGTGAATTTGCCGAAGTGGCGACCGCTGCGGGGGTTGATGTTGAGCAGCTGAAGCGCCGTGCGGCGGAGTTGTTTGAATTCAACCCGATGCTCGGTCATCGCGGCTGCCGTCTGGGCGTGACCTATCCCGAAATCTACGAGATGCAGGCCCGGGCGATTTTCGAAGCCGCTTGCGCCTTGGAAACGGCACCGGTGCCCGAGATCATGATCCCGCTCGTCGCCACGAAGCGCGAGCTGGAGCTGATGAAGGATGTGGTGGATCGCACGGCCGAAGCTGTCTTTGCCGAAAAGGGCAAGCGCATCACTTATCTGGTTGGCACGATGATCGAACTGCCGCGTGCTGCCTTGAAGGCCGGGGAGATTGCGGAAGTTGGCGCGTTCTTCAGCTTTGGCACGAACGATCTGACGCAGACGACGCTGGGCGTCTCGCGCGATGATGCGGCGCGGTTCCTGACCACCTATGTCGATAAGGGCATTTACGCGCAGGATCCGTTTGTCAGTCTGGATGTTGAGGGCGTCGGTGAGTTGATTGCCCTTGCCGCCGAACGGGGCCGCAAAACGCGCGGCGATATCAAGCTGGGCATTTGCGGCGAACATGGCGGCGACCCCAAGTCGATCGCTTTTTGTGAGACGGTGGGCCTCGATTATGTCTCGGCATCGCCCTATCGCGTGCCGGTGGCACGGCTGGCGGCAGCTCAGGCCGCCCTTAAGGCGAAGTAAGGCATATCACACTTCCCCTTGCGCTTGGTCGCAATAGCGCTAGCCTGCGCGTCAAGAGCAGGGAGAGGTGATGAAAAGCTGGCATCGATATGCACTTGGCCTTGTATTGGGCTTGGGGGTCGGCGGCGCATTCGCGTGGCACGCAACGGGGGATGCCTTTCGGTCAGGCGCGGTTCGCAACGGCGTTTGGTCCACCTCGTTAGACTATGGCACCAAAAGCGGCGACGCGCTCACCCGCGCTGCGGTCGCCCGGCGGGGCTTGCTGGCCTTGCCAAAAGGAGAAACGGTTTATTGGGCGGCCTCAACTGACAACAACGGCGCGCCGCTTTCTGGTAATTGCACCTATCGGCTTGTCGGCGGTGCGGTCGATAGCCGCTGGTGGAGCATCACCATTTACGATGCCGAAGGCTATTTGATGCCCAACAAGGCGAATATCTGGTCGTTTAGCAGTGCGTCTTTGGGGCCAGGGGATTTGCCCAAATGGTCCGTCACGATCAGCCCAGAGGCGCCCAAGGCGGGCCATTGGCTCCCCAGCACCCGCGGTGAGCCCTTTGAGCTGACCTTGCGGATGTATAATCCCGGCGCGGGCTTCCGGGCAAATGTGGCGCGCGCGCCGCTGCCTGAATTGGTGAAGGAGGCCTGCGCATGAAAAATTGGATTGGGCCCTTCATGGTTGCGCTTTTGGCCGGCGTTGTCGGCTGGTATGGCGGGCTTGCCTTGTCCACCTTTGGCCTGATGGAAGCGGCGATCCGCAAGGTTTCTGAAGGCGAAGGGGTCAATGTGATGCGTTATGGCACGCTGCCAACAGCCGCGAACCAGCCCATCGTTCGGCCTAGCCCAGACCTTGTCTATTCCACCTGTGCCTATGATGTGACGAAGGGGCCATTGCTGATCGCGGTGACGCCCGTGCCGGGCCGTTATTCCTCACTCAGCATCTTTGACGCGCGGACCGATGTTGTCTTCATCCGCAACGACCTTCAGGCCAAAGGCAAGCCCTATCAGATTGTACTGGCGCGGGAGGGGCAGGCTGTTCCCAAAGGGTATGAAGTTGTGCGTGTTCGCTATGACCGGGGGATCGCGTTGATCCGCACTCTCTTGAATACGCCAAGTGAAATCAATCAGTTGGATCCTGTCCGCCAACAAAGCATTTGCCGGTCAATCTAGCTCACCTTGCTGAATGAATCGACGATCTGACACGCACCCGGCCCCATGATGACGATGAACAACGGGGGCAGGGTGAAGAGGATCATCGGAACAGTCATCAGCGCCGGCAGCCGCGCGGCCTTGGCTTCTGCTCGCATCATCCGTTCATTGCGAAACTCGGCCGTTAGAACGCGCAAGGCTGTGGCGATCGGTGTGCCATATTTTTCAGTCTGAACCATCGTTGTTACCACGCCGCGGATCGATTCAAGTGGAATGCGGGCGGCCAGATTTTCAAAGGCGATCCTGCGGTCGCTCAAAAAACCAAGCTCAATTGATGTCAGGGCAAATTCATCGGCGAGTTCCGGATAGCTTCGGCCAAGTTCGCGCGAGACGCGGCTAAAGGCTGCATCAATCGTCAACCCGGCCTCGGCGCAGATGATCATCAGGTCAAGCGCGTCGGGCAGGCCCTTTCGGATGGAGTCCACCCGTTTAGTGATCAAGTTTTGGATAAAGATGTCCGGCCCCTTATAGCTGAGGATCATCGTTCCCGCCGCGTAGACGAGGCGCTTAGTTGGGCTTAGATCCGGCCAGATCTGGGTCGCGTAGAGCAAAACAAACGCCGTGCCGCCAAGCACAACCAACAAGACCGCGCGGGCCAAGATCACGGCAACTGCCCAGTCTTTGGACCTGATCCCAGCATGGAGAAGCTTGCTCTCGGCCGCGCTAAGCTGTTCCTGCTGCAAGAGGCGGAGTTTCGCCATCACCCCTTGCACTTGAATAGAGGTCGCGCTGTGCTGAGTGATGCGGGTGCGGCGCTTTATCCGCGCGGCCTCAAGCTCTCCCCTCAACGCAGCGCGGCGGGCAGCCAGCCCTTTTAGACGCCGCGCCATCGGCGCCTTGGCGGCGACCGCGCGATACAGGATAAAGAGCACGGCCGCGCAGATCAGTGCGAGGATCGCGGGCAGGATGCTGGGCGTGTCGCCGTTCGCAAAGCCTTGTATCAGGCCTGTGGGTATAAATCCGGACACGTCTTACACCTCAAAATCTGACATTTTGGCCATGACAAAGCCGCCGATGCCGAGCCAGATGATCGCACCAATGCCGGCCATCATGAGCCGCTCATCCGTGAAAAAGCGGTTCATATAATTGGGGCTTATCATCAGGATCAGGCCAAAGACCAAAAAGGGAAGGGCACCAATGATGGTTGCCGATGCCTTGGCTTCGGACGACATGGCCTTGATCTTCAGCTTCATCTGCGCGCGTTTGCGCAGCACATCGGCAAGGTTCGCCAATGTCTCCGAGAGATTGCCGCCTGTTTCTCGCTGAATGGCAATCGAGATGCAGAAAAACTGAAATTCAGGCAGGCCTATGCGTTCCCCGGCGGCGATGAGTGCCTTATCCATCGTTTGGCCAATTTTGATCCGATCGGAGATGTGCTGAAACTCTTCGCCGACGGGCCCTGAAAAGTCCGTCGCCACCACTTCCATGCTATGCCCGATGGGAAGGCTTGATCGAAGCCCACGGACCATCAGTTCGATCGCGTCCGGAAAGCGCGCGATGAACTGCTGGGTTCGACGTTTCACCATGAAACCAATGGCGAAATACGGCAGCATAACCCCCGCCTGCAAGGATGCCAGCAGAGCGATACTCAGCGAGACCCCGATCATGGTGAAGCCAATCGCCAGAATCAGGAACAACCCGATATTGATCGCGATATAAGTGTTGAGCGAAATGTTCTTGCCGGTGCGCTTCAGTCGGAGTTCAAGTTGCGCCAGATTGGGCAGCAATTGTCTGAGGCCCGCATTGTTGTTGAACCTGCGCGCAGCGATGAGCCGACGGAATTCGCGCTCTAAGACGATGCCGGCGATGTGGCGCTGTTTCGCCGCCGACAGCCGCCGTCTGATCGTCTTCTGCCCTCGGGACGGCGCGAGAAAGACGATAAGCAACCCCAAGGCCAGCAAGTTCGCCAGCACAAGCATGATGGCATTGCTCAGCACTTGCGGGGAGCCTTTCGTCCCAGGCGAAAGGTTGCTTGTTTAGCCGTCCGCATAGGACGCCTTTTCGGATGTCCCTCTGGCCTTCCCCCAGCCGGTCAGTTTCTGAAACATCTCTGAAAGGTCCATGCTGTTGGAGCGATTTGTGCCATGCTGTGCCTTTGGCGCTCCGGCCTCGTTGGCCAGCTGGTGTCCCAGCGCCAAGAGCGCCGCGCCCAGTTTGGAGCTTTTGCCGGCATCGGTGACGGCCTTACCTAGCTTCGCGCTTTGACGGACGGTCTTGGCATCCTCTGGCAGGGTCACATCCACCTTTTGCTCGATGGCCTTTTCAAAGTCGTTCTGGCTGACTTCGGTCGCGGCAGCAGATGTCTGCTTGTTCAGGATCACCAAGGGATGAACATGGGGCGCCTGCGCTTTTAGCCATGTCAGCAGGCGAAACGTGTCTCGAGCACATGCCAGCGAGGGTTCTGCGACCAGAAGCAACGTCTGCACTTCGTTCAAAAGATGAGGGTAAAGGATCACAAGATCCCTTGGCATATCGCTTACCGTGCATTCAAAGCTGCTTCTCAACTCTTCCTGCAGCAAGTGAAAGGCGGTGCCATCGGTAAGGATTGGGGCGCTGATCGACACTTCTGCACCAAGGATCGAGAGCTTCTCGCTTGCCTTCACCAGCGCACGTTCCAAAAAAAGCCCGTCGATTCTCGCCGGATTATCGATGGCATCGGCAAGGCCGCGCCCCGGATCCAGATCCAGCGCGAGTGCGCCCGTCCCGAAATGGGCATCAAGATCAAAAAAGGCGGTGGTACGCCGCTCATTTTCGGCAAAAGTCCACGCAAGGGCGGTGGCGATTGTCGATGCTCCCACCCCGCCTCGAACGCCGACCACACTGATCTGGGAACGTGGAATGTCGTCGCCATCTCCCTGTTTTGGGGCGCTCAAGATCGTCTGGGCATGCGAAAAGCTATCGCGCAGCTGCTCTGGATTGAAGGGCTTTAAGATATAGTCTTGGATGCCGCTGGCGAGCAGATCACGGTAGAGGCGGACATCATTCATTTGGCCACCGGCAATCACCATCGTGCCGGGTTCACAGACTTCTGCCAGCGCATTAATATCCTGAAGCGGATGGGTGGTCTCTGAAAGGTCGATGAAAAGGATCGACGGGCTCGATGAGACTGAAAGGGTCTGAACCGCATTCTTCAGGCCGCCCTTATGGACACGGTCAATCGGCCAATTGAGCGCCTGACATGTGGCGCGGACCTGATCAGCAGACTGATCATCACACACAAAAGCGCTGAAGATTTCCCGACCTTTCAATCGAGGCCGAGACGTCAAGATATCAGTCATGAGGCGCGGCCCCTAAAGGGGCCCCCAACGTGCCGGTATCAGTTGGTGCCAATTTGCTATCTGCTCCAATTGACTTGGCGTCGGCGGCATCTTTGGCGGCGCGCCAGCCTTCCCCCGGGGGAGATACTTTGCCTTCCAAAAGGTCGTTCGGGTCAGCGATCATTGACGCAATGTTGCCATTAACGGCGCAGCCGTAACCGCGAATGCCGCCATTGCCGAAATCTGCCCCTCCCACGCCGCGATAGCTGGGGCAGCCCGGAACCGAGGCAACTGACCTACGCAGAATGATCCGCACCTTGTCTGTTGGGATCGGCGTTACCGAAACCGGCAGGATGGGAGCATCGACCAAACCAAATTTCGCAAGTCGGGCGCGCAAGATTTGGGGAAGGTGCCCCGCCTTGGCCCGTCCGCCAAGATCAAGCGCCACTTGATCGCCATAAGCGGGGGTCAGCGCCTCAAGCCAATCGGCCAAACGCCGATCCTCGGTTGAGCCGGGTGCCATGTCTGCCGCAACATCCAGACTATATTCCACCCGCCGGACGACAGGTTGGTGGATTGATGTTAGCCCATAATCGCGGGCCGCAAAAAGCGGTGCGGCCGGGATTAGGGCTGCGATCAAAGCAAATTGAAGCGGGGCAGAAGAGACGCGTTGCAGCATAGGTTTCATCCCCTTCATTGTCCAAAGCCCGGCGATGGTAGGCGGGCTTTTGTCGACTTTTCACGGTTGGGCTGTGCTGCTGGAGGGGCAGCGAGGCTTGGCATTGGTCGGTCTGCGGTGGCTGCCCCCGTGCGCCCTAACAACAGTAGTTCCGGGTCGGACGGGCTTCGTAACCCGTCAGTGGGGAGGTGGATGTCGCGCTCTGAAACCGGCTTGACCAGATAGGGGGTGACAATAACGACGAGCTCGGTCTGGTTTTTGCGATACTCGGTGGAGCGGAACAAAGCACCAAGGATGGGCAAGTTACCAAGGCCAGGCGCCCGATCAATGGAAGAGCTGCTGCTATTCTGCATCAACCCGCCGATCATGAAGCTCTGTCCCGAGCCAAGCTCAACCGTTGTCTCAACCCGGCGCGTGCTGATCCCCGGAAATGCAAAGCCGTTAACTTTGACCGCGCCTGCCTGCGAAAGTTGCGAGACTTCTGGTTTTACGCGCATCGAGATCCGCCCGTCTGAAAGAACGGTGGGCGTGAAGGAAAGACTGACGCCATATTCCTTGAATTCAACACCCGACTGACCTTGATTGCCCACGACAGGCAGCGGGACTTCACCTCCTGCCAAAAAGCTAGCTGTTTGGCCTGACACAGCAGTCAGGTTCGGCTGGGCTAGGGTTGCCGCCAGCCCTTCATTTTCGGCAAGGTCAATCGCCGAGGCGAGGTCGAGGCCAAGGAATTTGCCGGCAAGGGCAATATTGGTCCCTTTGCTCTGGCCCAGCGCGTCGAGGTTATATGCGGTCCCATTGCCAAGAACGAACTTGCCGGTCGCCGGGTTGAAGGGCAGCGTGACGCTGCCCGCTGGCAACTTGTAGAGAGCAGAGGCATCGATTTGCGGCAGGCCAGAAAGATCTACATTGCCGATGCTTCCAAAACTGCGTCCTTGCGCCACGCCGAACAAAAATCCGCCTGTCGTATCGCGCGATAACAGGTTGATCCCTAAGTTCTTGACGACCTGTCGGTTCACTTCGGCAATGCGCACTTGCAGGTTGACCTGCACAGGTGCGGCAGCTTTCAGGCGATTGATGACAGGCGTGTCGGAGGCTGCCTTGACGATCTTCTCTGCCTGTTCTGCATCTGATGCAGACGCCACGGTGCCAGTCATCAGCATTAGGCTGTTTGTCTGGGTAAGAACGATGGATGAGCCGGGCAGGGCAAGCGATAATGTGTCTTGCAACTGCCGAACGTCCGCGCTGACGTTGACGCTCGCCGCATAGACAACGCGGCCATTGCCCGAAAGCGCAAATATGGTCGTCTGCCCGGGTGCTTTTGCCAGCAGATAGATCTGGCGTGGCGAGCGCACCTGCACATCCGCCACCTGAGGGTCGGCGACGATGATATCGGAGATTGCGGCAGGCAAGCTCACCAATTGGCCGCGGCCGCGCGTCAGCGTCAGTGT
>JACCEC010163691.1_pt1 | contig 14241 bp, 12 predicted proteins | sample 7450121 | NCBI WGS metagenome assembly JACCEC01 (sample SAMN15323455, study PRJNA562643) | freshwater metagenome | isolation source: river surface water | place: USA:Blue River Watershed | collected 2017-08-18 | reverse complement strand
CATATCTGTTGATTTCATTCCCCTTCTTGTCCTTCTCCGTGATGATATTCGCCTCCATCGTCGCCACCATCGGATGATACAAAGTAGAGGGGATCAGATAGATGTCATAATAGGTACGAGACTTGACTATTTTTTGGAGAGTCTGTCGATTGATCGCCGTCTGAATGTCAAATAGAGTCTCATAATCAATCATATCCTGATAAGTGACCTTCTTGTACGTCAACTCATCCGAAAAACGCTCAATGGAAAGGGCCCACTGCTCAAAGATATTGTGCGGAACTACTATGAAATTCATCCTGAAGGCGTCCTTATGGGCCTTTCCCTTCTGCTTCTCCTGATCGAGTTTGCGCTTGTCATTCAATATCATCGCCAACATCACAAACGTCTTACCCGCTCCCGGCTGATCCGCCAAGATTCCATATCCCGGAGTCTCCGGATCAAACGATTGCTCAATCTCCTCTACCCGGTGCAACATCGTCAATTGATGCGGAAATAGAGAGAGCTTCGTATCCGCTGGCTGATTGGCCTTCGGCGACTTCTCATTCAATAGCCTCTTGGGCTTAAATCCTGCTCCCGTTCCCGTTGATGCCATTCGTATGGAGGAATTTGTAGATCTATGGATCGTATGGTAATCTCTTTATATATAAAATCGGTAATTCTCTTTATATCCAAACGCGTGGGGATTTTTCCAAGTGAAGAGTAGATTGGTTCGATTGGTATGAATATGAATATGGAAGAACAGTACCGAAAGGCTCTTGTGGGAATCCCCAAGAGAATTACCCTATCATCCAAGAGTACGTTTGATACGGGGACTGGGAATGGGAAACGACTATTTCGGAAAGAGAACCTTTATGGCGCGTGTGGAGGATCGAATCAGATGATCTCCCTTCAATGGGATCCGATGGAAGGCGCAACCGGATACGCCTTGATCTGCGTTGATCATCACCCTATCGCCAAAAGATGGATCCACCTCTACGCACCCTATCTCGCCGTCGAAAGAAAGGTAAATGGTGATTTCAATTTGGATTCTACCACATCGATTGTCGGGAAAAATAGCTTCGGAGAGATGGGATGGGGTGGCCCTTGCCCACCCGCTGGAAGCGGCCTCCATCGATACGTCTTCTATCTCTTCGCCCTCAAAGGAGTTGATATTGCAACTATGCAAGGAGAACGAGCAGAGTGCCGTGATGTGGTCGGCTTTCTTGAGAAGTATCGTGATAGTACGATTGCATATGGTACGTTTGAAGCCTATTATTCTCGATAAATCTTGATGCTCGATAAATCTCGGAAAAAATAATTATGTGATCTGATGGTAGAGATACTCCACTCCACTCCACAATCTTCCAAAATGAAAGGCGTCATTTACCTCTTCCATATGATCTTCGTCGTCCTCCTCTTCCTCTATCTGGGTTACCAGATCTATATGGAGAAGAAGCTTCCCAAGGAGCTCGGCCTGGGCCTCATCCTTCTCGCAATCGTTATCTTTATCTACCACTTCTACCGTTACCGTATGGTAACCGCTTAAAGTAGGTAATCATCATTTTTATCCATAAAAAGATCATATCAATCGATTCATTGATATGATTTGGTGGATTCGATGGATTCTGATGGATTCTGATGATTAGATCCGGAATCTATTGAGACGCTCTTCTCTCTCCCTCAATTGATTCACCCTCTGATTGAGCCTCTCCAACTCTTCATCCTTTCTCGCCAAAATCCTCTCACTCATTCGCTGAAAAGATGATGATTTGAGAATCTGATTTTGATCGATCGATTCTTTTGATATTGACGCCTCTTCCTCCTTTGATCCCCCCATCATCATTACTTGAGGATGGGGATGGGGATGGGGATGCTGATGTGGATGGGGATGTGGATGCTGATGCTGATGGGGATAATCTGGGCGCTTTACAAAGAAACGTGTGTTATAAAGAAGAACCGCTTTGTTACGGGGATCATAGACCTGACGATTCACCCGATACCTCTTATTATAGACATTCTTGTATAACCCCGCTAAGACCACACAATGCGGCTTTACTGACCTCAAATAACCTCCCTGACGAAAGAGCTCCATCCTCTTCTCCGGATCATAGGTAATGTACTTCAATCGGGTTCCCGTCGGAATCTCCCTCAGATCCGCTTCCGTAAGAACCTCCTCATAATCCTCCAACATCTTCGCTACCATCCCCCTTACCGGATCTTCTCGATTTGATGGATCTAATTGATCATCGATCTTGGAAATTTGGAAAGTGGGTGGTGATGATTTCGCTTGTGGAGATAGCCCCAATAAGTCACTCACTTTGTCGGGGTTTACCTGAAGACCCTTCTGTTCCATTCTCTTCTTGAAAAAATTGGAGATCTTCCCCTTGTCCACATCCACAAAAGTAATCTCTTTGATATCTTGATTCTCTGCCATTTTCCCTACTAACTATACCCAAGATAAATCCAGATGAACAGACTAACCGAGTATCCGTCTAACAGATTACTCTTTACGGTAGTCTTTTTATAGATAAAAAAGTGAATATCCGAACCATTAGTGATCCTCTACTCTCTCTATCAAGTGTCAAAAACAATCGATTTACGTTATTGTTTTTAACTTTTTTATTTGATAGATTACCAAAATGCCGCAGTTCTATTCAAACTCTGTGTTGGTTCGTCGCCTCTTTGACGATAGCGATTCGGAGGAGGATTCGGAATTTACCCTCCCTACCCTCCACCAAGCATCGTCCGAGCCCGATATCTACCCTCCTCCCTCCGTCCGTCGACGCCTCAACTTTGAGGATGAAGATGAGGATGAAGATGAGAATGGGATGGACGAGGATGAAGATGGGGATGAGGATGAGGATGAGGATGAGGATGAGGATGAGGATGAGGATAGCCCTCAAAGAGTCACCCTCACCTCCTCTCAAGAGGGCAGACTTAAGCTCTTTAACCACTCAATGTTCCAAGAATGGAACCGGCCTTGTAGCGGGCAAATCGATATCCCGGTCCTCATTATGGACATCGATGGACTTCGCCGAAACAAAGACCTTGATGCTCTACCTCGGTTCTTTATGACCCAGATGCGAGCAACAAATGGCAACTGCCATATCCCATTCACCTTTATGGAAGATTCCGATGGATTCGAGACCCTCAACCACTTTATCGAACAACTCGGGTTGGGGAGTAAGAAGGCACCCGGATGTGCAAAGTTCCGCGAAGCGATTGAGTCCAAGCCAAAGTTTGAAGAGCTTATGCCCTTCTACGAAAGCGTCAATATCTTCCTCTACTGCACCTTCCTCCTGAAACAATTTGCCCCTATCTTCGGATATATCCCACAATTCTATTCACCCATTTCCGATGATGCCAAGTACTACTTCTACATCTTCTTCGACTACCTACGTCGTAAGGCGATTCGTCGCGGTACCCTCCTCCGGAAACGCGTCATCGTTGAACTCGTCCGAGATATCGGCCGCCTCGATGGTTTGTGCCTCTCTCCCGAACGAATCGTCCAATGTGTCGGCGGGATCGATCACGATCTCTTTGATCACGAAGGCTTCCAACTCCTTACGGCCTCGGAACCCTTCTCCATCTCTGCGTAAATAGCTACGACTCTGTTGGCTCGACAGAGTCGAGCACAGAGTAGCAGGAAGTCGACGACTTTAGCGATCATTGATCATTGTTTGGATCCATTACCCAATCCCTTTATGGGAAAATAAAAAATAAAAATTATAATCTCCATCACTTCAAAGGATAAAAGTACCCCTCCTGATAAAAGTAACTCTTATACGCCGGTTGATAGTAAGGATCTGAGATCTGCGCCGTCCATAACTGATCTGGATAGAATGGAACCGTATTCGGTGCGTGCGAGAAGAAGTTGAGATGCCGGCCTGAATTGTATGGTTGATACAACGCATACGTCTGAATATTATCCGGGGAAATAATAAACTGATCCTCGTGTTGGTCCGTTGTGGTTCCTTCCTCTACTGGTGCAAAGTATTCTTGGGTTTGGATTGGATAGTTCCGTTGCCCATATACCCAATAGATCATTACAAGAATCGCAATCAACAAGAGCGTATTCATATGAATCAATGAACACATTTTATACATAAAATCCGAGATAGAACTACTATATAGAGTTGATATTTGAATTTGATTTGGTTAGATTATAATTTTTATGGTTTTATGGTTATAGAATGGTTATATGTGGTAATATATAGATGGGTACTGGGTACTCGAGAGTGATTTACTTCTTGGGTGTCGAAGAAGTCTTCGCCTTGATCGGCGTAAACGTCACATTCCCATCCGCATCAATCTTGCTCTCTCCCACGTGCTTCATCTTGTTCGCCGGATCGAAGGTCTTGTTGGTGTGGTAGCATATGTAATACTCCTTACCCTTAATCTCCCTCGGAACCGCGATCATATACCGCGTATCATTGTACTCCAACTTGGTGTACTTCTGATCGATCTCCTTCAGAAGACCAATCTCCGTACCATCCTCCAGATAGACCGTTAAGGTTGATGGGTCGACCGCAAAAGCAGTGCCCTCATCATCCTCTATGCCATCTGCCTCTATGCCCTCTGGGGCATCCTCAGGCTCTGGTTCGGCCTCTTCAAGAGTTGGCTCTGGCTCTGCCTCAGGCTCTGCCTCAGGCTCGGCCTCAGGCTCTGCCTCAGGCTCTGGCTCAGGCTCCGGCTCGACCGCAATCATTGAAGCGAGGTCTGCCATTGAAAGTGCAGCGGCACTCTTCTTGGGAACTGGCTTTACGGCCGGTTTCTCCTCCTCCTCTTCCTCTTCCTCGTCATCCGAGTGTTCAGAATCAGAAGGCTCTTCTCCATCCTCAACAAGCGCCTGCAAAACGGCCTCCTTCGAGTCCGCTAACAGCTTCTTCGCCAAAGAGGGATTACTATTGATGATCTCCGCAAAACAAGTGAGCATCTTCTCCTCCTTTGTACCCTTCTGATGAACCACGATATGATAGATCGGATTCTCCGCAGAGTCAAAGGTGTAATTGAGAAGACGCTTCTCGTCCGGCTTACGACCACGTGTACCCCGCGTAGCGAAGTACTTGTGACTCTCATCCATAATCCGAGAGACCGTGCACTCTCGCACCTCCTTCTCAATCTTCGCGTGAAAAGCCTCCCCCGTTTCCAGGGATGCAAGCAAGGTATCGAAACGAATACGATCATTCGTATCCGAATCCTCCGTGTGATGATGACATCCATCTCCTGCCGGACCACGCTTGTAAAAACAACACGTGTAGGCTCTGCGGGCAATGTTGTTGCCCTTGATGTACTTCACCTCAACAATCGGCTTCTTTGGATTCCTTGCTAAAGCATTAATCACGTCCGTCTTGTTCTGAAAACACTTCGTATACGGGCATCGATCATCTACCGGCGCATCTGATGCTGCCGGTGCTGCCGATGCTGCAGATGCTGCGCTCTTCATACTAACGGTTGCTTTGGTCGCCATTCTTAATAGGTAAAATTGATAAAAAATCCGGTACAAAACGAAAATGTTGTGTATTCGGTCACTCTATCTACATACGATACCTATTCATCTTACTCTAAAATCAATTTTTGGTTTTGATTCATCAAATCCCTTTTGACCACCTTTGGCGTTCATATTATAATATATCTATGTAAAATCCTATTACCAACGTAGGTAATAGGATCAAAATGGTTTATGTTTAACCTGGATAGTGGGGGATTGGGATTGGGATTGGGATTGGGATTGGCATTGGCATTGGCATCGGCATCGGCATTAGTAACCTTTATTGGTATACATCTGCTTTGTTCGCTTCACCAAGTACTCTTTGTCAACCTTCACTGGATCACTCTTCTTCTTGAAGATATCATAGAAGTCAAGTGCCTGTGACTCACTCATCTTTCTCGTTGTGCCCGGATAATAGGTCGATGTTAACAACTTTACGGCATCATTCGAGCTCTTGCTGTTCACTACCACCTTCTCAATAAAGGTCAAATACTCCTTATCAATCATTCTAAAAATAGGGGGAATTACAACAAAAAGCTATAAGTCACACTCATCTTACCCATATAGATGACTCCATTTTATCCATAAAATCATTTTTTTGTTTTTAGATGGGTGGGAGGAGATTACTTGGTAAAGTTCGACTGTTTTCCGAAGCTCTTTAATAGCTTACCAAGGCTACTTTTGGGCAGCGAATTGGAACTGGAACTGCTACCTTTACCCTTCGTAACCCTCTTTTGCCCTGTACCTCGCTTCGACTTCATTGCGTAAACCAAAAAGCGACTGCACAATGTGAGGAACTTCGGCTGAAGGTAAGATGCCGGGATCAATCGATTGTACTGGAAGAGAGGCACCTTCGCATCTTTATACAGATAGTAGAATAACCGATCAAATGTATGAAGATAGCCGGGATTTCGCATCAATGGATACAACTTATTTCGAGACTTGACCATATGCTTTACCCCTCCAAAAAAGCTCCGCTTGGCCTCAATCTGAAATGCCCACATCGAGGTATGCTCAATCAAATCCTGCTGCGTAAACCGATTTCCACCCACCATATTGATCATCGCCATAATCAACTCTGGCTCACATACCAAAAAGACACGATCAATCACTTGGCCTTGGCCTTGACCTTGGCTCTGGCTATCTCGATACTCCTGAATCATCGCCAGAAGTGAGGCTACCTGCGGAGATTGATAAGCACCCAATGAACTGTACCTATCATTCTGCGTGATCGACCAATCTAACCTCACATTGGGCAATGGCAAGAACTCCGTAAATGAACTGTACTTCGGCTGTGCCATATAATTGTTTACGTCACTGTTTTTACCAAACATATCCATAATCGAACGAATCTGCGACCGCGTCTTCGTATACCTCGATGATGCATTTGCATAAGGTACCGGATAGACTCGCCTCGGAGATGATCCCGAAGTATCACCCGCATAGACAATCAATGCCGTATCAATCGCCGAAGGCTTGGTAGCGACCAAATAGAGCGACCGGTTGTTCTCAAATAAGTCCGTATTCCTCGTATTGTGATTGAAGTAAAACGACTCAATCAACCCATAGTCACAAATCCCTGATTGCGTAACAGATGGCGACGACGATAGACGGCCCATTTTCATCGATTTTTCTACAAACTCACAGGTTGTCCCCTCACAAATTAAGTATAACGTAAACTTATTTTGGTTTTGGTTTTGGGTTTGGTTTTGGTTTTTGCTTTGTTTCTGGTTCTGATTACCATTCATCTTTCTTAAAATGATCTGTAAACCGATCTTCCTATCTATATACCCTATTTTTTTATCCAACGTAAGAAGGGATAGTGAAAAGGGAAAGTGATTTTTTCAACTCATACTATCCCATTTGACCTGGAAAGAGTACGAACGTATCGAGGATTTTCTTTCGATTCATTCACCTTTTTACATAAAATGCAGTGCAAGCCGTCATCATCATCAAAAGCAGAAGCTGCTGCTGCCGCCTATGCAATGATCGATCGCCTCGGAATACTCCCCGATAAATACCACCTCGTCGAGGATTATGTTATCTCTTGGATCCTAACCAAGGATGAATACATCCCCCGATGCTATGTGATTATTTTATACGGGATGATTCGGAAACGCGTTGAGAACGCTCGCCTTATCGGCACCACTCTCGATGCACGACATATGAAAAGTGTTGTCTACGCCCTCTTCTCGATCCTCATCTACCGTCACCGAATGGACGAAAAGGAGGCCGAAGAACGACGACTCGGATGCACCCGTGATCCATCCCCCCTCAACAACGCAATCGATGAACTGATGTACCTTTTCCGATACTACTTCGACCAAGTAAAGCGGTTCGTCCAAGATAAAGAGTTGGCGTTCTCCCAGCGCGTTCGCAAATCACTCTCTCTCGCCGATAAATTTCGAAGCGGAAGTGCAGGCGGAAGTAAAGAAGTTCAAAAAGAGGACTATCAATACGAGTTTATCCGGGAAGGCATTGCCCTTATCTCTCGTTACCTCGACGCATCCTCTCGACTGGAAAAGCGCGAAGCAATCCATAAGATTGAAACCCATTACGCCATCCAAGAGATTCTTGATCAAAAAGTCGCAACTTACCACGATCTCTACTTTGATCTTCGCGTCGATCAACTCAACGAACAATACCAAAAATTACCCATCTTCGTCTACCTTAGTGCCGCTGATGTGTAGCAGGGAGACCTTCTTGGGTGATCGAAGATAAACAGATGGTTGCAGGAGTCGTCATCAACTCATTCTATTACCATAATTCGTAATAGAATAAACATAAAAATTATAAACTTAGAATCCTGTTAAGAGAATCGCTCTCTTCTCATCAATCCATACATTATGCTCCGTCTGCGCCACATACGACCCCTCCACATCATAAATCGGTGGATACTCCTCCATTAGCTTTGCATCAACCCACTCCTTTAAATGGTTTTTTATCTCCTGATGCGTATCACATCCAAGAATACTCGGTGCTAACTCCTCTAACCATCGAAGATTAAAAGGCAACGTCTGATACTCATTCCGAATATACTCATAGAATCTTGATGGGGATGGAGATGGAGATGGAGATGGAGATGGAGATGGAGATGGTAATGATGATAGCATCCTATAATGCGATATCTCCGTTCCATAAATATTCACCCCATTCCCCGTCGTAATAAACGGCTCAATCGCATACTTCTCACCTGGTCTCATCCTCTCCCGATAGAGAATCGGTGGTGATTGCTTACTCAAATTACAATTGGGAACCGCCTTTCCCGAATGTATGATGAATTGCCCAATCGAATGACCACATAACTCCTTCATCGTCTTCAATGGATAGGTTTTTTTACCGGGATCTATCGTAATCTCCTTACTCGTTACATACTCCTCTATCGCATCCCCGATCTCACTCAATAACTGATCCGGTCCCGACATCTCAACACCTATCATCGTCGCCCTCCTCGATACCCCAATCAATTCATCAAATCGCGTCGTATTGATACCTAATGTGAAAGCCGCGTCCGTAATGTGACCACCCACGTGCACCCCAAAATCGATCTTCAATAAATCTCCATCCTTTATCAAGATTGGGGTTTCCGTTGATAATAACGGCCCATAGTGCGCCACACAATGATTGATCCCGATTCCCACCGGAAAGGCAATCCCCTGATTCAACCTTCTTGGCTGACCGAAGGTCGGCAGAAGGTCGCAGGGAGTCGTCAACTCTGTTGGCTCCCTTCGGGAGCACAGAGTATCTCGGGTCTTCGACCCTTGAGCAGCGCAAGTCGTCAACTCCTCCGGTAATGCAGCCCTTATCTCCCCCTCAATTCTCCGGACAATCTCTAACGGACTCTTCCCCTCATAATCCCACGTTTGCATCTCTTTGGCTATCCTCTTATGTATATAGGCCGATTTAATCACCTCGCGCGGTATCATCCGTTAATTTTTCCGCGTTCAATTCTCCCAAAAAATATATCACTCTATGGTGTAACAGCAGAAATCCCTTTATACCCAGATCCTCGGAGGAATGCTGTTACCCCTGTGTAGATAATGTATCTATGTATGATTCTCTATGTCAATCTTGGCTCTCCTCACTTCATTCGTTGAGCAGATTGATCGCTAAAGTCGTGTGTCTATGTGTGATTCTCTATGTCAATCTTGGCTCTCCTCACTTCGTTCGTTGAGCAGATTGATCGCTAAAGTCGTGTGTCTATGTGTGTATATGTATGTCTATGTATATGTATATGTATGTCAATGTGTGTATATTTTTAGATATAGTCGTCCCTTTCGCCATCCAATCATACCCCATACAGCCAAAAACCAACAAACCAACCCAAAATGCATTATCAACGGATCTCTTTCGTACTTACTACCGGGGTAATCTACCAAGATATTCGATGATTCCGGATGGATCAATCTATCCCTCTTCGGGATAATTGAGAAGTCCCTATTCTTGTTTCGGAGTTCTTCACAAAACTGTTGATCTTTTATTATTCTTTCAAGAAAAGAATCTATCAGATCGGCAATGGAGTGGATATCTCTTCGCAATTGAGCGGATAGGTATGATTATGGTACTTATTCGCACAGAGGCGATCAACATACTTTACCAGATAATGGTAAGGTATGCTGATCGCCTTTCACAAGAAAATAATTTAAAAACTATTCTTGATGAGAAATGCGGATTTCCCTTTTTTCAGATGGCGATCTACTACCATCGATGGTAATCATTAGTCGATGGGAAGTCTAAAATTCATTATAAGTGGATCTTATAATGAATGGTAAGCCCCCTCTGCGAGAACTATATGGTAAAGCTATAATGGGTTGTCGATTTCTTATTACTGGAAATAACTCCGCATATAACAATACCGAATCATTTATCATTTATATATGTCGAAATCTCTTTATATAGGCCGCAAAGGGACCTTTTGCTTATTTGATTATTTGATGAATCATAGACGACTCGCGATCAATCTGCTCGCCCGAAGGGAGAGCCAAGATTGACTATGGTTAGTATAAAGGTTTTTTACCATAGATCAGTAATGGTATTAAGATCATTCATATACAATGGATCTTGCTGAGTTGATTGAGTCACAAAAGAGTGATAAGAGCTACTGTGTCCAGTGCTATATGGGTAAGTGCGGGGGCGGAAATGGAAGCGGGAGTGGACGGGCAAAATGTACGAATCCTCTGAAAGGAAATGCCAGCTTCAAAAAGCTGGTCAAGTACCTCAACGATCCCCTTCTCATCCCCGATGTCCGAAAGAAGATCGTTGACGACTCCCTGCTACCTTCTGCTCCTCTAAGAGGAGCGAAGAAGGTTGTTGACAACGATAAGAAGATCAAAGAGCATCTCGCTTTCGAAGAGGGTTGCGCTCAAGAGATCCTCGGGAATGGTCTTATCTACACAACCTGCCTCTTCTGTTACTCAAAGAGCGGAAGCGGAAGCGGTAATGGATGGAATAAGTGCAAGAACTCAAAAGAGGGACGTTGCGGAAAGATCGATCTCGGGAACGGGAAGTACGCAACCTTCTGCTACCCCGATGTCAAAGCCGTCAAACACCGCATCCAAATCGGACTTCATATCAACTTTGTTTATCAGATTCAAGAGGATCAGATCTCTTACCAATTCCTCGAAGATTCCGCATCTATACCACTTTCAGTACCTATATCTTCACCTGAATCTCCAACTCCCTTGATCACGACTTGCGATCAATCTGCTCAAGCGCAAGCTTACAAGGGAGAGCCAAGATTGATGACGGCTCCCAAGTCTCCGATTCAACCTTCTTGGGAGATCGAAGATCTCCAGAAGGTAGCAGGAAGTCGTCAAGATCCAGAGATATTGCACCAACTTCGCTCTGAGAATGAGGAACTTAAGGCGAAGATTGAAAAGATCGTTGATGGACTCTCTATCGTGAAATCTCCATCTATTCTTTCGCTCTCAGATGAGGAGAAGAAGAGTGTTAATGATCGGGTGATGCGCGAAAATATCTCACTCAAAGCTCACATCCATCTCCTGATGATGGCGATCCAAAAGATGGGTATCGACCTCGCCTATTGCGGAAACTCCGTAGGTTCCTTCGCTTGATTGCTTGATTGCTTGATTGCTCAATTCTTCGTATCAATTTTATCGATTATAAATTCTCTATCAATAGTATGATTGATAGAGTTTGATATAGATTGATCTATAAAATGCCATCGATTATTCCCCCACAGAAAAAGCCAAAGAATTGGAGGACATTACCCCTCTACAAAAAAGTGCAGGTATATCAACAATATCTCGGGAAGTTTCACGCACCCTTCGTCGATAAACTCCTCGCTAAGAAAATTGTTACGGAGGTATGTAGGGGTGAAATTCTGGTGGCTCCCGTAATTCGCATTCTTGCATCTCCAAATGATCTTCGCCCCGAAGATTTGCGTCCAAACTGGATCATCAAGGCCGCTCACGCATCCAAATGGAACATAAACCTCCGAGATAGGTCTGGGCCTGGGTCTGAATCTGGATATGGACCCGAAAAGATCCCCACAATGATCCAAAAACTCCACCAATGGAATCGGATCTATAGTCCCGGTCTCGAGAAACAATACCAATATATCCAACCGCGATTCTTCATCGAAGAGAAGATTGTCGATAAATATGCCCATTGTTATACTGGAATTGGTGAAAAGAGCGATGATGCCATCGTCTATATGTTCCGATGCATCTACGGAAAAGTCGTCTCCATCAGCGCTCGGCTCGGAGAACGCCGAAATGACTATAACCCCCACTGGGAAGTGATCGGCGGGTTCGATATGCCCTTTATCCAAAAACCGGAAGGAGATCTCCTCCAACGAATGATCCGAAATGCCGAGAGACTCTCCTCTCCCTTCGAATTTGTCCGTATGGACTTCTACCTCGGTGCCGGTGATCATCAACCCATCTATTTTAGCGAATTTACCTTCTCTCCCACCTGCGGACTACCCACTCTCCCCGGTAATCTCGAATATACCCTCGCAAAATCGTGGATTTAATGAGCCTTCCTACATACAAAATAGATTAACTCCCACTTCAATCGATATGGAAATAGGGATGGAGATGGTGATGGAGATGGGGATAGAGATGGAGATGAAGAGTTTAAATGGAGATGATTTCGGACAAGATCGAGGATCTTTTGCGGGAAATCCTGGATATTCTCCCTACGCATATAGAAGAGATTACCCATAAAGTCAATCACCTCCTCCTCACTCCGAAACTTCCACTCCATCCCCTTCCTCTTCACTATCACCTCTTCAAACCCCGCCTTTTGAAAAGGTGAAATCTCTTTATCCTCAGCAAAAAAGAGCCCTCGATGACCATTCGGATTGTACCGATCCACAATTGTATTTAACCAATACGCCTCTTTCGTCCCCTCCTCCACATCACCCACCACAAAAATACCACCTGGGCGAAGAATCCGATAAACCTCCCTATAGAGATCTCCTCGATCTTTGTACTCCATATGATGCAATGTCGCATTCGCCGCTACTCGATCCACTGAACTCGATGGAAGAGGAATATGTTGCGGCCTATATAAAGGAACCCCGGAATACTCCGCAAACTCTCGACTCGACTCCATTACCATATACTCGATATTATTTGATATGGGTATGGGTATATATCGACACAATGGTGATGCAACCCCATCTAAGTTGAGAAGCCTTACAGGTCCAGCAAGATGGTCCCCTATTAACTCCTCGATCATACTCTTAAACTCATCCTCCATACAATGCGGATAGGTATTCACCGCATACATATATGGACCTACCCTATTCTTAAATGGATCTGCCATTACTATCACTATTACTATTATACGCTTGATAATGTAGATCATTATCAAACGGGTATGGTATATTATATGTTATAGTATGGAACGGAATGGAATGGAATGGAACGGAATGGAACGGTATGGAACGGTATGGAACGGTATGGAACGGTATGGATCTACTTAGTCAAGGTATGATTGATAACACCATCTCGGATGTGATTGAGAATCATACTCCTCACCTTCTTGTCATCCAACATCCCAATAAATGACTGATTGTCCACAAAGTCATTCACATCAAACTCCTCCTCCTCAAAGAACTGGTTGTTGATCTTCGTCATCAACATTTCAATATTCGAACAAATGATATCAATCAAATTCGTACCATTCGTATCCAAGATCCAATGACCCTCCCGATTGAAATACTGGAAAGTCTTCGCCTTGATCATCCGAATCGGATAGATGTCCCGCTTCGTCTTCTCCTTCGACTTGTAGAGATAGTCAAAGACCTTGATAAATGATGTCGTCGTCTTCGCCTTGATCAACGACTTGATATAATCATCATCCACCTCCCTCAATTGCATAATCGTCTGACCACTCTCCTTATGCAACGGCGTCAAATGCGAATAATCCTCCTCATCATCCACCTCACCCAGAGTCGCCGCAATCGAATCCGCCAATTGCTGGGGACTCTTCTTCGATGATGGACGTCCTGGACCTCGCTGAATGGGAGCAGATGCCATCGTCGCCGTCGTTGCTATCGTATCCACCTTCTGATTCAACTCCTTCAACTTGAATCCCAGATCCTGACGCGTCTCCGTTACCGATGCCTTCAACTCCATCAAATGCGACATCATCTGCATCTGCGTCATCTGATTCATCTGAATCATCTGATTCATCTGAACCATCTGCTCAAAACGCGTCAACATCTCCTCAAAACTCTTCGAGACCTTCTCCAACCTTCTTGGCTCTTCCATTGGAAGAGCCGAAGGTAGCCTCATCTT
>JACCEC013074785.1_pt1 | contig 14249 bp, 8 predicted proteins | sample 7450121 | NCBI WGS metagenome assembly JACCEC01 (sample SAMN15323455, study PRJNA562643) | freshwater metagenome | isolation source: river surface water | place: USA:Blue River Watershed | collected 2017-08-18 | reverse complement strand
GCTTGTTCTTGATCGCGCAATCGTTTTTTTTCTAAACAAGCATTAATCCGAGCTTTTAATAAAACCGGATTAAACGGTTTTGATAAATAATCTTCCGCCCCTAATTCAATACAACGAACAATACTATCAATATCATTAACCGCCGAAATCATCACCACTGGAATATGACGTAAAGCCGGATCAGCCTTCAACGTTTCTAACACCTGATAACCATTCATCTGAGGCATCATAATATCCAGCAACACCAAATCCAGGGACATTGAACCCATGAGTTCCAAAGCTTCAAAGCCATTAGAAGCCACAGTCACCCCATAACCTTGACGCTGGAGGCGTTTAGCCAGCAGGTCACGGTTGACTTCATTATCATCCACAATTAGTACACGATCAGGTTCAGCGTCCATCTCTATTCGTGGCTCCTAAGCTTATTTTGGGATAGCAACATCGAGTGCCACGCCTCCATCTAGGGTTTTGTATCGGATCAGTCGTCCGGCTGAACGCTGACAAAAATTGAGATGCTTTGGATTATCCAAAGCCGATTCTCTTCCAGATCTTGTCTCCAGCAGTACAGCATCGTCCTCACAGAAACCATCAAGAGTGACATTCGATTTCCAAGGGTTGCAGATCGCCAAAGTAGATGACATCAGACGTGCGGGGGTGATTGATGGGTGCGCTCAAAGCGAACAAAGCAGATACAGAAAATAGCTTTGCTGTGATTCAACCCGTTGATATCGCGCACAAATAATAACACACTCACCAATTGACTTGCTAGGGAGAAATGAACAGCACAGGAAGAGGAAAAAACCTGACCAGATTCAAGACAGTCAAACTCAGGGTGTAGGAGCTTTCTTTAAACAAGTTTCAATTTTTTCTAACAATCGCGGAAATTCCACGGGTTTTGTATCATAATCATCACATCCGGCTTTTAAACATTTTTCTCGATCGCCAGCCATAGCATGAGCCGTCAGAGCAATGACAGGAATATTTCCAGTTTTGGCATCAGCTTTAATTTGTCGGGTTGCTTCCCAACCATCCATCACTGGTAAACTCATATCCATGAGGATTAAATCGGGCATCACCGAATGAGCCTTTTCCACACCTTCTGCACCATCGACTGCAATAAAGACCTGATATCCTTTTCTGTCGAGACGCCGTTTCAGCATATCCCGATTCATTTCATTATCTTCAACTAATAAAATCTTTACCATGATCCAATCTCAACGTTGATAGTTTAGCGTTAGAGTTTTGATAATTTAGGACTTAACAGGGGCTGGTTTCAGGCTGGCCTTTAACAAGGTATGAATTTCTCGTAAAAGATCTTCACAGCTATAACTACCTTTCTGAAGAATCTGCTCTACATAGCCCCGTAATAGTATCCACTCGGTCGGGGTTAATTCCGCCGCCGTCAGGACGATAATGGGGATATTTGCCCACTGCTCCGTTCGATGGAGGTCATGAATTAACTCAAAACCACTTTTTTGAGGCAAAACTAAATCAAGCAGAATCAATGTTGGGGGTGAGTGTTGAATCATTTGCAACGCTTCCTGACCATTTTCTGCTTCTAGTACAATCCAGCCTTGTCGCTGTAATAACCCTCGTAACAGTTGTCGAGTGGCGGAATCATCTTCAACCACTAAAATTCGATCCGCCCCAGGAAGAATCTCCTGTTTGCGATCTGGTTGATACTTACTCAGTAGAGCAGCTAGGCGCTTACCATCAAACGGTTTGGTTAGATAGTCCGATGCACCTAGAGCAAAGCCTCGATTTTTATTGCTGATGAACGACAGGACGATCACAGGAATCTCCGCGAGATCCGGATCGGCTTTTAATGTTGATAATACCGTCCAACCGTCCATTTTTGGTAGAATGATATCTAAGATAATGGCATCAGGACGTTGCTGACGGGCAAGCTGAAGCCCTTCTTCCCCTGTGACTGAGGTTTCTACCCTTAGTCCTTCCCGAACCAGCGATCGCTCAATTAAGTCGCGGGTATTAGCATCATCATCAATCACTAAAACCGTAATCGATTCACCCTGAACAGTTGGGGCGGGTTCATCGAGGATGAACTCTGGGTCTGTATCGGGCGCGATTTGTTCCTGTAGGGCTTCTAAATCGGGGTTTTCTGACCCTGGAAGACTTGACGGCACCGAGAGGGGCAAATAAATCGTAAAGGTAGAACCCCGACCTAATTCGCTATCAACGCTAATATCACCCTGCATCATTTGACAAAAGCGTTGACTAATGGTAAGACCTAACCCAGTTCCTCCATAACGGCGAGTCGTGGAAGCATCCCCTTGGGTAAACGGTTGAAACAGAATTTTTCGTTGTTCGGGACTAATGCCAATCCCGGTATCTTGAACTTGGAATTGGATATAATCCGATGGGAAGTGTAGCAAAGGATCAACATTGGCAAACCCTTCTGGGGAAAGGGTGTGAGCGCGACCAATATTCAGGGTAATTTCACCGTCGGAGGTGAATTTGGCAGCATTACTGAGGAGGTTCAACAACACCTGTCGAACTTTTGTTAAATCGGCGTGCATGGTGTTGGGAGTATCAGGAGCATAATTAATATTGAATCTATTTCTATTTTGATCCACCAAAGGCTGGGCTGTGGTAACGACGTTCTCAATTAACATGGAAATTTGAAAAGTTTCTAAATATAAATCCATGCGACCCGCTTCAATTTTAGAAATATCCAAAATATCGTTAATTAAGGCTAATAAGTTGCGTCCGGCGGTGCGAATTCGTTCTAAATCAGGAACAATGTCACCATAACCTTCATCTTCTGCTTCCTCGGCTAAAATTTCACTATAGCCAATAATGGCATTCAGGGGAGTGCGAAGTTCATGACTCATATTGGCTAAAAAGGTACTTTTAGCTCGGTTTGCGGCAACAGCTTCTTCTTTCGCTTGTTTTAAGGCTTCTGCGGCTTGTTTACTTTCAGTAATATCTTCAATGGTTCCTTCAAAACACAATAATTGTCCGGTTTTATCCCGAACAGCACGGGCATTTTCTGAGATCCAAATCATCGTTCCATCTCGACGATAGACTTGAGATTCAAAAGCGGATACAGAATTATGGGTTTGAATTTCTGCGATAAATTCATCTCGACGGCTGGGATTAACATACAATTGTTCCCGAATATTTGTGAGCATTTGTAATAACTGTTCTGGAGATTCATACCCTAGAATTCTAGCTAAGGCGGGGTTAGCACTGATATATTGACCTTCCAGGGTGGTTTGACAAATTCCCTCGGCGGCATTTTCAAAAATACTGCGATATTTCGCTTCCGTTTGTCGCAGAAATTCTTCGGTTTGTTTGCGTTCAATGGCATTAGAAAACATTTCTCCTACCATTTTTAATAAAGCAATACTATCCGATGACCAAGTATAACTTGAATGAATAGAATCAAACCGGAGAAATCCGACAATCGCCCGACGACACACTAAGGGAATTAAAATAATCGATTGGATTTGAAGGGAGTGTTTGGTTTCTGAATAGGAAGATAGGTCACTCACCGGATGAAATTTTTGTAAATACTCTAAATCCCTGAGTGCTTCAGGAGGTAAATCTTGTATTGAAAGATAAATATTTTCGTAGCGGTTTAGTTGGCGTTCTATCCAAGGAATATCAGGCCCATAAAGCTTAGATGCAGAGATTTTTCTTAACAAATTCGTTAATTTTGTCTGTTGTTTGGGGCGATGATTAGGAGTTTTTATGGCTAACCATTGATAAATCGAATTCATCTGAATTTTAGGATCAGAAAATAAATATAAATAGCTTTGTTCTACCCCTATAAACGTACTAATTCTTTGTAATGCTTGTTGGATTCCATTTTCAATTTCATCGGTTGTTAAACTAATAAAATGGGTGGATAAATTGGTGATTAATTGCTCAAATTCAACCCGATATTGTAGTGCTTTTTCTACTCTTTTTCGCTGTGTAATATCCCGAAAACTCCACACTCTCCCGACTAATTTTTCTCCCATTTCTGAGGGATGGGAATATAATTCAAAAATTCGCCCATCTTTAAACTCTACCACATCATAAGTCGGGGTATGAGGTTCCGAAGACAACTGCATAACGGTTTTAAGAAATCGAGGCGGATCTTTGAGTTGTCTTAACACAAAAGCTAATACCGATTGATCTTGGAGTGGCTTTAATAACGCAGGGGGAACTTGCCACATTTCCACAAATTTCTGATTAAAATTTAAGACTTTTCCCTGGCGATCAACGGCTAGAATTCCGGCATCCGTTGAATCAAAAGTAGCTTGTAATAAAGAAATAGATCGTTCAGCTTCTAACTGTGCTTGTTTACGTTCGGTAATATCTAAAAAGATTAAGGCGGCTCCGACAAAGGTATTTTGTTCTAAAATCGGGGTTAACACATAGGAAACAAACAAAATATTGCCATTTGCACAGATAAATTGATCATCACTGGACTCAATAGGTTTGAGAGGGGACGCTAACCCGGAGGTTGAAGAAGTCGCCAGTCGTTGAAACCCCTTCAAACACAATTGAGAACGTGATCCAATGCGGTCTAAAAGCGAGTTTCCTACTAATTCTGCTTCTGGCCATCCCAGCAACCGTTCGGCCTCCGGGTTCATGGATAATAAACCGCCTTGGGGATCTAAAATACACAATCCCGCCCCCAAAGAACTAATAATAGAGCGTAGGCGATCGCGTTCCGCTTGTAACCGAGCTTCTGATTCCTGACTTTGCTGGTTATATAACTCTAACAGTTCCCGCGAGGACAAGGTGAGCGATCGCTCCATCAGATAGCGTTTCTGATCAGCTTCGGTGTAACTGCGGCTGACTCGTTCCAGAAATTCTTGCCATGTTGCGAGATCAACTGGAAGAGTCTGTGGATCAAGACCCAGGCGTCTGAGTTGGTGTTGGAGCGCGTAGTGCATATAATCTTAAGAGTGAAGAAGTCAGAATGCAATCATTCGGAGAAACCAGAGGGGATAAAACTAGGTTAAGGAGTACCGAACCCTAGAGTTAGCTACTATTTTCTCGAATGGTAATTAAGGTCATAGTTTGATTATGCAATTCGCAGAGGGAGGCAACACCAGAGGGAGCTAATTCCCCGTAGGAGTAAAATCCCATTTGTTGGGTTCCTGGGGGATAATTCATCTAGTGTAGCTTCTAGTTATTCCTCAGTCCGCTCTCCAATAACTAATCGCCGATTTCAACTACTAATCGCAATGGCTAAAGTCGGTTCTAAGTTTATTGTCTCACTCGGATTCGATTTTGGCTGTTCCCATTCTCCCATTTTTCGTTGATGACTATTGCGGGTAATCAGAGTTATCGCTAAGGTGCCATCGACCAAACGCTCGTATAAAATGGAAGTGATGATCAGCGTTTTTTCAATCAATTAGGGGCTCAAGATAGTCCTGAAATCGAACCGCACCCAACACAATTACAAGGGTTTGATTTGAATCCAAAGGAGGAAAGGGCTTGACTGACAATCCGGTGTTTTTTTCCAAAAAAAGTTTTTAATTTCATGATAAACTGAGGGCAAATCCTAATCGAAACCTTAAGGAAATTGAGGAGAAGAACCAGACTGGGAGGCGGGTAAAATTTCCTCTTGTTGTTCCGCAATTAATTTCGGTTGCAGATAGAGATTTTCAACTAAAGCAGCGACTCCAGCAAACCAAGGGGGAACAATTAACGCGCCCATGATTCCTAAAACTTGTACACCGCCTAAGACAGATAATAGCTGATATAACGGGTGAATTCCGACGGATGAACCTACTAATAAGGGATCGAGAACGTAGGTTTCCACATTTTGAATAATTCCATATAATAATAACACCCAAACGATTAAAAATCCTCCTTTAGCTAAAGCAACAATTAGGGCGGGAATTGCTCCTAAAATGGGGCCCAAAAAGGGAATTAAATTGGTGACGGCGGCGATCGCTCCTAAACCAATGGCAAAATCTTTTAACCCTAAAAATCCTAATCCGGTTGTTGTCGCCACTCCTAAAATTGCAGACACCAAAATTCGCCCTCGAATATATCCTCCCATGCGTTGACTAATGGGATTAACTTGTTGAGCTAATCGTTCATTCCAAGGATGAGGGAAAAATTGAATAAAACTGTGAATTAATGTTTTACTATCAGCTACCATATAGCCAGAAATAAATAATGCTAAAATTAAACTGGCAACCCCACCTAATATTCCCCTTGTAATTCCATAGGAACGTAAAATTAATTGTTGACTGGAACGAATGACCCAATTGGTTAAGGATTGAGGATCAATCAATTGTTCAATAAATGTGGAAGTCTCTTCTCCTAAACGACTCGCTAAATCCGTTGCTATGCCAATAATTTGTTCAGCAAAAACCGGAGATTGACGCACTAATAAGGTAATTTGATCCACAACGGCTGGCCCAATTACTAATCCAAATCCTGTTAATCCTGCAATTAATATTAAATACACAAAAACAACGGCTAACCATCGAGGAACTTGTTTTTTTTCCGCCCAATTAACAATCGGAACAATGGAAGCTGCCAAAACCACAGAAATCATTAATAAAACGATTAAACCTCGCAGTTGCCAAAGCAAGATAAGCAAAAAGACTGATGCTAGAATTAGAAACAGACTAGAGAGGGAAAATGAGATACGTCGTTCAGATTTCATGGTCTATCGATGGGTGAGTCGAATCGGTGGAGACAGATCAAGACCGGATTTTAATTAAAGCCACCTCCGTTATTCAGTTTAATCAGTACAACACCATTGGTCAAGAGGATATTTTAACAAATGAGTGATTCATTATTGATTAAGTTCGGATTTAATTTATAATAACTCAATCAGATGGTTTTAAATTTCCTAACAAGTTGTATCTGGGTAGAAGGTTTCTATGCAAATTCATGTTGAAGGTTGGCGTTTTATTCCCTATTCCTATAGCATTACCCATCAATTCCAACTTTTGGAAATGCTGAGGCGTTCCTCGTTAAAAATCAGCCATCAAGAAACACCTCCTTTAAAACCAGAGTGGCAAACTTTCAACGGATTATTACCTCCTGAATTAGAAACCCAGTTACAACAAATTCCCTCTGCTATTAATCCGGCAGTTGATGTGACGCTACGAGTGTATCAACCGTTTAATTTTAACTCTTCTAACAGTCGAAAAACCTTAATTTATGCTACTGCACCTTGGGGCATTTTAATTGATTCTTCCTCCCCCCTGAAACCGTTATTTCATTTAAAAAATCAAATTTTTAATCCTGATATTACGATTATTACTCCCTCCCAATGGTCACGGGAAGGATTGATTAGAAGTGGTTTAAATCCTCAGCAAATTAAAGTTGTTTCTTGGGGTGTTGATCCTAGTATCTATTATCCCCTCAATGAACAGGAAAGAATGCAACTGAGAAAACAATGGGGATGGGAGGATTATTTTATATTTTTCCATGTGGGAAGTTTACAGGATCAAGATGGAATTAAACCGATTTTAAAAGCTTTTGCTCAAATTGTAGATGATTATCCCCAAGCAAGATTAGTTTTAAAAGGTTCAGATGTATTTCAAAATTCTGATTACTGGTTATCCGAGGCTTTTGAAAAAATCTTAACCGAGGAACAACTTGTTAAAATTTATCCGAAAATTGCCTATCTAAATCAACCTTTATCTTGTACAGCTTTAGCGCAATTGTATCAAGCGGCTGATGCGTATTTAGCAACAGATATTGCTACCGCTTTTAATTTATCTGTATTAGAAGCTGCTGCATCAGGATTACCCATTATTTATAGTTCTGGAGGTGCAACAGAAGAAATTATCAATGAGCAGTTTAGTTTAAAAATTAAGACTCGCTTTAAAACCCAAATTGTTCACAATCAAAGCCGTTTTTTCCTCCATCCCGACTGGGAACATTTAGCAGAATTAATGCAAGAAGTAATAGATCATCCTGAACGGCGAGAACAAGCTCAAACATTAGCTCCTGAATGGATAAAAGAACATTTTACCTGGAAACATACGGTTGATCAACTCTTAGAAATTGCTCAACAAGAAAATCCGATATCCTGGGTTAGTCCCCAGACTAATCTAACTGTTTCTTTATCATCTCCCCATAGTATTATTGTGGAAGGATGGCGAGACATTCCCCATTCCTATTCCTTTATTAACAGTTATCAACTGTTAGAAATGGTGAAATATCCCGCTTTAAAAGTATTTCATCAAGATATTCCCTATGTCACCTCAGAATGGAAACCGAGTAAACAGTTATTAAGTCCTGAAGCCGAGAATATATTAGATCGAATTCCGGTTCCTGAAACTCATCAAAAAGCCGATGTCACCTTGCGACTTTATTGTCCGTTTAATTTACAAAATTCTACCAGTAAAAGAACCGCTATTTTTGGTTGTACAGAATGGGGAATTGTTCCCCGTTCTATTTTAAATGGAATGAAAATTGATTGCTTTCGAGAAGCTCATCAAAATTCAGATACTTTAATTATTACCTCTTCCCATTGGTCACGAGAAGGGTTTATTCGCAGTGGTGCGGTTCCTGAACGAGTCGTGGTTATTCCATTAGGAGTAGATACTCAAATTTATCATCCATTATCCGAAGAAAAACGGCAAGAAATTCGCAAATTACGGGGATGGAATGATAATTTTATTTTCCTCAATATTGGGGTGATGTGGAATGAACGTCAAGGAATTGATCGCATTTTAAAAGCTTTTGCGACCATCACTGAAAAACACCCAGAAGCTCGACTCATTTTAAAAGGAAGAGATGCTATTTTCCCCTCAAAAGATTATCTTAAAAAAGCCACAAAAGACAGTTTAAATGAGCAAGAATTAGAGCGAGTATCTTCTCGATTACAATATATTGGTAACAATTTATCTTCCCTTGAAATGGCACAACTTTATCAAGCTGCTGATGCTTATGTTACGCCTTATTCCGCCGAAGGATTTAATCTTCCAGTATTAGAAGCGATCGCCTGTGGAGTTCCCGTAATTTGTACCCAGGGGGGGCCAACAGATGATTTTACCAATGATAAATTAGTGTATAAAATTAGCAGTACCTTTAAGAAAATCACCTTACCCACAGGTGAAATTCGATTTTTTTTAGAACCCAATCAAGACCATTTATTAAGTTTAATGGAAACAGTCATTGAAACAGGAAATTTTTATCAAACCCTGCAAAAGATCGGGCCAGATTTCGTAGAAAAAAGATTTACTTGGAAAATTATTGTTGAGCAATTATTAAAGGTTTTGTTCCATAACCTTTGAGCTAAATGTTCAACCGATGACTTTTTGAAGGGTTTCAGGATTGGGATCTGATGTAGTCATCTTCCTAAGAATACGATACACTAACAATTACAAGTTTATGTTGTTGACATTTTTGGTAGTAGCCTTATGCAATCGGCCGTCACTCCTAGCACAAAATTAACAATGGATGATCCCAAGCGGGGAATGCCTGTCACCATTATTACAGGGTTCTTAGGCAGTGGGAAAACCACCCTCCTGAATCATATTTTATCGAATCAACAGGGAATTAAAACCGCCGTCTTGGTGAATGAGTTTGGTGAAATTGGGATTGATAATGAACTAATTGTCAAGACCGATGAAGATAATACAATGGTTGAGTTAAGTAATGGTTGCGTTTGTTGCAGCATTAATGAAGATTTAGTGAATGCGGTTTATAAGGTTTTAGAACGTCCTGAAAAAGTCGATTATATGGTAGTAGAAACCACAGGACTTGCTGATCCCCTTCCCGTTGCACTCACCTTTTTAAGCACCGAATTACGGGATATGACCCGTTTAGATTCTATTGTCACTTTAGTTGATTGTGCCAATTTTAGTTTGGATTTATTTAATAGCCAAGCTGCAAATAGCCAAATTGCCTACGGGGATATTATTATTTTAAATAAAACCGATTTGGTGGATGAAGCCGATGTAGATTTATTAGAAATCAGAATTCGGGAAATGAAAAAAGATGCTCGAATTCTACGCACTAAAAACTCTCAAGTTCCGCTTCCTTTAGTTCTGAGTGTAGGATTATTTGAATCGGATAAATATTTTAATCCTGAATCAAATTCCCATCAGCATGATCATGACCATGATCATGAAGATCATGTCTGTGATGAACATTGCGATCATGATCACGATCATGACCATCATCACCATCATGATCATGACCATGAACACCATCACCATCATCATTCTAACCACTTAGAAAATGATGGCTTTACGTCCCTTTCATTCCAAAGTGATAAACCCCTTTCTTTGAGAAAATTTCAATACTTTTTAGATAACCAACTTCCTGCGAGTGTATTTCGAGCTAAAGGAATTTTATGGTTTGATGAAAGTCCCAAACGCCATATTTTTCACTTAAGCGGAAAACGGTTTTCAATTGATGATGATGACTGGAAAGGAACACCCAAAACCCAATTAGTATTAATTGGTCAAGAATTAGATCATGAAACCCTCCGTTCTCAACTCAATAATTGTTTGTGTTTACCCTCTACAAACCGAGGGAAAGGGTTTGGGAAATAAGATTAAGGGTTGATAAGTAGGTGTGGAGTTATCCATTTTTTCAGCTTAAGTTAACCCGGTCAAGATAACTCCACTCCTACAAACTAATAACTGATAATTGATAACTGTTATGCGGGTCATTGTTCAGCGAGTTAATCATTCTCAAGTGATTGTTGATGGAGAAATTATTGGTCAAATTGGACGAGGACTTAATTTATTAGTGGGAATTTCCGAGACGGATAGTGAAATTGAGATCAACTGGATGGTGCGAAAATGTTTAGAATTAAGATTATTTCCTGACCCCGAAACCCCGACGGGAAAATGGGAAAAATCCGTTCAAGAAATCGGAGGTGAACTATTAGTGGTCAGTCAATTTACCCTGTATGGAGATTGTCGTAAAGGTCGCCGTCCGTCCTTTGATCAATCTGCACCTCCCGCAGTCGCAGAAAAACTTTATGAACAATTTGTGGAAAAATTACGTTTGAGTGGTTTAAAAGTTGAAACGGGGAAATTTGGCGCGATGATGCAAGTTTTGATCGAAAATGATGGCCCGGTTACGTTAATATTAGAAAAAGAAGCAAACTCTTAATTTTTTTAAGAAAAACCATTAAGAACAATGACTATTGCGATTGATTTTGGAACCAGTAATACTGTTATTTCTCGTTGGAATCCAGCCACACAACAACCCGAAACTTTAAAACTTCCCAATTTATCCTTAGTTTCTAGCCAAAATCCGCCTTTAATTCCTAGCTTAGTTTATCTTAAAGATGCCAATCAAGGCGACTATTTATTAGGTCAACAAGTGCGGGATGGAGGGTATGATATTAGTAATGATTCTCGCTTTTTTAGGAACTTTAAACGCGGAATTGGTAGCAATATTCAAGGATTTTTACCAGAAATTGATGGTAAAATTATTAGTTTTGAACAAGTTGGAGAATTATTTTTAAGCGGAATTATTGATAGTATTCGTCAAATTCCGATAACCGTTGATTCCCTGGTTTTTACCGTTCCCGTTGATAGTTTTGAATCCTATCGATATTGGTTAGGAAAAGTTTCTCAATCTCTGGATGTGGAACAAATCCAACTCTTAGATGAACCAACAGCCGCCGCGTTAGGCTATGGACTAGCCGATCAACAGCTTTTATTAGTAATTGATTTAGGAGGCGGAACCTTAGATCTTTCCTTAGTTCGCTTAACTGAAAATAGCAATAAAAAACCATTAGGATTTATTTTAAAATGGGGTCAAAAATCCTTTGCAGAATCATCAGGACAACGAGTAAAAACCGCTAGAGTTTTAGCCAAAGCTGGACAAAATTTAGGCGGTTCTGATATTGATAATTGGTTAGTCGATTATTTTACCCAAACCCAAAATTTACCCAAAACAGCCTTAACAACTCGTTTAGCCGAACGTTTAAAAATTCAACTATCTTTACAAACCCAAGCTACAGAAGTTTATTTTGATGATGAAACCTTAGACAGTTATGAATTAACCTTAACTCGGAATCAATTTGAAACCATTCTAACGAAAGCAGATTTTTTTGAAACCTTAGATGATTCCATTGGGAAAGTTTTTCAACAAGCTCGTCGTCAAGGAATTGAAATCTCCGATATTGACGCGGTTTTATTAGTAGGAGGAAGTGCTCAAATTCCGGCGGTACAAACTTGGATTCAACAATATTTTGATTCTAATAAAATTCGCTGCGATAAACCCTTTGAGGCAATTTCTCACGGTGCGTTACAATTAATCCAGGGGACAAAAATCGAAGATTTTTTATATCATAGTTATGGAGTCCGTTATTGGAACCGTCGGGATAATTGCCATAGCTGGCATCCGATTATTAAATCCGGTCAACCTTACCCCATGACGACACCTGTAGAATTAGTCTTGGGTGCATCTTTAGAAAATCAACCGAGTATTGAATTAATTTTAGGAGAATTGGGAGATGAAACCGGGGGAACTGAGGTTTATTTTGATGGCGATCGCTTAATTACTCGTCGTTTAGATCAACGTCAAATTGTACAATCATTGAATGATACCCAAGGAGGTCGAACCATTGCTCAATTAAATCCCCCCGGAAACCCCGGAAGCGATCGCGTTAAAGTTTTATTCCAAGTAGACGAAAAACGATTTTTACGCATAACCGTCGAAGATTTATTAACCAATCAAATACTATTAGATAACCAAGTTGTTGTACAGTTAAGTTAACGTAAATGTGCCATTAATCCGGTTTTCAGGTTATCCTGATTTCAAGAGGGTAAAAATATGCGATCTCGCGCCGTTCGAGAAGGATCTGTTGGATTATTAATCCTGTTAGGATTAGGTTTACTAGGAGCTATTATTCTATGGATTAAAAATATTAGTTTAGGAACTCGAAGTTACAATTTAATTGCTGAATTTCCCGATGCGTCAGCAATACAAATCGGAACACCTGTACGATATCGAGGCGTTAAAATCGGTCGAGTCACCGAACTCAAACCCGGTTTAAATTCGGTCGATGTTATATTAGAAATTACATCGAGTGAATTTACAATTCCTCGAAATGTTATCATTCAATCCAATCAAATTGGTTTATTAAATGAGGGATATGTTGATATTATTCCTAAAGGAAATATCCCTCAAAATATAACTGAACTCGATCCGTTAAGTCCTAATTGTCCTGAAACCATTCTTTGTAATCAAGCTCGAATTCCAGGGGAAATCGGCATTGATATTATGAGATTGATTGGCAGTTTATATGAATTTTCAGAAATTTATGGAAATCCCCAATTATATGTTAATTTGAATAGTGCCGCCCAAACTACAGCAACAGCAGCACAAGAAGCCACAAAATTAACCGGAAAATTATCTGATTTTTTAGTTGTTGCTCAATCGGAAATTAAAGACTTAAATGAATCCGTTGATACCGGAATTAGCGGTTTAAATCAATCCGTCAATCAGGGAGTTACATCTTTTACCTCAGAAATTAGTAATCTTTCAACCCAGGTGAGACAAGATACGAAACAAGTATCAAAAGCAACCGTTGAATCCGCGAATTCCGTAGCACGTGCGGCGGATCAAATTACGGCGCTGAGTAATCAATTTAATGGATTATTAGCTAATAATCGTGAAACCTTAATTTCCACCTTAGAAAATATTAATAAAACCACTCAAGAATTAAGTGTTTTAGTGGGAACCCTTACCCCCATTATGACCCAGTTAGAACAAGCCAGAATTATCGAAAGTTTAGAAGCCACCTCCGCCAATGCCGAAGCCGCATCAGCGAATTTAAGAATCTTATCAAAAGCCGTTAGTGATCCTGAAAACTTAATTCTGATTCAAGAAACCTTAACCTCGACCCGAAATACGTTACAAACCCTACAACAAATTAGTGAGGATGTCAATCAATTAACAGGCGATGAACAATTGCAAAATAACCTCAAAAATTTAATTAATGGTTTAGGTCGATTATTTGGCTCCAGTCAACGATTAGAACGACAAAAATCCATGTCTGAACAATTAGAACCCCTAGCGGATGCCGTAAAAAAAACTCAATTCACACTCTCTACGCTGAATCAAGCCTCCACCCTTAATAAAGAAACACCAGAACCCAATCAAACCCTAAATCAATTCATAGATTCAGCAACTCATTATTCAGTTGATCAAAATCAAAAATTCACTCCTCAACCCCCATCCCCTAATTAACACTCCCCCGCCTCCCCTGCCTCCCCCGGGGCTGTTTCAAAGTCGGGTTAGAAAGAGCGATCGCCAAATTTTAAAAGCCTTTCTCTGTC
>JACCEC011832200.1_pt1 | contig 14255 bp, 6 predicted proteins | sample 7450121 | NCBI WGS metagenome assembly JACCEC01 (sample SAMN15323455, study PRJNA562643) | freshwater metagenome | isolation source: river surface water | place: USA:Blue River Watershed | collected 2017-08-18 | reverse complement strand
TATGGGTCAGGTGTAATCAAAACTATATCTAATAATGTCTTTTTAGATGTTGAAAATCAAATTACATGTTTCGCTGTATACAAAAATAAAGTTTATTGTGGAACTACATCTGGATTGATTTATTCCTCATATAATGGTGAATTTTGGAGTATTGTAAACTCAGTAGATCCATTAAATAAATTGAATCCGAAATCAATCAAACCAATATATACAATGTCAGTGTTAGGTAAATATTTATATATTGGAACCTCAAAAGGAACAACTTCAAAATCATCAATCTTCACTTATAACGGTAAATCTATAACACAGATTGCTGATTTCGATTTTGATAAAGTTTCTGCTTCAGCTTCTTTTGCCAACCTTATATTCTTTGGTATGTCTGATGAATACGGCATGAACAACTCAGCTATATACAAATATAATGGTTTAGAATTTACAAGAACTTTAGCAACAGATTATAATAGTGTAGATTACCTTTGTTATTCATCAGCTAAAAAATCTATACTAGCTGGTTTCAGAGGCGGTGAGATATGGGAATTACCTTACAATTCTAATAATGATCCAACATCATGGGCTTTAAGTTATTCCACATATGCTGATAAAATTTATTCGATTGTTGATGATACAGCTGGTTTGTATACATTCATAGCTACAGATAATGGATTATTCTGTTATTTCAAATCATTATCACAATACAAATCTATAACATCATACAATTTTTACACACCGAATCTGAATGTAACATACAGAGATTATGCTACATCAACCATAGCACAATCTGAAGATAAAGTTGACATAGAAAATAACATAGGTGTAGTCTATGCTCTTCAATCTTCTGATATAAACTACACCAACTACTCAACAGTGTTTCCAACAGGTTTCTCTAATACAACTTCTGAAATCAATGGAGCAATAAGAGCTGAAGCATCTACCACATACTCATTTAGAATTGAAACCAACATGGGTGTGAAAATGTTTATAAATGACTCTTTGGTGATAGATGAATATACAGAACAAACCTCTAATCAGATATATGATTCTTCACAAACATTTACTGTTAGAGATGGTGAGTTTCTTAAGATAAAAATATTGGCATTTGTTTCCGACTCAACCACTCCTTCATTAAAACTTTATTGGAATGATGAGAATTTACCAGAAGATTACACAATCATTCCGTCAACACAATTTTATAGATCAAATGTTGTGAAGGCTGTACATAATGATCTTTTAAATTTTGCTGGATGTGGTAGTGATGGAAATGTTTATAGCTTTGATCCAGATTTTTATGAAACTAAAGTTAGAAGAGTTTATGTTAGATTTAAGGATGAAGCTGGAAATATTCATGGTGTGATATTGCCAGGAAAAACTGCTCCATATCCTGTAATTTCAGATAAAATAACACAAGATCTTAAGACTAAAAATGGATTGAAAGTGTCTAGTGGAAAAATATTCCAAGTAAGACAAAATTCTAATTATATTCTTTCAACAAGATCAGTGTACACCCCAAGATTATCAAATTATTCTGTTTATGCTCCAGACAGAAAAGTGAGATCTACAGGTTATTGGGAAGTAGAGCCTTTTTATGTACCTTCTCTATCTCAATGGGGAAATCTTACAGCATTAATATTGAATAAATATGGATTGAATTCTTTAGATGGCTTAGATGCTGGTACTGAAGTGAAAATATATGTAAGATCAGGCTCATCAAGAGAAAATACATTATCATCTGATTATTCTGATGCTTTTTCCTTGTCTTACATAAATAATTCAAATACACCAACATCTGCTAGCACATTTCAAGTACCATTACAGACATTTGGTGGAAAATGGTTACAGTATAAAATAGAATTGATATCTGCCACTCAAAATTTATCTCCTGAAGTTTTATCTGTTACAATTAATTACACAGCAGCTACAGGTTCATATTTCTTTACAAAAATGTTTAATGCTGCTGATTATTCTACAGATCCAACAGCTCCTAAATTCAGAAGAGGATTACTCACTTCAAATGACCTTCCAAATGGCGGAACAATCACTTATGGATTTACTACTGATGATGATAATGCTAAAACATTTGATTTTTCAAAGTTTACAGAAATTACACCTAATAAAACTTTCGAATTACCATCTCCCTCTTCTAAAATCAGATTCGGGATTATGTTTACAGCATTAAGCGGTACTCCTTCTAAAGTATATGATTTTGCTGTTCAATTAGATGCTGGAAGCTCTGATATGAAAATGATGCCAGGATTGTAAAATGTCAAACAGAACAGATCTCTATAAATTTCTATATTTACAAGATGGCGATAAATGGTATCCAGGTTATGACTATGAGAATATGCTCACAGTTGAAAATCAGTTACAATCAATGTACAGATTTATTGGACCTGGTGTTATAAATGGATGGGATGTAGAAAAACTTACAGATAATAGAGCTGATCAATTATTGCTTTTAGATGGATATGTCAATGATCCTAATTCTGAATATGGGCAAAGATTGACATTGATGAATTTAAATTTCAACACCATTTGTCAAGCAGCTACAACATCAAATATTACATTATCAGGACAACAAACAATAGATGGTGTAGATCTTATTGCTGGTGATAAAGTTCTAGTAAAAAATCAATCTACATCTTCACAAAATGGAGTTTATGTTGTTAATTCAGGAGCTTGGTCTAGATCTTCAATTCTTTCAACGAGTGCAGATTATAATTCAAATTTTCTAGTATATGTTGAATCTGGGACAACTAACAATAAAACCTTGTGGATTGGTGTTACATCAACTACCTCTTTCACTTTAGGCTCCACAAATCTATTTTTTGATAATGTGTTTAAGCAATGTGTTAAGGTCACTCCGGGAAATGGAATTGTTAAGACTCATTCAGCCAAAACACTTAAGACAAATTATTTTAGATACACCTCTAACACATCTTATTATGTTTGGGCAGAAGATAGTTTATGTTTAGTGGATGATGGAATTTGCGCAATTACATCTCCTAATCCACCAAATGAAGAATATGATAGTGAATCTGATGCTGTTTATTTAGCTACAGTGGAAACTTCTTTAGATGCTACATACACCGATTATGTAATTGTTTCTGAAATTGTTTATGAAGACAGAAGAAATGAATTGACATCATTAGAGGGAGCATTTCAAGAGGCATTAAGAAAAGCTTTCTACAAACATAAACATCTTGGAACCACTGGAAATCCTTCTCAAATTTTACTGTCCACAACATTAATATTAAATGCCTCAACTACAGAGGGGAATATTTCTTATCCCTCATCTAATATTTTCTTGTTAAAAAATCAAGATGGAACAAATTTTACAGGTAATTTTTCAGATTATGGAATACCCGAAGTTAGATTAAACAACGAGATATTGCCTACATCAAGCTATAGAATTGACACAACAAATAAAAAGATATATTTGAAAAACAGCATAGAATCTACTAGTTTATTACAGGTTCTTCTGCCATTATCTCCACAGAAATCTTTATTATTCATTAATTCTGATGGTGAATTATTATCTGGAAATGTAGCTGTTAATTCTAATATATATTTATCTGATGGTTCTAAAGAAAATAAAACATTATCAGATGGTTCAGTGGTGGAAAGATATAAGAGATTTTCATGGTCCACTACAAACTATTTAGATCCAATCATTTCAGTTAATAATGTAAAAATTAATCCTAAATATTATGTATTTTCAAGCCAAGGATATTTTTATTTCAAACCTAATTATTTTTCGATCACTTCAAAAACATATTCTCAATTATCTTTTATTATAGAGTCAACTGGTAGAGAAATACAAAATTTATTACCAGGAAGTAAAATCAAGGATATTAATGCCTCTTCGTTTAATAGAGGCAAATTAGATCAGAAAAGAATTAGAAATTTAGATCATATTGGTGATTTTAGATATAAATCTCCTTTAACATTTATTCCAAGCAAACTCTTAATATCTCAAGGTAATAGATCTACCTATTATCCACAATCTTCTTCTGTTCTTCAATTTGATACATCGTGCTACTATTTATATAGTTCTGCTAATTTTTCTAATGTATTAATAGGTTCAAGAAGAGGACTATATAAAGGTTTATCATCTATTACACAAACTTCTTGGAATGTAGATAAGGGTAGACCTGGATTTGTTATAGATAATGTTCTCACTGCTACAGGAGAGAATTATTTCAAGACTACATATTTACTAACAAAAGAAGGTAAAGTTTTTTATTCTTCTAATTCTGGTAAAAATTGGTATCTCCTTAAGTCCCCAGTTAATGCTCAAGGTACTGCTCTATCAATAAATTCTTTTTATATATCTACAAATAAAAATGAAATAACTGAAAATATTATAATCAAATATGCTTATTCATATTTTGTATATGCTGCTACGAATGATGGTTTGTATTTAGCTGAGATACAAGATGGACAATCTAACAATGATTGGGCATGGACAAAAGTTAAGAATATTTTTGATTACAACAATGCCTATATAAGTGGAATTACTAACTTATCTACCACTATCGAATTATCTGCTAAAAAGGTTGAGTTTATAGAAAATGAACCTGACAAAATTACATATGATCGATATATGTACACAGCAGATACTAATTCTATTTATTATGGAACACCTGTAAGCAAAACTCTTAAGGTAGCTTTCGATGATGCTGTAAAGGGAATTTATTGGATCAAAAACGGCACAGATAATTTCAATAATAACAATATTATTTGGTGGACAGATTACGATGCTTACATAACAAGATCTGCTATTTACACAGAAGATTCCACTGGCTCTTATTGGACTTTTCCCCTTACATTTGACACCACTAATACATTCACGGCAGCAAGAGTGGCAACAATATCAAATTTATTAGCCACTTACACCCCTACAACATTGACAAACAATTCAACAATGTCAGCCATTACAATTGATGGTGTTACATTGTCAGTGAATGATTATGTTCTTGTAAAAAATCAAACCAATCCTATTCAAAATGGATTGTATTATGTTAGCACTGTTGGAAGTGGATCTATTAATTGGGTTTTAACAAGAGTGGGAGCTACAACCTATTCCACACATAAAATCCAATATGTTCAACAAGGAACAATAAACGCTGATTCTTATTGGTACTTAAAGAAACAATCATCTTTTGTTATTGGAACTACACCTATTCTTTATGAGATTTACAGGTTTAAGATTTATTCCACAACAACACCAGCATACACAGCAACAAGACCAGTTATTAAAACAGTGGAGCAAAGAAAAGCTGGATCTCTCGTTGTTGATTCAAATATCACTTATCAATATGTAATAGGACACACAGATGGTATAGCTGTAGTTACTGACAATGTTTCTTATCCAACATCTAGAGAATTATTTTGGGAAGCTCCATATCAAGGTGGTATCAATCATATATATCCTGTTTACAATAATTCAAATGGTTTATTATATGTTGCCACTGATAGAGGAGTTTATGTTTCCACTGAATTCTTATGGACAAACTTAGACATACCTACCTCCAATGACTTAAAAAGATATCCATGGCAAAGATTATCAAATGAATTTTTTGATACTGACGAAATAGCTGTTTTTGATCTTAATAATAATAGAGTTACAGATTTTACATCATTATTTGGTTATCAATCTATCGAATTTAATACAGATAGAAATATTGGAGATTCTTTTTATTATGATAGAATTTTCACTGATTTCTATACTGATCCTTGGACAGATACAAATGCTAATATTGTTGTTTATGTAAATGATAAACCTACAACAATCCCATATTTTTCTGATCCTAGTATTGGATTGATTAGATTCAATACTAGTTTGAGATTAGCAGATATAAATAATGTCACGATTTCAATTTCTAGATTTGAAGCTTTTATTACAGACATAGGGTTGAATCCACATGCCGAAAGTTATAATAATCTAGTAAAATCAACCCAACCAATTGCTTACTTAATTAAATCAAACGCCCCAGCTAATAATGTTTTGTATCTTAATCAAACTATAGATCCGACATTAAAAACCCTTATACTTGATGATGGAACTAATGTAGAAAGAGTGACGATACAAAGGGTCAAAAACAATCCATTGCCTGTTGAAGTAACATTAGCTTATTCTAGAGGATCAGTGGGTTCTAGAGTAACTTTCGAGCCTAAAACAACTGAATCTACTGGCACTTCTGTTTATGCTGTTAGAGATGCTTGGTCTTTAGGAATAGAAGATAAGATATCTAAAATAGAATCGCAACACACTTATCATCATTCATCTGTAAACAATGCGAATCATATATTGATGGAATTAGCTGTTCAAAAAGAGTTCCCTACAATATTCGATATCACTCCAGCAGCTTTACCTGGATACATTGATGAAAGAGGATTGAAAAACACAATTCTCACTCAAGATGTAATTGGTGGAGGATTATTTGATAATTTCAATTCAACATCAGCAGCATATACTGGTTTAGTGCCATCAATAAATGATAGATCTACAAACCCTTCTGCTATTTTCGCAATATTAAATGCTAGTCAAAGTGGTAATAATACAAAAATAGCTACTGATAAAGGCGTTTGGTCTTATGATGGAACTAGATGGACTCAAGAAAGTAGTTTAGGTAATGCCACAAGAACATATTTCTTAAAATCAATAAATAATGATGAATATATTTGTGGAGCAGATAATGGATTATGGAGAAAAGGTACAAATTGGACTTTTGATTCTACATATCCACAAATTCAATATGATTATAATTCAGGATCATGGGGAACAGGATCTTTTGAGGCTTATGGAAAATCTGATGGTTTAGCTTTTATTTATAAATCAAGTCCTACGAGTGAATTTACATCTGACCATTTTAATCTTGTTGATAATCATAATGTTTATGGATTATATAAAGATAGATACTTAAAACTTACAGAAGATAGTAGCGGAAATATTAAGCAAACTGAAATAGATAGTTTATATTTATTATCTGACGTAGGATTGTTTGGTGTTACGATAGGTTCTAATTCTGGGACATTTAACTCTATTTTAGTGGGTAGAAATATGATGGCTACAACAAAACCATCTGATGTTAATTATTTCTACAAAGCATTTAGAGCTTTACCTACTCCACCATCTACAAAAACCCCAGTTCCAATGTTTATTTTGACAGATAAAGGGATTTTGAAAGTAAGAAACTGGAGATGGTGTGATCCCTCTGATTCTGCTGGTAATGATTTTATTGTTGAAAGTAGATTTTTGTCTGATAAAGCTTGTTATTCTTTTGCCTTAAGACAACAATCATCAACACCTGGAAAATCAAAAATATTTATTGGCACTGATTCTGGAGTGTATAGATCTTTTGATGAGGGTAATAATTTTGAAGTTTGTGAAAGAATTGAAGGAGGTCCTGTTATTGTATATGATCTGGCTATATTTTCATCTTTCTATTCTTCTATCACTTCCGACGTTATTGTTGCTTGTACTGAGCGTGGAATTTTTTATTCTGTTGATGATGGAGATTCTTGGTATAGATCTGGAGAATTAACTGTTGAAGGTTATAATCCCGTAAGTTTTAAGTTCCAACCTAAAACCAGTGTTAAGTTTTCTGAAACATTAACTTCAGGTGGATGGTTAGCTCAAACATTTATAACAAATTCTGTTTCAACATCAATCAAAAAAGCTGCTGTGTATCTGGAAAGATTAGATTTATCTTCAAATGCTTTATATAATTATTCTTGTAATAATAATGTAATAAATGCTTACATTTACACTGTCGATGAATTTAATAAACCTGATTATTTAGTGGCTACATCTTCAACATCTTATAATCCTGTAGAAATCCAATATCCAAGTTTTGTAAATTTTGAGTTTAATTATCCTTTAGCTGGACCTAATATTCCATTTGCCATTGTAATCAAGGAATCTGTTGCTTTAGATGGTATTTCTGTTATGGCTTGGACAAAATCAAATATTCTAAATGCATATTAGAAGGGTTTAAGGCTTCGTTTAAGGTAAAGAATAAATATATTTTTTGAGTAAGTGAATTTAATCTATGGCAACATATTACATACGACCCGAAGGTAATGATTCTAATTCTGGATTAGGGCAAAATAATTCTTCAGCATGGAAGACAATCAAAAGAGCTCTCCAAAGTGGATCTGCCGTGACCTCTGGAGATATAGTTTATGTTGCCCCGGGATTATATAACGAGAACTCTATTGGTGTTGGATTTGGTATTTCTCAGTTTGCTTCTCGAATACAAATCATAGGTGATTATTCTGCCAGTCAATTCTCCGGTGTTAACCCAGGATTAGTCAAGATCTCAGCTTTTCAAAGTGATTCTCAGGCAGGTATTACAACAAGCAATTTAATATCTTTATCTAACACTGGTAATTTTTTGTTTAAGAATTTTTACATTGAACCTAATGGAAACAATGGAATATATTTATCTGATGTAAATAGCATAAATATAGAAAATTGTGTTTTTAATTTATCAAGAACTTCAACAGGTATTTTTAAAAATATATTTAACCTTAATAACACATTTCCATCTTACATTAAAAATTGTATATTTTTTGGCGGAAACTCTGGTATCTAGATACCCATCGGTCCATTTAATTCAGCAAAAACTTTAAATGAATATATTCAAAACTGTTTATTTTTAAATCAAATATCTACAGGAGTTGTTACAATTGGTCCTGTTCAATTAACCACTTACAGTATACATATTTTAAATTCTACTTTTATTACGTCAGGTATAGGATTTCAGTGTAATCATTATGCAAGTAATAATTCAGATGTAAGAAATTGTCTTTTTGTAAACAATAGTATAGGTATAGATAATCCAGGGGGTTCAAGTCAAAACCAAACAGATGCTTTTAATACTAGATTTATAAATTGTAATGCTAATAGGGTCTCAAATGCTGGAGGATCTAATAATTCTTCGACAGGAACAATTGGATTTGAACTAGGTGAGTCTTTACTATATAATTTATCAGCTAGACAAATTTTCTCAAACTATTCTTCATCTGTAAATAATGGCATAGGAATATCATCATATTTTTATTCCACTGGTGATATTTATAATTATCCTTGGACGACATCAGTGCCAGATATAGGTGCCTTAGCCTCAAAAAACTTGTTAACTTTGACACCAACGTATCAACCTATTGAAAGAAATTCCAGTTCAATAAATATTGTTCCAAATTCGACATCACAATCCATAGAACTTTATCTTGGAGTTACAGGTTTAGTATTTAACACATCTGGGTTATCTGCTCATTACATTAGAAACAGAAGTTCTCCAGTACAAATTTCACTAGTATCTCAAACCGCTACTGGTTCATGGGTTTCAGGAGGATTTGCTGAAATATCATCATCAAATGCTCCAGGTTTATACAGATTAGATGTACCTAATGCTGCTTTTGCTAGTGGTTCAGATGATGTCACAATTGTTGTAAGAGGAGCATCTGGTACAAATGGAGCAGTTGTGACTTGTACTTTATTCAATCCAACAGCAAATCTACTTAACACTCAATCAGGAATATATACATCACCTGGTACATTGGGAGCTAGGTTATTACAAACAGTATCAGATAACAGGCCAGTAATTGTAACATCAGCAAATCAAATACAGGTGGATGCTGGTCAAACCTTCTCATCAGGTTCAGGTACAACAATATTAGATCCAATTTTAAATAGTGTTGGAAGATGGACTCTTGAAGGCAACACTCTCACTCTTTACAATGCTGATGGTACATATTTGAGAAGATGTAATTTAAGTCAATTAGGGTTGTCTTTAAGCCCCACCTAAGGATGTAAAATATGGGAAATTATTTAGATTTTTATTGTGAAAATTTATTAGGTGTGGCAGAATAATGGCTACTTACTATGTCGCTACATACGGTAGTAATTCTAACAATGGTACTAGTCCTGCGACTCCTTGGTTAACGTTAGGATTCGCGTTAGGTGCCGCATCTGGTACAAATCCCGGTCTTACTGCTGGCGATACGCTATGGATTGCACCGGGTACTTATCGAGGAAGTGTCACATCTACTACACTGACAGGTACATCTGGAAATACTATCAAGATTTACGGTGACCCAGCATTTACAAGGGCTTGGACTGCTGGAACTGCTGGTTATGTCAGAATAACAAACTTTGTAACGGATACAACGACACCGAGCGCATCGCAAACTATAAAAATCACAGGTGACTACATTGATGTTCAAGATTTATACATTGATGGTCAAAGTAGTGCATTTTCTACAACAGATGGCGGAGTATTGTTTATAAAGGGTGGCAATATATCACTAAACAGATGTGTAGTTACGAGTAGTTATAATACGACCAATCAGGCATTTGTCTGGATATGCCCTGCTGGAAAGACAACCTTAAACGTAACTAAATGCAGTTTCTTTTCCCCCTATTGCATTGTGCCATACCTAGAGACACAAGGGACAACCCCTTACAACCTTGGTGCATCTATAACTGATTGTGTTTTATGGACTAATAACAGCGGTATTTACGCACTCAATCAAACTGCTGCTCAAGGCACTGGTCTAAGCTTATACAACAACACGATAATCTCAACAAACAATGGAGTCAATATTGAAAACTACAATGTGGCATCTGCTGCATCAAATATTTTTAGAAACAATTTGATAATGAGTACGTCTGTCGGGTTTAGAAGTGCAGCAGGTACTTTAGCGGTTACACAAAATAATAACATTGTGATTGCTCCTAGCACTTATCAAAACGTGACTCCGACAACAAACACCATATCTGCAAACTCTATGCTCGATTTTGGTGCGTCTAGAATCCAAGGTTATGGCGCACTGCCTTGGTATGCTCCGATTACTAACGCATTGGCTATTGGTGCTGGAACAACAACAGGCGCACCGCTTGTAGACCTATACAATAATACTTGGATAAGCAACCCAACTATCGGTGCTATTGAATCAAAGAGTGAGAGTGACAACGGTCAATACCTGCCAACAGAACGCAACACATCTTCTTTATCAATACTTCCAGGAGCTACATCTCAATCAATAGAAATTTATCTAGGTGCTACAGGCTTAACATACAACACCTCAGGATTACAAGCCTATTATATTCGCAACAGATCTACCACTACAGCAATATCTTTAGTATCTCAAACAGCATCAGGATCTTGGGTTTCAGGTGGTTTTGCTGAAATATCTTCTTCTAATGCTCCGGGATTATACAGACTTGACATACCTAATGCTGCTTTAGCCAGTGGAACAGATGAAGTTACCATAGTTGTCAAGGGAGCTTCAGGTACTAATGGAGCAGTGGTTACGATCAATTTAAGAAAACTTCAGCTAGATCCTAATCAAACAATTGGTACAACAACAGTGGGAGATGCTTTAAGTGCTTCAAATGCTGGCGGTGTAGGTAAATGGAATCTGTCTGGTGATTTGTTGTCTTTGTATGCTGCTGATGGAACTCTTGTGAAAAAATTACGGGTGAAAAGCTTAAGATTGGATGTTTAATTAAATGGCAACTTATTATGTTAGACCAGATGGAAATGATGTTAACATTGGCTTAGGCAGTAATGCGTCACAAGCTTGGCAAACACTATCTAAAGCACTTGGAGCCACAGGTATTGGTTCAGGTGATACGCTTTATATTGCGCCGGGGACATATCGACAGGGTAGTGCAATTACTGTAGGTGGCACTTACTCAGCGATGACGTATGTTTATGGTGATCCAACAGCAGCACAGTTTTCTGGTATTCCTGCTGGATTGGTTCGCATCACAACATTTGCACCATCTGATACATCTGCATCAAGTAGTGTCAATGCAATAGCTGCGACATCTAAATCAAACCTAACATTTGCTAACTTGCTTGTTGAAACCGGTACTGGCAGTGGTTTGCTTCTTAACGGTGGTGACAATATTGTTGTTCAAGATTGTGTCTTTACGATGCAACGCGGTTCGGCAGGTCAAGCAGGTGTCTATTACACAAATCCCGCAAACACAACTGGGGTTACAGTACAACGGTGTCAGTTCTTTGGTGGTCATACAAGCATTGTCATAAATCCTAGTGCAACAACAGGGCAGACGTTTAAGGCATTTGTTTATGACAACTTATGTGAAGCGTATTCATCATTTGGTATTTGTGTTTCAGAACCAACAAATACGACAGTACAAAAGTTTGGGATTGGTAGCATTGTTTCTAATAACATAATGATAGGTGGCAACACTGGATTTGTTACATCGTTTAACAATGCGGCAGGTGTAACAGTTAGAAATAATGTCGTTATAAACGCAACCACTGGTATGAATTCAGTTTGGGCAACGGCTGCTGTTGTTGCATCAAATAATCTTGTCCTATCTTGCGGTACGAACTACTCAGGTATGTCAAGCACTGGAGGAAGAACTGCAGGTGTATACGGATTCGATATCGGTGAGCAGTTCAAGTTTGGACTGGCTACGCTTATGCGTTACACGAACTGGCTGGCATCGCCAAACATAGCAGCTGGAAGTACAAGCGACGCACCAGCCACCGACCAGTACAACGTGACGTGGTACAGCACAACGCCGGATATTGGAGCAGTAACGTACAGAAACGTACAAACGATTCTACCAACCTATGCACCAACCGAGCGCAACGTCTCTAATATTATTATAACTTCCGATAGTACATCACAATCTGTTGAACTGTATCTTGGTGTTACAGGTCTTACAACATCAACATCTGGTCTTTCAGCTTATTACAACCGATCAAGAACATCTCCAGTACAAATTAATTTAGTAGCAAGAACTATAGCTCAACCTTGGATATCAGGTGGATTTGCTGAAGTAGATTCAGTAAATATGCCTGGAATTTACCGATTAGACATACCAAATGCTGCTTTAGTATCTGGAGCTTCTGATGTAACTATAACAGTAAGAGGGGCTTCAGTAACAAATGGAGCTGTCTTAACAATTAAATTACAAAGTATAGCATCAGATGTTTGGAATGCTGACAGAAACCAATATAACAATCCTAATACATTTGGTGCAAGAGTAGTACAAACAACTGAGGACAATAGAGATGTTATTGTCACTGCTGGCAATCAAATTCAAATTGATAACGAGCAAACTTTCTATCCTACAGTGGGTCAAGATTTAGATGCTATCACTGAAGATGTTGGAAGATGGACATTACGAAACAATGTCCTCACTTTATATGGTCCTGATGGCACTTATATAAGAAGAATAAGATTATCAACTCTAGGTATTACATTATGAACTTACAAAACTTTAGATTAGAATATATTGAAGCCGAAACTGATTGGAAAGTTTTTGGCGACATTACAGATGATTCTGATAATATACTAGGTACATTTGATCCCGAAGGCACTCTTGTAAGTCCTTGGTGGTATAGGCAAGATGATGGTTTTCAATCATCAATTGCTCAACAATATGCTGTAGAAATTGCCAGAATGAAAGTGCCAGAAGGTTCTCTTAATTTTCAAGAATTCAGAATAGATAAAGTTGATAATGATTGGATTATTTTTGGCAATATAGAAGATGATGCTGGAAATATATTAGATACTTTTGGTGAAAACGGCACATCGATTACACAATTTTGGTTAAGCCAACCTCAAGAATGGCAAATGGGATATGTACAGAGATTTGCTATAATTATGGCTCAAGAGATTATTCAAGGGACAGCGGAATAATGGCAACATATTATGTCAGGACTGATGGTAACGACAGTAATGCTGGAACAGGCCCTGCGACGAACCAAGCGTGGCAAACCATACAAAAGGCACTAGGTGCTACATCTGGTCTTGTTGGTGGAGATATCGTTTACATTGCCCCAGGCAGATATGTTGAGCTTGTAACAATTGGCATTACATCACCATCATCGCAGATTCGTATTGTAGGTGACCCAACTGCATCACAGTTTAGTGGATTGAGCGCAGGACCCGTTCGTCACACAAATATCTATGCTAATGGGACAATATTAGGTAGACAAATTATTACCTCCGCAAACATTAGTAACTTATCGTTTGAAAATTTTTATTATCAAAATGGTGAGAATAGTGGTAGTACAACAAGTCGAATTTTAATTAGTCCCGCTCAGAATATTCAATTTAAAAAATGTGTGTTTGAAGATGTCTCAACCGATGGAAACCACATAATGCTCTACACAGCACCATCAACATCCAGTGCATCAAATACAACTCTTGATTCGTGTATTTTTGTTGGTGGTGCTACACAGGCTAGACTTGATGGCCAG
>JACCEC011732991.1_pt1 | contig 14255 bp, 14 predicted proteins | sample 7450121 | NCBI WGS metagenome assembly JACCEC01 (sample SAMN15323455, study PRJNA562643) | freshwater metagenome | isolation source: river surface water | place: USA:Blue River Watershed | collected 2017-08-18 | reverse complement strand
TAAATTCTTTTTTTTTTGGAAATAATAATAAAATATATCGTAATATTGCAATATAAAAATATAACAATGGGAGCATCTAAAACAGAACAATTTACAGACCAACAAAATGAACTGGCGATTCTAGCCAAAGCCTTGGGACATCCGGCTCGAATAGCCATAATTGAATACTTGTTAAAAGTAGATAGCTGCATTTGCGGCGATATCGTCAACGAGTTGCCCTTGGCACAACCCACGGTTTCACAGCATTTGAAGGAACTCAAAAATGCGGGTTTAATCAAGGGAAACTTCGAAGGTGCATCTATTTGTTACTGCATCGATGAATTGGGATTCGAAAAAATAAAAGGCTTTTTCCAAGAGGTTACCAATCATTTAGAGAAAACTAAAAATCAATGTTGTTAAATTAAATTTAAATAAAATAAAATGAAATGAGCTAATCAAAAAATGGAATGTTAACTCCGAGGATGATATAAGCGAATTACATTTGACCAATAAAAAACAATAAATATATTCAAATGAAACTATCACAAGCAAAAAACATCTTAAAATCAGCAGAAGCGGTAAACTTCTTATTACCTGACGGAACTTGGGTGCCGGAACATTTTCACGTAACCGAAGTGGGTATAATCACTAAAAACTTCATCGATTGTGGCGGAACCGTTCGCAAAGAAACGGTCGTAAACTTCCAATTATGGGAAGCTAACGATTTCGAACACCGTTTGAAACCCCAAAAATTACTCAACATCATCGGATTGTCTGAAAAGGTTTTGGGTATCGATGATTTCGAAATTGAAGTGGAATACCAAGCACAAACCATCGGGAAGTATGATTTGGATTTCAATGGAAAAGACTTTGTTTTGCTGAACAAAAAAACGGCTTGTTTAGCCCAAGATCAATGTGGTATTCCTGCCGAAAAACAAAAAGTGAGATTATCGGATATTAAAATCGAACAAAGTTGCTGCACTCCAGGTGGAAGTTGTTGCTAATTTTAAAATAAACAACTACTGGGCAGAGCTCAGAGTTACTAGCAAAAAGTAGCCACAGATTCACAGATTTTCTAAAATCTTTTTAAATCTGTGAATCTGTGGCAAAAAATCGAAACAGAGCTTCGAGGAATTAAACCTAAAGTGATTAAAAACAAAATGTAATGAATTCAACTAAAACAAATTTATTTCCAGAAATTGAAAATGTAATCAACGCTTTAAACTTCGAAAGTATTACCGAAGAACGTAAATTAATTTTGCAACCTCTTGTCAATTTTATCCATAGAAAAGCCAGCACTGGTCTAGAAATTCGTCTGAACCTGATTTGCACGCACAATTCCAGAAGAAGCCATTTGTCGCAAGTTTGGGCTCAAACTGCCGCTGCTTATTTTGGCATTAAAAACGTGTTTTGTTATTCGGGCGGAACAGAGGCAACGGCAATGTTCCCGATGGTGGCCAAAACATTGTCAAAACAAGGCTTTCAAATCAAAACCATTGCTGAAGGAAACAATCCTGTTTATGCGATAAAATATGCCGAAAACGAACATCCAGTTATTGGTTTCTCCAAAACTTTTGACGACAATTTCAATCCACAGAGTGAATTTGCAGCAATACTGACATGTTCTTCAGCCGATCAAGGTTGTCCGTTTATTGCTGGTGCTGAAGTGCGAATTCCATTAACTTTTGAAGATCCGAAATCCTTTGATAATACGCCACAACAAGCCGAAAAATACGAAGAAAGAAGTTTACAAATAGCCACCGAAATGTTTTACATATTCTCTCAAATTAAATCATAACTATGTCTGCAAATAATTGTTCACCAGCTGTAGGAAGAAAGAAATTGGGTTTTCTCGATAGTTACCTCACACTTTGGATTTTCCTAGCAATGGTACTAGGAGTTTTGATTGGGTATTTCATTCCTTCGAGTGGTAATTTTATCAATTCATTTTCGAGTGGAACCACCAACATTCCGTTGGCAATAGGTTTGATATTAATGATGTATCCACCGTTGGCTAAAGTGAAATACGAACTAATGGGCGAAGTTTTCAAAAACACTAAAGTGCTTGGTGCTTCCTTATTTTTGAATTGGATTGTAGGACCAATTCTGATGTTTTTCTTGGCATTATTGTTATTGGATGGTTATCCCGAATATATGATTGGCGTAATCCTAATTGGATTGGCGCGTTGTATAGCGATGGTTGTGGTTTGGAATGATTTAGCCGATGGAAACAGGGAGTATGCAGCGGGTTTAATTGCCTTGAACAGTATTTTTCAAGTTTTATTATACAGTGTATATGCCTATGTTTTTATCACGATACTTCCACCCTATTTTGGTTATACAGGTTTTGAAGTCAACATCAGTATTGGACAAATTGCTGAAAGTGTTGGAATCTATTTAGGAATTCCTTTTGTATTAGGAATAATCAGTTGTTACTCTTTAATTTCACTTAAAGGTTCAGAATGGTTTGAGACAAAATATGTGCCTTTTATTTCTCCAATAACACTGATTTCGTTACTGTTCACCATTGTATTAATGTTCAGTTTGAAAGGAGAATTAATCGTTCAAATTCCTATTGATGTCTTACGAGTAGCATTGCCATTGGTCATTTATTTTGTAATAATGTTTGTCATTAGTTTTTTCATCGGGAAGTATTTTGGTGCCGATTATTCGAAATCTACAGCCATTGCTTTTACGGCAACGGGAAATAATTTCGAATTGGCTATTGCCGTTGCTATTGGGGTTTTTGGAATCAATAGCGGTCAGGCATTTGCAGGAGTAATTGGACCATTAGTAGAAGTTCCTGCTTTAATAGCCTTAGTTAATGTAGCGTTTTGGTTTAGAAAAAAATACTATTCTAAAACCAATTAATATCAACAAACCTAAACTAAAAAAGGCTCTTTTAAAACATAATGTTTCGGAAGAGCCTTACTTACATATGTATAAAAAATTAATGACCTATTCTTCTTCTTTGCTCAAATGCCGAATGATTTCAGCAATAAGTCCAGTCCAACCAGTTTGATGATTGGCGCCAAGACCTTTTCCAGTATCGCCATCGAAATACTCAAAAAACAAATGATTCTTATTGAATAGTGTATCTATTTGGAATTTTTCATATTCTCCATACATTGGAATTTTCTCATCTGCACCTGGAATAAAAAGATTCAATAATCTACGTGCGACTCCTTTTGAGGCTTCTTTAAGATTCATTTCATTTCCAGAATTGGTTGGAAATTCCACTTTAAAACCTTTACCATAATAATTATGAAATTTCTCTAAAGAATCCAAAATCAAATAATTCATTGGAAACCAAATAGGGCCTCTCCAATTGGAATTTCCGCCAAACATATCTCCAGTGGCCTCTGCTGGCGCATAATCGACTTGAATAATTCCTCCGTGGTAATTGAATTTGTACGGATTTTCTTTATGATATTTTGACATTGAGCGAACACCGAACTCAGATAAAAATTCCTCTTCATCAAACATACGTCTAATAATCATTTTCATTCTGTGCCCTCTAAGTGTCGAAAGCAAACGCGTTTCGCCTTTTCCGTGTGTAAACCAACTTGATACTAAACTTGCTAAGTCAGGACGGTTTTTCAAAACCCATTCTACTCGACGCTTAAATAATGGCAGTTTTTCTAGTAAATCTGGCGTCAATACTTCAACAGCAAATAATGGGATTAAGCCCACCATAGAACGAATTTTTAACAATTCTGCATCGCCATTTGGTTTATGAAGCATATCATAATAAAACTCATCTTCATCATCCCAAAGACTGATATGATTATCCCCTAAAGATTGCATCGCTCCGGATATATGAAGAAAATGCTCAAAAAATTTAGATGCCATATCTTGGTAAACGGGATTTTTAAGTGATATTTCACAGGCTATTCGCAACATATTTAAGCAATACATAGCCATCCAACCCGTTCCATCGGCTTGTTCAAGATGCCCTCCAGTTGGTAAGTCATACGAGCGATCAAAAACACCAATATTATCCATTCCTAGGAATCCTCCACCAAAAATGTTATTCCCATTTTCGTCTTTCAAATTTACCCACCACGTAAAGTTGAGCAGTAATTTATGAAATATACGTTCTAAGAAAACAGTATCACCAACGCCACCGTTAGCTTCTTTGTCAATTTCATACACTTTCCAAGTTGCCCATGCATGAACAGGAGGATTCACATCCGAAAATGACCATTCATAAGCTGGAATTTGTCCGTTGGGATGCATATAATATTCTCGAAGAATGACCAATAATTGCCTTTTGGCAAAATCGGGATCTAATCTAGCCAAGGGCAAGGTATGAAAGGCCAAATCCCAAGCTGCAAACCAGGGATATTCCCATTTATCTGGCATAGAAAGAATATTGGAAGTGTATAAATGCTTCCAAGTACTATTTCTCCCTTCGTTTCGTCCTCTTTCTGGTTTGGGTGTCGATGGATCTCCTTTGAGCCATTCATATACATTATAATAATACCATTGTTTTGTCCAAAGCATTCCTGCATAGGCTTGTCTTTGAATGGATTTTAGTTTTTCGTCGGTTACCCCTTTTTGAATAAGTTCATAAAATTCATCAGCCTCCTCTATTCTTTTTTGAAAAATGGTATCAAAATCTACAAAGGCATCTTCAAGAGTAGTGTTTGTAAATCGAAGACGATATTCTTTTTTGCCAAGTGCAGGAATTATATTGTCATAATGTACTGAAGCTTTTGTGCCTATAGCCTCATGATTTATACTTTTTCGTTTTTTATTGATTATATAATCATTAATCCCATCTTTGGCAAATGGTGATGAATTTGGTGAACCATATAATTTTTCGTAATTGGTTTTATTGTCACAAAACAATAAATTTTTTGCTTTTTCAGCATATAAATTGAAATGCCCCACTAATTTGTGTTCGACTTTGATTAAAGATTTACCAACACCTTTTAATGTGGGCTTGTCTTTGTAATTTTCGTATCCCCAACTCCAAGTATTTCTGAACCAAATGGTGGGTAAAACTGTAATCGGAGCATTAACTTTTGAACGATTTTCTACGGTAACTTTGATTAAAATATCTTGCTCATCGGCTTTGGCATATTCGATAGTTATATCAAAATACTCATCATTATCAAAAATTCCAGTATCGATTAATTCATATTCCGATTCAAGACGTGACCGTTTTTGGCTTTCGGTAATTATTTTTTCGTATGGAAATGCTGCGTGTGGATACTTATACAGCATCTTTTGATAGGAATGTGTGGGTGTGGCATCTTGATAATAATAAATTTCTTTTACATCCTCACCATGATTGGATTCAGCAGGAGTCAATCCGAAATAACGCTCTTTCAGAATACGATCTTTGTGATTCCAAAACGAAAAAGCGATACAAATATGTTGTTTATTATCTGATATTCCACCAATGCCTTCTTCTCCCCAGCGATACGCTTTAGAACGAGCCATATCATGAGTCGTACTTCCCCAAGCATAACCACTTTGCGAATAATCTTCTCTAACGGTTCCCCATTGACGATCTGTTAAATAAGGTCCCCATTTTTTCCAACCTTTATTATCGGTTCTTAATTTTAATCTTGCTTTTTCAGCATTCGTTTCTACGTCTCCTTCTGACATACCTCGTTATTTTGATTCGGAGCCGCAATTTATATAAAAACGAGGGTAAAAACAACTAAAAAAAATGGAAAAAATATAAGATAAAAATTAATAAAAATTGATTTTTTTTCATATATGTAAATTTTGATTTTTCAGCGGTCATATATGGTATGCTTCGCCAGTTCGACTCTGTCTCGGGTCGCCTTTTACTTATTGGTGTTTGCTTACGCAAACTTGTTGTCAATGGCGATTTCATATTCGAAAATTTTGATTTTTCAGCGGTCATATATGGTATAGTCTTTTACTTATTGGTATTTGCTTCACTGTGTTACTATTTTTTTATAGGTGTTCAGCGAATTTCATTTGCTTCACTGTGTTACTATTTTTTATAGGTGTTCAGCGAATTTCATTTGCTTCACTGTGTTACTATTTTTTATAGTTGTTCAGCGAATTTCATTTTCATATACAAACTTGTTATTAATGGAAATTTCACACTAACATTTTATAATCAAAGCCTAAAGATAACATCTAAGAAATCTCATCTAGGATGCTTCCGATTTAATATTTCATTTTACTAATTTTGCAACAACAGATAGCTAATACACTAAATAAAAAGTAATATTATGGGATTTTTTTCAGCAATAATAGGCAATGCAGGCTCAGTAAGTCAAGAAACTTTAGTGAAAGATTATGGTAAATTATTAATCGAGGGAGAAGAAATAGAATTGGGTTTCAAACTCATTCGCGATGTGTTTATCTTCACAACCAAGCGTTTGATTTTGATTGAAAAACAGGGTTTAACTGCCAGCAAGATTGAATACAAATCCATCACTTATAAAAGTATCTCTAGATTTAGCATCGAAACTGCTGGTACTTTCGACTTGGAAGCGGAACTTAAAATTTGGGTTTCCAGCGAAACTCATCCAAGTATTGTAAAACAATTTAATAAGTCGGTAAATGTCTATGATGTTCATATGGTCTTGGCAACTCACGTTTTGGGGTAGACTTTTATCCTATTAATTTTGCCTTATTCGAAGCATTTTACAAATGATTGTAAATATTCTTACCAATTTCAGCAGCGTATTTACTCGATATTTTTTATAAAAGATAGAGAGTCAATGTGTGCAGTCTCGTCTGCAACGTCTGAAATGGTTCGAATAATACTGAATAGAATTTCATATACATAACAAACTTGAGCTACGTATTTATATAACCGTGATTTGAATACTAATTGTATTTTAATTCAATTTGTGGGTTATTTGAATAACTTAAAACTGCTAATAAAAGTAATTGATAATCATTATGTCTATACTCTTCAAGATTCATTTTGTTGTCTTTAGAATGATTATTGTTAACTCCTCGTTTCAGACCGAAGTCAAAATTGCTTCAATTTTATCCAATTCCGATTTTGTTAAATTGATATTCTCCAACGCATCGATATTGTTTTGTAATTGTCCCACTGAACTCGAACCAATCAAGACCGAGGTAATTCTATTGTCTTTGAGCAACCAAGCCAATGCCATTTGTGCCAAAGATTGGTTTCTACTTTGAGCGATGTCAGTCAAGGCAACGATTATCTTCATTTTTTCTTCAGTAATATCTTCTAATTGCAAAAATCCATTTGGGTTTGAAGCTCTAGAATTTTCAGGAATTCCATTTAGGTATTTGTCAGTCAAAAGTCCTTGTGCCAATGGCGAAAAGGCGATGCAACCAATTCCGTTATTGCCTAAAACATCCAGCAAACCTTCTTCGGGAGTGCGAACAAACATCGAATATTTTACTTGATGAATTAAACAAGGCGTTCCCAATTGTTTTAGAATCGCCGCAGCTTCGGAGGTTTGTTTTGGAGGATAATTTGAAATTCCTGCATACAAAGCTTTCCCACTTCGAACAGCAAAATCCAAAGCAGTCATAGTCTCTTCCAAAGGCGTTTCTGGGTCAAAACGGTGCGAATAAAAAATATCCACGTAGTCTAATTTCATTCGTTTCAAACTTTGATCCAAACTCGACAATAAATATTTGCGGGAACCCCAATCACCATAAGGCCCATCCCACATTGTGTAACCAGCCTTGGTCGAAATCACAATTTCATCACGAAGATTTCCTTGAAAATTATTTTTGAGGATTTTACCAAAATTAGTTTCCGCCGAACCTGGAACCGGACCGTAATTATTTGCCAAATCAAAATGGGTGATTCCTTTGTCGAAAGCAACTTTGGCAATTTTTTCAGCATTTTCGAATGAATCCACCGAACCGAAATTATGCCATAATCCCAAGGAAATTTGCGGTAATTTTAAGCCACTATTTCCACATCTATTATATTCCATTTTTCTAATTTAAAATGATATAAAACACGAATTTCACGAATTTACACCTTAATTAATGCAAACCCGTGAAATCATAATTTCTTTTTTATTTCAACTCAAAACCACTTTGCAAACCTTTGTCAGAGCTTCCTCCAACCATAATTTTGAAAGTTCCCGGTTCTACTATATAATTTCCATCATTGTCATAAAAACCAAGCTCTCTGTCAGTCAAAGTCATCGTAACGGTTTTTGTTTCTCCTTTTTTCAATTCGATTAATTCAAAACCTTTCAACTCTTTTACGGGTCTTGCTAAACTGCCAAATTCATCGTGAATGTACAGTTGAACTACTTCTTTTCCGTCATAATTTCCAGAATTAGTCACCTCAACTGAAACTTTTACAGCCTCACCTTTGGAGAGGGTCGTTTTGTTAATTTTTAAATTTTTATAGTCGAAAGTCGTGTAACTTAATCCAAATCCAAAAGGAAATTGTGGTGTATTTTCTACATCAGTATAATGGGACCAAAATACATTATTCGCATCATTAGTAGGTCTTCCTGTGCTATAATTATTGTAATAAATTGGACATTGACCTACGTTTCTTGGGAAAGACATTGGCAGTTTTCCACTGGGGTTATAATCTCCGTATAACACTTGAGCAACGGCATTTCCAGTTTGGGTTCCCAGTTGCCAAGCTTCAACAATAGCAGGAATGTTTTTAGAAGCCCAAGGCAAAGCCAACGGTCTTCCATTATTTAAAACCAAAACAACATTAGAGTTAACTTTATAAATCTCTTCCAATAATTCCTGTTGCAATCCAGGTAAATCAAGATTAGTCCTGCTTCGAGATTCTCCAGATTGATAACCATTCTCCCCTAAAACCATAACAACAACATCAGCAATTGCTGCCACTTTTTTAGCTGCCTCAAAACCACTTCTATCTGTTGTATTAAAAACCAATTCGTCAATAAAAGTGTTTTTACCAATTGTTAAATCAGCTCCTTTTTCATAGGTCAGTTTATTGTCTTTGTATTGTTGCATTCCTTCTAAAACAGAAACAGCTGAGTTGTCATCGGCTGCCAATCTCCAGCTTCCTAATGGACTGCTTTTGTCATTGGCCAAAGCCCCAATTAAGGCAATTTTTTGTCCAGACTTTTTTAGCGGAAGTAAATTCTTATCGTTTTTCAACAAAACAATAGATTTTTTTGCCATATCCAAAACTCCGTCGTTGTTGGCTTTGCTCCCAATTATAGCTTTTTCTCTGGCTTCGTCACAGTATTTATATGGATCGTCAAATAGACCTAATTCGAATTTTACACGTAGAATTCTACGAGTAGCATCGTCAATCAAAGATTCATTTACTTTTCCGTCCTTAACAAGTTGAACTAAATTATTAACATAATTATAAGATTCCATATCCATATCCGAGCCCGCTATTACAGCTTTTTCAGAAGCTTCTTTTCCATCTTTAGAATACCCATGGATGACCATTTCTTTAATGGATCCCCAATCGGTAACTACAAATCCATCAAATTTCCATTTTCCTTTTAGAATATCTCTTTGCAAAAAGCTACTTCCAGTTGCTGGAATGCCATTTAGAATATTAAAGGAATTCATAAACGTACGAATCCCTGCATCATTAGCTGCTTGGAATGGGGGAAAAACAATATTGTACAAGGTGGAATTTCCTATATCAACAGTATTATAATCTCTTCCCGCTTCTGCAAAACCGTAAGCAGCAAAATGTTTGGCACAAGCCGCAACGGTATTTACTTTCGACAAATCGGCTTTTGTATCTCCCTGAAAACCTTTTACTCTAGCTGTGGCAATTTTGCTTCCAAGGAAAGGATCCTCTCCAGCACCTTCCATCACTCTCCCCCAACGGGCATCTCTATAAATATCGACCATAGGAGCAAATGTCCAGTTGATTCCCGCTGCCGATGCTTCGTCTGCAGCAATTTGAGCTGATTTTTTTATCGATTCCATATCCCAACTCGCCGCTTCTGCTAATGGAATTGGGCTTAGCGTTTTATATCCATGTATCAAATCAAATCCGATGATTAACGGAATTCCCAAACGCGTTTCCTCTACGGCAATCTTCTGTACTGCCTTAACTTGTTTTACACCACGAACATTAAGCATAGAGCCCACCCAGCCGTCACGCAAATGTTTGTATTTCAACTCGGCATTCCCTCCTTTTGGTGCAGGACCAGTAACATCCCAAAAACCGTTGTATTGGTTCATTTGCCCAACTTTTTCCTCGATTGTCATCTGTTTTATCAACAAATCAATTCGTTCTTCTGTTGATTTTGTTTTGTCTAAATGTGGTTTTTTTTGCGCATTTATGGAACCAAATGCAATTAGATAGAAGATACCAGAGAAAATTAAATTTTTATTAGTCATAGTCTTAAATATTAATTACGAAATTGTAAAATATATTAATTGTTCAGTGATGAATGAAGAAGCAGGTAAATTGGCTTTATTGAAAAGATTTGACTGGTCAGCATTTTTCCAAAAATAACACAAATTTATAGGGTTTCTTATTTTATCAGATTGCAAAATAACACTTTTTTTTATGCTTCACATTGGCTAAAGCTAAATTAGCCAAACTAATTCCTACCGATTTTTTATCCTTTGGATGAATGTTGTCTATAGGCGAAATAACACAGGATACAACAATTCCAGTATTTAATACTTCTTTCAGCACATTTAGTTGGGCATCTCGAATGATGGCGCCTCCAAAATGATTTCTCCATATTTATAGGGAGCAATTTGCACATAATAAAACGGAAAAACAAATTTTCATAATTTTCTCTATAAAGTAATTAGTGAAGAGAAGGTTTTGTTATAAACTGGAGAACACACATTAGTTTGGCATTGAAACCAAATCACGCCCGCAATTTTGAATCCTGTCAAAGGATAAATCATTCATTGAAAGCACGTCTCGGTTGGTTTGAACTATAAAATTCTTCTCTTCTTGTTTTGGCCAATTCCAATAAAAAGACATTTTTTGAATCACTTTTTCGGGTGTCCAAATCTCCTCTGGAGTTCCTCTCCAATTGGAGGAGATTAAACTAATAGCCCATTTTTCATATCATCTTGCAATCATTTGGCAAAAAAATATCCTACAGAACTGAAATATTTCATCGTTTCTGGTGTGCATTCTGTCCAATTTCGAGAAAGATTATTTTAGGAGTTGTAGTAGTTAACTTCGGAACCGTGAAAAATCCGATATTGAGATTTGTAACGTTTTTTAACAACTTCATCACCCTTATCCATTGGCTGAAGCCGTTCACAAAATGTCAGAAAAAAAAAAAAAAAAACAAATGCGATACTATTATTTTTCGTTTAACCTTTTGGGGTAATTCAATTTTATTTTTTTTTTAGGCTTTTCACTTTTTTAGAGCAAAAAAATAGCTATGTGACCCGAGACCAAGGTCGAACTGGAGAAGCATAACCAAAAAATGGTCTATCTATCTATTTTTCTAAGTTTTTATGAGTTAAATTTATAAATTTCTTTAATAATTTGAAATTTATATAAATCTAACTAACGAACATATTTATTCTCTTAGAAAGCCAGTTTTTCAACTCTATAAGGGACAATGCTGTTCATTCCCATGATAATTGCTTCGAGATTCAAAGGAATCAAGTGATGGTATCTTTCAGAGATGGATTTTTTTAAGCCTTCAATTACATTTTCTATCTTTATTACAGGTTTTTCTTTTAAAAAACCTCCTAAAATCAACATATTAAAGATTTTTTTATTCCCCATTTCGGAGGCTAATTTTGTGCCTTCTATCTGGAAAATTTTGATGTCGGTTCTTGTAGGATGATGCGTAATTCCGTTGGGATCATATATCAAAATGCCACCCGGTTTTACAGATTCCTCAAATTTATCCATCGATTGTTGGTTCAATATAATAGCAGTATCTACTATTTTCAAATAAGGTGAACAAATTCTTTCGTCGCTTATAATTACAGTCACATTTGCTGTACCACCTCTCATTTCTGGTCCATAAGAAGGCAACCAACTCACTTCTTGCTCTTGCATAATTCCAGAATAGGCCAATATTTTACCCATTGACAATACTCCTTGCCCCCCAAAACCTGCGATAATTATTTCTTCAGTCATCATTTATAGTTTTAATTTACCCTCTACTTTTATATCTCCAAGAGGAAAATAAGGAAACATATTTTCTTCCATCCAAATATTGGCCTCATTAGGAGTCATTTTCCAACCTGAATTACAATTAGAAAGAATTTCAATAAAGGAAAGTCCTTTTTTTAATCGGGTATTTTCGAATGCTTGTTTGATCGCTATTTTGGCTTTTCGAACGTGTTTATGAGTATGAAGAGCGTGACGACTTACTGAATAAACTCCGGGAAGATTGGCTATTAATTCGGTTATTTTTAATGTCGAACCCATAGAAGCAATTTCTCTTCCGTAAGGGGAAGTCGAAGATTTCATTCCTTCTAAAGTAGTTGGTGCCATTTGGCCACCGGTCATTCCATAAATACCATTATTGATAAAAAAGATGATCATATTTTCACCTCTATTACAAGCGTGAATCGTTTCGGCTGTACCAATTGCGGCTAAATCCCCATCACCTTGATAGGTGAAAACATACTTTTCTGGCCAAGTTCTCACAATGGCTGTTGCTACTGCTGGAGCTCGTCCGTGAGCGGCTTGTGTCATATCAATATTCATAAAATCATAAGCCAAAACAGAACAACCAACTGGTGCCACACCAATAGTATTCTCGGAAATTCCCAATTCATCAATGACTTCCATAATCAAATTATTGGCTGTTCCGTGACCACAACCCGGACAATACGACAAAGCATTTCCTGTCATTAATTGTGATTTACAGAATACTTGATTCTCTAGTTTTATGATGTCTAAAACTTCCATTGTTGATGATTTTTTGTTCTAAAGCTGCTACAATTTCTTCTGGAGTGTGAATAATTCCTCCAGTTCTTCCAAAGTGTTCTACTGGTACTTTGTGTTTAACCGAAAGTCTTACATCTTCTACCATTTGACCCGCATTGAGCTCTACACTTAAAATTCCTTTGACTTGATTGGCCAATTCAAATAGTTCATTTTTTGGAAAAGGGAATAATGTTATTGGTCTCAATAACCCCACTTTTATTCCTTTGTCTCTAGCCAATTCAACTGCTTTTTGTGAAATTCTGGCACTCGAACCGTAAGCCACTAAAAGATACTCAGCGTCTTCGCAATCTATTTTTTCAAATCGCAAATCTTCTTGTTCCATTTGCTCATATTTCTTTTGCAATCTATGCACTCTGGCTTCCATTTTTTCAGATTGCAAATCTAGCGAAGTTATAATATTACGTTCTCTTCCTTTTCTACCAGTCACTGCCCAATCTCCGTTTTTTTCGATTAATTCCGCATCGGTCCATCTCGGTTTTTGGTCTTTCAGAATTACTTTTTCCATCATTTGACCAATCAAACCATCCGAAAGAATCAAAACTGGTGCTCGATATTTAAAGGCAACATCAAAAGCATCTTCTACAAAATCTGCCATTTCCTGAACGGATGCCGGGGCTAAAACATAGAGTTTATAATCGCCGTGTCCTCCTCCTTTTACGGATTGAAAATAATCGGCTTGAGAAGGTTGTATCGTTCCTAAACCTGGACCACCACGAACTACGTTTACGATGACAGCTGGCAATTCGGCTCCAGCCAAATAAGAAATCCCCTCCAGTTTTAAGGATATCCCCGGACTTGAAGATGATGTTAATGCTTTCTTGCCTGTACTTGCCGCTCCATAAACCATGTTAATGGCTGCTAATTCGCTTTCAGCTTGTAAAACGACCATTCCTGTTGTGTTTTCTGGACGTTCGGTCATTAAATATTCTATAATTTCTGTTTGTGGTGTAATTGGATAACCAAAATAAGCATCAACACCAGCTCTAATTGCAGCCTCGGCTAATGCTTCGTTTCCTTTCATCAATTTTAATTCTGACATTATTTTAAAGGTATAAATGGTTATGAAGTAACTTTCACTCTATAAACCGTAATGGCTCTGTCTGGGCAAACTGTCCCACAATTAGTACAACCATTGCAATCTTCTGGGTTTTTCATATAGGCATAATGGTAGCCTTTTCGGTTGACCTCAGTCGACATGCCAATCACATTTTCCTGACAAACTGGAATACAGACTTCGCAACCTTTGCATACTTGAGTATCTACAACTATCGCCCCCCTTACTTTTGCCATTTTAATAAATTTATTTCAGTACACGACAATAAATTCATAAACATTGATATTGAATACATTAACATTTGAGATAACTACTCTTGACAGATATTCTAATCCGTGTTTAAAAATACTTATTTCTCTATGTCCATGT
>JACCEC012601278.1_pt1 | contig 14263 bp, 8 predicted proteins | sample 7450121 | NCBI WGS metagenome assembly JACCEC01 (sample SAMN15323455, study PRJNA562643) | freshwater metagenome | isolation source: river surface water | place: USA:Blue River Watershed | collected 2017-08-18 | reverse complement strand
GTTCACCCTTGGCGATTCGGTGAAGACTGGGGCGCTGACGTTGACGGGGAATGGGGTGATGACCGGCAACACCACGATTACGACGCCCAGCGCGGTGTCCCTCAATGGGGTGATTAGCGGGGCGTTTTCGCTGACGAAATCGGGAACGAACTCGCTAACGTTGATGGGGGCGAATACGTACACGGCGGGCACGACGTTGAATGCGGGAGCGGTCTACGTGGGGAATGACGCGGCGTTTGGAACGGGGTCGGTGGCGATTGTGGGGTCGACGGTTTCGAGTGATGGGGCGCAGGGGCGGACGCTTGCGAATGCGTACAGCTTTGGTGGAGCGGTGACGCTTGGTAACGCGATGCGGAGTGGGTTGCTGACGTTGACGGGCGGTGGAACGTTGACGTCGAACGCGACATTAACAACGGCGAGTGACGTAGTGTTGTCGGGCGCGGTGGGGGGTGCGGTTTCGTTTACCAAGAGTGGGGCGGGAGCGTTGACGTTGAGCGGAGTGAACACGTTTGCGGGTCCTGCGACCATGACCTCGGGATTGGTTTACGTTGGGAATGATGCGGCGTTTGGTTTGGGGACTTTGGTGATGAACGGTGCTGTGATTTCGAGTGATTCTGGGAGTGCGCGAACGATTGCGAATGCCTTCACGATGGGAGGGGTTCGGACGTTGGGGAATGCGACGCGGAATGGAGTGCTGACGTTTACTGGGGCTGGGACGATGACGGCCGCGACCACGCTGACGGTTGCGAGTAATGTGGTGATGAGTGGCGTGTTGGGCGGGGCGTTCGCGTTGACGAAAACGGGTTCCGGTGAGCTGACGTTGGGGGGAGGTTCGGCGAACACTTACACGGGCACGACGACGGTGAACGATGGCACCCTGACGTTGAGTGGAGGGTCGGCGGTTATTGATGCGGGAGCGGTGGTGGTGACAGCGCCGGGGGCCTTGAAGTTAGCGGCGAGTGAGACCATTGGGAGTTTGGCGGGTGATGGTGCGGTGAGTTTGCAGACGTTCGCGTTAACGGTGGGAGGTTCGTCGACCACGACTTACAGCGGAGTGATGACTGGCACTGGAACAACTCCTGCGTTTGTGAAAAGCGGAAGCGGTGCGTTAACGTTGAGTGGCGCGAACACCTTTAGTGGCGGGTCAACGTTGAGCGGAGGAACCTTGTTTGTGGGCAGCAACACCGCGTTGGGTGCGGGCACGATTGCCATGAGTGGGGGTGTGACGCTGGCCAGCGATTCCGTGACGGCGCGTGCGTTGGCGAATGCCTACTCTTTAGATACGACGGTGACGTTGGGTCACGCGACGAACACGGGGATTTTGACGGTGACTGGTGCGGGTTCGTTGGTGTCGAACACGGTGTTGACGGTGAATAGCGACGTGGTGTTGTCGGGAATTTTGGGCGGAGGTTTTGCGTTGACGAAAGATGGCTCCGGTGCGCTGACGCTGGGCGGGGCCAACGCGTTTACTGGAGGAGCGACCTTAAACGCGGGAGCGGTGTATGTGGGCAATGATTTGGCGTTTGGCACGGGTTCGCTGGCGATTGTGGGGTCGACGGTTTCGAGTGATGGAACGACTGCGAGATCCATGGCAAATGCGTACTCGTTTGGGGGGGCGGTGACGCTGGGAGATTCGACCAAGAACGGGACGTTGACGTTTACGGGGGCGGGCACGTTGAACTCAAACACGACGTTAACGACGGCGAGCGATGTGGTTTTGCAAGGGATTGTGGGTGGCGGCGCAGTTTCGTTGACCAAAGTTGGTGCAGGATCGTTGACGTTGAGCGGGGCGAACACCTTTAGCGGGGGTGCGACGTTGAATGCCGGTGCGGTTTGGGTTGGGAACAATGCAGCGTTTGGGGATGTATCAGGGCTGCTCAGGATTGCTGGATCGACGGTTGCGAGTACGGCTGCCGCGGGCGTTGGCGGAGGGGACCGGACGATTGGCAATGCGTATGAGTTGGGAGGTTCGGTTGCGTTGGGTGACGCGGTGAAGACGGGAACGTTGACCTTCACGGGTGCGGGTGTGTTGACGTCGGACCTGACGTTGACGACGGCGAGTGATGTGGCGGCGAGTGGGGTGGTTTCGGGGGCGTTTGGGTTGACGAAGGCAGGGTCTGGTGAGTTGACGTTGAGTGGGGCGAACACGTTCAGCGGAGCGACGGCGGTGAATGGCGGGACTCTGACGCTGAGTGGTGGCGCTGCGTTGTTGGACACGGTGGCGGTGACGGTTGGTGCGGCGGGCACGCTCAAGTTGAATGCGAGCGAGACGATTGGGACGCTGGCTGGCGCGGGGGCGGTTAACTTGCAGGCGCACACGTTGACGGTTTCTGAGTCGGGTTCGACTGTCTTCAGCGGTGTGATGAGTGGGACGGGAAGTTTTCTGAAAACGGGGGGCGGAACATTAACTTTGTCGGGGGTGAGCACGGCGACGGGATGGGTGAGTGTGCGCGCGGGCGGATTTGAGTTCGGTGTTGGGGCAGCGTTGGGTGCGTCGACGGTCTATGTGGGTCCAACGGCGACGGTGAGCACTTCAGCGGGTGCGACGTTCACGTTGGGGGCGGGGAAGGTGTTGGGTGGGGGTGGCGCGATGAGTGGGAGCTTTGTGGTCGACACTGGTGCGCGCTTGGAGCCGGGTATCGTGGATCCTTCTGTTTCGCCGGTGCCGGGTGCCTCTGCGTTGTTGAATACGCAGGTTCAGGCGACTGGGACGTTTGCGATCAATGGTGAGGTGAAGTTGCGGCTTGGAGCGAGTGGAACAGAGTTCAACGGAGTGGGAGGGGTGGCGAGTGCGATGGGCAACTCGAAAGCGGATCAACTCACAATCACGGGCGGGTTGAGTATTGGGGTGGGCAGCACGATTACCGTGGTGGCGAATGACGGATCCAATGGCGACGGGACTCCGACGGCCTTGCAGCAGGTGGGTCGTTACAACTTAATCACGTACAGCGGGGCGCTAAGCGGCTCGTTTTTTACGAACAAAACGGACCTCACAACCATCTTCAATGCGCCGACGTGGCCGTCGACGTTGCGGCCTGCATGGTTTGAAGACTCGGTTTCAAAAATCATTGGGATTGTCGTGAAGCGTCAGGCGGACGGAGATTTCGATGCGACAGCGGGGTTAAATGAAACGGATGGGTCACCTGCGCTGCCGGTGGATTTTGGCATGGTGTACCGAGGGGATGTGGTGACGCGGACGGTTCGAGTGAACAATGTGGCGTCGGGGGGAATTTTTTCGGAGCGCCTGCGTGCCCAGTTGGTGGATACCTCGAGTGTGGGGTTGTCAGCTGACGCGATTGAGGTGGAGCCGAGCGCGGGCGGAGATTTGGTCATCACGATGTCGACGGCAACGGCGCGCAAGTTTGTTGGCAGCTTGGTGGAAGTTCAGATTCATACCCTGACGGATTCACCATGGGGAGCGGTTACCTCGCAGTTGGTTGAGACGTTGCGGTTGAGCGTATCGGGCGAGGTCATTGGTCGCGGATATGCGCCTTGGGGCTGGGGGGCGACGGGGGCGAATCAGCTTGGGAAGCCCACGGCGGGCATGGATGCATTGATGGGTACGCTGGGAGGTTTGGAGACGACGCTGAATAGCAAGTTAGTGAAGGTTGAGAGTACGGTGGGCTTGGCTGCGGGAATGGCTCTGAGCGGGTTGAATATTCCGGCGGGGGCGAAGGTGGCTGCCGTGAAAGATGCGACGAGTTTCGAGATGACGGCCAATGCCACGGGGGCGGCGACGGGTGGGACGCTTTCCTACACATCGACCGCACGATTGAAACCGGATTCACTGGCGCCTGAGGCCTTTTTCGAGACGACGAATCGGCGGATGACGACGTTTGGGGCCGGGGCAGTTCACTCCGTGTTTAGCGATACGGACGGAAGGGTTTGGACGGTTGGCAGCAATGGCTTCGGTCAGCACGGGAATGGGAAGACGGGCGCGGGGAGCGATGTGGCCGTGGATGTGCGTGGTTGGGATACCGATGTGACGAAGGCTCTTCCGGTAGGAGCGCTGCGGTTCAAGGAGCGGTTTAGCCTGAGGACGGAGTCTGGTAGCACGACGGCTGAAGTGGCTTCTGTAAGCGGTTTGTCTGGCGGGCAACTGGTGGAAGCAGCGGGGTTGCCGACGGGGACGTACATCGTGACGGTGATTCCTTCCGGCGTTGGAACCGGTGCGGCGGGTTCGGTGACGCTTTCGCGTGCGGCGACGGCGACGTCGTCTGGCTTTATCGATGGGTGGTTTTATCGTCGGGTGACGCAGGTGGCTGCGGGCGGAACGATGAGCGTTGCGCTTTTGGACTCGGGTGCCCTTTACGCGTGGGGAGGGAATGCGAATGGGCAGTTGGGGGTGGGTTATTCGGGGGTTTCTGTGACGAGTCCCACTCCGGTTCGGATGGACGGGGCCTTGAACGGTTGGCAGGTGAGGTCGGTATCGGTCGGTGGTCGGGGGTTATCGAAGAACTGCCGTGTGTCACAGGAGGTCACCAACTCGACCACGTTGACGGTGGATGATGCGTTTGGGGTCCGTGCGGGCTGGTTGTTTGTTGGGAAAAACACTCTCGGAAACGAGGTGACCGGCACGGTTCGCGACAATCCTGCCTCGGTTGAATCGATTTCGGTGACGGCGAACACGGCTACCAGCAACGGAGCTGCGACGCTCACGGTATTGAGTTCGGCTAACGTTCTCCGCGGGCAGGCTATTTCTGGTCCAGGATTGGCGGCTGACAAAGGCTGGTATGTGGAATCAGTAGCCACCGGATCCGTCGTCGTTAGGAATACCACAAGCGCTTCTCTTTTGTCGGGGGCGGCGATTGGGACTCAGAGTCTCCGATCCACGCAGGTGGTGTTGAGCGGGGGGCCGTATTCCTTTAAGGCGGGGACAGACTTGCAGTTTTACTCGGCTGAGGGGGCCCATGCACTGGCCGTTGCGTCCCGATTGTCTTCGGCCGGAGCGGTTTTGGAGACGGGTGTGTTTGCTTGGGGCCGAAACGATGCCGGGCAGCTCGGCAATGGGAGTTCGGCGGATTCTTCTTCACCGGTGCGGATGACGGTTCCAGCGGGTATGACTCCGGTGGAGGCGGCGGCTGGCAACGGGCACTCGTTGGTTCGGATGCAGGACGGTTCGGTTTGGGCTTGCGGGAGGAATAACGTTGGGCAGTTGGGGGATCGGACCACCGTGGGTCGGTCTACCCTTACCAAAGTGGTTTTTATGTCGACCGCGGTGCCCCCGGTGGCGTTGACCGGAGGGGTTCTTCCGGTGATTAAATCGATTGGGGCTGGCGGTGACCACAGTTTGGCGGTGTCCCAGGACGGCAAGGTTTACGCGTGGGGTTTGAATACGAGGGGACAGTTGGGGCTCACTCAGGCCAGCATCGACAACTTAATCTTGGGCAAATCGGCCAGTGCAACCATGGTAAGAACTCCTGCGGAGGTGACGGCATTGACAGGCAAGACGGTCGTTTCTGCGTCGGCGGGAAGGGCGCACACCTTGGTCACGGTGAAGGAATTGGCGGGGTGGAAGGTTTTTGGGTTTGGGGCGAACAATGCGGGTCAGTTGGGCAACGCCTCGTCCCCGTCGCCGGGGCTGGCCTCGTCGGTTCCGGTGGAGACAAGTGCGGGTTCGCTGGGAGGGGCCACGTTGGCGCGAGTCCAAGCTGCTGGTGATAATAGTTTTGCCGTGGGTGGTTTAACCATGGAAGAGCCGTTAAGATCGCTGGCTTTTGCCCCGCTGGGAGCGCCAGCGATTCTCTCTGCGAATCCATTACGCGCCCGAGCAGTGGCTGGAGGGCGGGTGGCGCTGGATGGGCCCGATGGGCTCGGAACCGCCCCGACCTATCAATGGTACAAAGATGGTGTTGCGGTGACGGGCGCGACGTCCACGAGTTATCCTTTAGATCCGGCTGAACTTTCGGGGCTGTCCGAGGTCACTTTCCATTACGTTGTGAGAAACGGGATTGAGGAGTTCTCTTCCAACAAGTTTGTGGTCTCTGTCCGGAACTCGTCGCCTTCTGCGCCGGTCATTTTGGTCAACCCGGTCCCGAAACTGATTGTCTCAGGCACGGCGACCCTATCGGTGGCTGCGATTGATACGATGACTGGGCGGACGAATACGTTGACCTACAAGTGGTACCGCTCTCGAGATGGCGTGAGTTGGTTTACGACGGGTGATACGGGAAGCTCGGCTTCCGTTGGGGCCGGATTTGTTTACAAATGCTTGGTGAGGGGTTTGAGCGGTGCATCGGATTCGGTGTTCTCCGAAATGGCATTTGTACGTTTAGTATCAACCCTACAGGGCAGGCATGTCGGAACGCTTCAGAACGCCCAAGTTGATTATGGGACGGCGGATCGCCCTCGATTCCCGGGCAGGGTGACGTTGGATGTGACGTCCTCCGGATTCTTCTCTGGACGATTGGATTACGAGGGGGCGACCTATTCTCTGTCGGGAGATATTTTGGCAGCGGCGACGGGTCTTCCACTTCAGGTAATCCGAAGCAGGACGACTCCCAAGCTTCAGGCGGATGTTTCCGTGAATCTTGCTTTTGAGGGAATCCTAGGAGGCATCTCGGTTTCAGCCTCTCACGAGATGGGTGCTTTGGCAGATTCTGTTGTGTCCTCCAGCGTCTTGCGGATGACTCCGGTGACGGTTGCGACGACGTCACGAGGCGTGTTCGGTGCTGCGTTGAGTGCCGTGGCGCCGTCGATTGTTTCGACGGTGCCGGGTTTGGATCAAGCGATGCCCATCCTTCAAGTTACGACGGGCTCGACGGGGACTGTTTCGTACACTGGACGCACGGTGGACGGGGTCGCGGTGAGTGGGAGCGGATCGTTGGTTACGGATTCAGCGGGTCGATTGGTGGTGCCCGTTTTTGCGACGATGTATGGGGTGTATCCTTATGCAGGCCAGTTAGCTGGGACGCTGCTTCTCACGCCGACGGCATCCACAAAGGTCTCGGGCGAACTTGAGTGGCGCAAGCCAGACCTGATGCGGTGGTCCACGACGTCACAGAAGGGCACCTACACGCGTGGGGCTGTTGCCTCGTATCAGGTCCTTCCGGAGGCCACTACATTCTCCGCAGCGGGCTTCACGACGGCCTTTAAGCCCGATGGGGTTTCTTACAGCACAAGAGTGGTCACCTCGCAGTGGGATACGGGCTCTCAGTACAGTTTCCGCACCTCGGCGACGGTTACTTCGGCAAACTATTCTGGCAACGTATTTGGCCTGCGCGGAGTCACGACGGAGGGTTTGCTCGGGCTATTGTACAGCAAGACGGGGGGTACGATTTCATTGAACTACATCCGGAATGGGAGGGTGAACTACGGGTACGGACTGATGTTCCCTGGGGGTCAGGTGTACGGCTTCATGACGGTGAATGACGAAACGGGGTCGGCATCTTGGCGGGCTCAGTAGTTGGGGTTGGCGGGTCGGGTGGTGGTGGGGATTCGGGGTTGGGATTTGGCAGGCTGGGGCGTAGGCTCTAACACTCACTTCGCGCTCCGAAAGGCGTAGCATCTTCATTTATGGCTAATTCCCTCCGTCCCATTGAGTTTACCGAGTTTGACTTGCCCAACGGCTTGCACGTGATTCTCCACGAAAATCATGTCGCACCGGTGGTGTCCACCTACCTGCTCTACAGTGTTGGAAGTAAGAACGAACGGAGTGATCGGACGGGGTTCGCCCACTTTTTTGAGCATCTGATGTTTGAGGGGAGTGAGAACATTCCCCGCGGCCAGATTGATAAGTATATCTCGGGAGCGGGAGGCAACTTGAATGCTTCGACGTCCTTCGACAAGACGGACTACTACTTCAACTTGCCGTCCAACCAGTTGAAGCTGGCGTTATGGATTGAGTCGGAGCGCATGATGCACGCGAAGATTGATGAGAAAGGGGTTGAGACCCAGCGCGCGGTGGTGAAGGAGGAGAAGCGTCAGCGCGTGGACAACCAGCCGTACGGAACTTTGTTTGAGGAGTTGTCGAAGATGATGTTCAAAGGGACGCCCTACGAGTGGGTTCCTATCGGATCGTTCCAGTACATTGATAGCGCGAAGATTGAGGAGTTTCGTGCGTTTCACCGGACCTATTACGTGCCGAACAACGCGACGTTGGCGATTGCCGGCGATTTCGATACGGCGGAAGTGAAGGCGTTGGTGGAGGCCTATTTTGGGCCCATTCCGAAGGGGGCGGAGGTGCCGCGACCGAAGATTGATTGGGCGCTGGATGTCAAGGGAACGACGCGGGATGTGGAGATGGCTAACACGCCGTTGCCGGCTACGTTGCATGCGTGGCGCGCGCCGAATGAAACGCATCCGGACGCCTACGCGATTGAGTTAATGACCGATGTTTTGGCGAAAGGTCGCAGCTCGCGTTTGTACCGACGATTGGTGGACAAGGAAGCGGTGGCGATGAGTGTGGAGGTGTTCCCTTACCTGCTGGAGAAGGCAGGGATGATCGGGGTGGAAGCCATGGGGCAAGTGGGTGTTGCGCTTGAGACGTTGGACGGTTTGATTCGCGAGGAGATCGAGAAGTTCATCGCCGAGGGCGCGACGCAGGAGGAGTACGACAAGGTGCTTGCGCAGGCAGAGGCCTCCTTCGCTAAGTCGTCTGGGACGATGTCAGAGCGGGCGCGCCGACTCGCGTACTACCGCGTCTATTATGGGGATACAGGGCTGATTAATACGGAGCTTCAGCGGTATTTCGCAGTGAAGCGCGAGGACCTGCAACGGGTGGCCAAGCAGTATCTGACCGATGCAGGACGCCATGTTTTGCGGTATCCGGTGATGCCGAAAAAACGCGAAGCCAAGGAGGGCGAAAAGGCCCGCTAATCTGAATCAACCCTTCACTGACGTTATCGCTATGATTCCCGAGAACATCTCCCGGCGCTCCTTCACCAGCGGCGTTTTGAGCGCATCCGTCGCATCTGTCCTTCCATTGTCCATGAGTTCCCAAAGCACATTGCAAGCAGCACTGGTCATTGACCGAACGAAAAAGCCTGAGCCTGGTCCCGCGCCCGAGGCGTCTTTTCCTGCTTATCGCGAGCACGTTCTTCCGAACGGATTGCGTATTTTCCACATTCTGGACGACCGTAAACCGACGGTGACCCTTCGGTTGATGATCAAGTCGGGGTCAGCGGACGAGGGACCGAAAGCGGGCGTTGCGGGGATCACGGCGACGTTGTTGAACCGTGGAACGAAAACGCGGGATGCGGTTACCTTTGCGAAAGAGACCGACGGAATCGGTTCGCGCGTTGAGGCTTCCGCTGGATCCGACGCATCGACCGTGGGAGCCTCGGCTCTTTCGTCGAAGGCGGACGCGGTGCTTGGGCTCTTGGCGGATGCGGTCTTGAATCCGGTGTTTCCGGCGGACCAGTTCGAGAAGGTTCGCAAGCAGGTGTTGTCGGGATTGCAGGCGGATCGTGAACAACCGAGATCATTGGCGGGACGGCTCGCGGCGAAGCTGGTGTATGGGGAGCATCCGTACGGTGTTTCTTCGACTCCTGACACGGTGAAGGCATTGACTCGTGAGGATGCTGTTGCGTTTCACCAAGCCCACTACGTGCCTGGCAATGCGACGCTTGCGGTGATTGCGGATCGCTCCTTGGAGGAGATTTTGCCACTCGTGGAGAAGCACTTGGGTGCGTGGACCGGCGTGGCGCCAGCGAAAGTGGCGCGTCCGGCGATTCCTGCGTTGCCGTCTGCGACGACGGTTCATTTGATTGACCGGCCGGGTTCGGTGCAGAGTTACATCGACATTGTGCATCGGGGGCCGGGTCGTTCGACGCAGGACCTTCCGGAGATCAATGTGGTGAATGCGACATTGGGCGGCGGATTTTCGGGGCGTCTTTTCCAGAACCTGCGAGAGAAGAACGGGTGGACGTACGGAGCGTACTCGGCGTTCGACTTGATGAAGGATGGCGGTTCGTTTTCGGAATCAGCCGAGACGCGGAATAATGTGACGCATCTTGCTGTTCGTGAGCTTCTTGCGGAGGCATCCCGAATCCGGACGGAGCTCATCCCAGAGGAGGAGTTGGCGTTACAAAGGGAGTACAATGTGGGGAATTATTTGCTGTCGCTGGAGCGTCCGGAGCGCACGGTGATGCGTGTTCAGGACATTGATTTGTACGGATTGGACGCCTCGTTTTATCGGACGTACGCGAAGCGCATGGCGGCGGTGACGCCGGCTTTGGCGCGGGAGACGGCTGAGCGGCATGTCAAACCGGGTGCGGCGTATGTTGTGGTTGTGGGCGAGGCGAAAGAGATTCGAGCGGAGTTGGAGAAGTTCGGGGCGCTGACGGTTTACGATGTGGATCTCAATGTGAAGCGGTGAGTTCGGCATGATGTCTGGCTATCGCGGACGGATTGCACCTTCTCCCACGGGTTTCTTGCACCTTGGGCATGCCGCCACGTTTCTTCGAGCGGCACGTCGCTGCGAGGCTGCGTCGGGCGTGATGGTTTATCGTGAGGAAGATTTGGACGGGCCGCGGTGTCGTTTGGAGTATGCGCTTGCGGCGAGGGAAGATCTGCGGTGGCTAGGTATTCGGTGGGCGGAGGGACCCGACGAGGGGGGGCCGGTTGGTCCGTACGTGCAGAGCGAGCGGTTGGCTCTTTATCGCGAACGATTGAAGGAGCTCATTCGGGCGGGATGCGTATACCCCTGCATCTGTACGAGGGGAGATATCGCGCGGGCTTTGGGGGCTCCGCATGAGGGGGACGATGAGCCCGTTTATCCGGGTACGTGCAGGGGTCGTTTGGTTGGGGATGTCGAGAATCCGGCGATTTTCGGTCAGAACTGGCGTTTTCGGGTGCCGTTGGGTCGGAGGGTATCGTTTCACGATGGTTTTCGTGGCGCTTGCGAGACGGTGGCCGGCCGTGATTTTGGCGATTTTTTGGTTTGGAGGCGGGACGGATTTCCGTCGTATCAGCTTGCTGTCGTGGTGGATGATGCGCTGATGCATATTTCAGAAGTGGTACGCGGGGAGGATTTGATAACCAGTACGTTTCGGCAGATTCTTTTGTATGAGGCATTTAGCCTGATCGCGCCGGCGTTTGCCCACGCTCCGCTGGTGCGAGATGCCTTCGGCAAGCGACTGGCGAAGCGGGATGACGCGCGATCGATTCGGGCATTGCGGGCAAGCGGACAATCAGCGGCTGAGGTTGTGGCGTTATGCGTTGGGGAGGAGCGGTAAGGGATGACTCATCAATATGGAGCAACGGTATAAATCAACTGGAGAGGATGTTGTGTTACGCGTGGGAGAGTTGGAGGGATGGCGGCTGACTCATGGGGGCACGCGGATTCGGAGGGATTGGGCGATGAACGATTTTAGTTCGAGTATGGCGTTTCTTCAGCGGGTTGCGGAGGTTGCTGAGCAAGAGGGGCATCATCCTGACCTCCATTTGGAGGGATATCGCAACGTGTGGATTGAGATTTTCACCCATTCGACCGGTGGGATAACCGAGAGGGATCTGCAGTTGGGTGCGAGGATTGATGCCTTGGCGCGCGGCGGGCGGGTCGTGTGAAGACACCGTGAGAATGGTCATCAGAGGCGCGCTGACTTCGGACGAACGATTGAGGGTCTCTTGAGCTGTGGGTGGAGTCGTCTGACGAGATCGCCGCGCATCACAGCTTCTCGTCGGTAGCACTAGCTGGTTATGTCGGGTGCGCTGTTGGCGGACGGGGGAATCTCGATTCTGTAGCCGACGCCAGGCACATTGGTGATTCGGCAGTCGTGTGGGGCGAGTTTTTTGCGAAGGTGCGTTAAGTGTACTCTGAGCACTTCGCTGCAGTCGGATTGCTGGGTGGGCCACACTTTTGCCGAGATGGATGTTTGCGTTACCAATCGGCCCTCGTGGACACAGAGCTCTGATAAAATTGCAAACTCGGTTGGCGTAAGGGTGAGAGGAGTGCCGTTAAATGTGGCCTCCCGATGGACGAGATCCATCGATAAGGCGCCAGCGGTCAGTGAGATCTCCCCGCCCTGATTGCGCCGCCGCAACAGCGCTGAGAGGCGAGCCGCGAGCTCATTCATTCCGAATGGCTTGGTGACAAAATCGTCAGCTCCTGCGTCGAGAGCTGCAACCTTCACTTCTTCGCGGCTGCGAACGGACAGAACGAGGACGGGAACGTCGGAAAAGACGCGAATGCGTTGAAGCACCGAAAGTCCGTCCAGATCTGGCAGGCCAAGGTCGAGTATCACGATATCCGGTTGCCAAAAGGCTACGGTTTCGATGCCTACACGACCAAACGCTGCATCGTTTACCTCGTAGCCTCGTGTCTCAAGGGCGAGCCGTAGGAGCCGCCGGAGCTGGACTTCATCATCGATGATTAGGACGCGAGGCATGGATTGGAGGCAGGTTCAGGCAGTAGTTTGGCTGGAAGCGTGATGGTGGCTTCCGTGCCGCCTTGCGGATGGTTCGATAGGGTCACCTCACCGTCGTGAGCTCTGAGGAGTCCGCGAGTGATCGCAAGGCCGAGCCCGGTTCCCCCGGGCGGTGATCCGGGGAGTCGAAAAAACTTTTTGAAAACCGTTTGGAGATGTTCCGGAGGGATACCGGCGCCGCGGTCGCGCACCGTGATTTTTAGGGTGCCAAGGGAATGCTCAGCCTTCGCCTGAATGGCAATGCCGTGCGGGGCGTATGTGGCTGCATTGTGCAGCAGGTTTCCGAGTGCGCGGGCGATGAGGCGCCCGTCGATTTTGACGGGAGGCAGGGTGTCGAAGCCGGAGCATTGCAGGGTGGGTAAAGGTTCATCTTGGAACGCGCTTTCCTTGGCGGCTTCGAGAACGTCTGCGAGGTCTGTCCATTCCCGTTGGATGGTGAGAGATGCGCTTTCGACGCGAGTGATATCTAAAAAGTCGTCGAGGATGCGTTGAAGACGTCGGCTGGCGGTATCGATTTCCTGCGTCATGGCGTTAGAGGAAGGGAGTCCGTCCAGTGCGGCGCGAATGATGGCGACGGGAGTCTTGAGTTCGTGGGAGACGCTGTCGAAGAGGATGCGGTGGAGGCGCTCTGACTCTGCGAGCATGGCGGAGTTCCGCTGAGATTGGAGTAAGTATTCTTTTTCGACGACGAGCGAGACCTGCAAACGAATGGCCTGCTGGAGTCGAGTTGAGCGAGATTGATCGACGTTTTCGGTAGGGGCGGAGGTAAAGCCGATTGCGCCGTGGTTGCCGTGGGGGGCGAGCAGCGGGAGCCAGAGGGTGGCTTGTCCCTGTGTTTGAAGCGGAAGGGGTGTGTTTTGTCCGGATTTTGCGAGCGTCTCGATTTGCGCTCGGTCGGCTTCAGAGGGACGAGGAAAGCCCTCCCCGAAGAAGAAAAGGCATGGGGGGTTGCAGGGGTGAACGTAAATGGCGACGGGTGTTTTCAGGTTGTCGCCGATGAGTTGGGCGGCGGTTTGGAGGCCTTTGGAAAAATCGGTTTCAAAAGCAGCGGTTTGGACGATTCCGAGCAAAACCTCGGTTTCTCTCTGTTTGAGTTTCAGGCTTTTTTCTCGCTCATTCAGGCGACTCGTCAGGTGGCCCATGCTGAGGGCTACGAGGAAGAAGATCGCGAACATGAAGGCATCTTCTGGCTTGGCGATGTGAAAGGTGAAACGGGGCGGGATGAACAGGAAGTTCCAGACCAGCGCGCTGAGGGTGGCTAGCGTGAGGACTGGACCGCGTCGCCATCTTAGGGCTGAGATGACGACGGCCATGAGGAAGAGCAGCGTGGGGAACATGTACCCGGTGAAAGCGCTGACGGCCGAGGCGAGCCATGCAAGGAGGACTGCGGTTGCTACAGCGGCGATGTATTCGTGGAGTGCTCTTGGCACGCGGCTCATGATGAGGACAGTACGGAGTCGGCCAGCGTTTTCAGATCTCGATTTGCTGTCCGAGTTCGATGACCCGGTTCACAGGAATTTGGAAATACGAGGCTGGTTGTTCGGCGAGTTTGCTGGCGATGGCGAACACATGTTCTCGCCAGAGAGCCATCCCCATTCGTCTGCTTGGTACAATGACTTCACGGCCCAGAAAAAAGGTGGAGTGTGAGGCTGAGACGTCCAGACCACGGGTTGAACAGTTTCGAAGAAACTGGCGCACATCGGGTCTTTGCATGAATCCGCAGTGACCGGTTACCCGCCAGAATCCGTCGCTGATGCGCTCGACATCGACTTGTTGGTTGTGGCGGACCCAGGGGACGTCTTCGACCACGATGGTGAGGAAGATTACGCGTTGGTGGATGGAGCCGTTGTGTTTGAGGTTGTGCAACATGGCGACCGGGGTCCGGCCCTTGGTGC
>JACCEC012682616.1_pt1 | contig 14265 bp, 12 predicted proteins | sample 7450121 | NCBI WGS metagenome assembly JACCEC01 (sample SAMN15323455, study PRJNA562643) | freshwater metagenome | isolation source: river surface water | place: USA:Blue River Watershed | collected 2017-08-18 | reverse complement strand
GAACCTCAACTGAAAAATGGAAATTTTCTGGTCAGTGGAAGCAAACAATCCAGCAAATGGGGGAGGCTTCAAACCAAAATTGAAAATCTCTCAAAAAAAGGAGCTTCGTGCATTTTAGTGGTTACCCAAAACCCCTCAACCATTCAATCGCAACTCAATCGTTGGAAAGAGCCTCGCATTCAACTAGATACTACCTACTTAGACGTATTGAAAGGTCCACGTTTTGATGTTGCTCCCGATGAAAAATTAATGCCAGTTCAAGAAATGGTGGTGGCGGATGCCAAAGAAGTTGTAAAACCAACAACATCTGCTCCATCGCGCCCACCCGTTTTCTATTTGATGGAAAAGTCGGCCATGGAAGTTTTTCCTACGTTGCCATGGAAGAAAATGATAAAAGCGAAATCCTCCCAAAAAAGTTATCCCAACGAAATGTTATTCATGCAGGTATCGCTTACCGTTCAGAAAAACATGGATAAAATCGAGGAACCTAACGTGGTGGGATACATTCCAGGTGAAAGTGGAAAAACAGTGGTGGTTTCAGCCCACCTAGATCACTTGGGAATGCACGAAGGAAAGATGTACCCCGGTGCCGACGATGATGGTTCCGGTTCTTCGGCTTTATTGTTGATGGCCAAAAATATCATTGAATTGAAAAAGAGTAATTTCCCTTTTCAACATGGAATCCTTTTTGTTTGGTTCACCGGTGAAGAAAGTGGTTTGTTGGGATCGGAGGTTTTTTCCAATGTACCTACCGTCAAAAGGGAAAATATCCTGTGTAACTTAAACGTTGATATGATCGGTCGAAATGATCAAATCCATGCGGGAAATACCGATTATCTTTATTTAATTGGTTCAGATCGCATCAGTCAGCGATTGCATGAAATTTCAGAACAGGTGAATGAACGCTGTTGCCAATTGAAGTTGGATTATACCTATAATGACGAAAAAGATCCAAATCGGTATTATTATCGAAGCGATCATTACAATTTCGCTGAAAAAGGAATTCCTGTCATTTTCTACTTCAAAGGAGTTCACGAAGATTACCATAAACCCACCGATACCGTCGAAAAAATCGACCTTGATTCCTTTTTAAAGGCAAGTCGATTGGTGTACGAAACCGCCTATGAGTTGATATCACGTCCCCAGGAACTACCTCGAAAAACTAAAAAATAAATGAGCGTCGTTTCTCAATTTTTAAAGGAATCGGATGGAAAAGCATTCGATTCGGAACACCGAAGAAAAATCCAATTCAACATTGGAAAATACGATCATTCGGTCGAAATTGGGAAAGCCCTGATCAAGGATTTACCGTATTTGCGAAAAAAAACCAATTACATCAAGTGGAAATCCATCGAAAACCTTGAAGCGTACTTATTGGAATTTGAGCGGAATTTCACTGCTCGCGGTGGAAAAGTGATCTGGGCTCGAAATGCCGACGAAGCAAATACCGAGATTTTAAGAATCTTTCAAAAGCATCAAGCCTCACAAGCAGTAAAGTCTAAATCCATGGTGACCGAGGAAATTCACCTCAACCAAGCCATGAAGGACCATGGAATCGATGTTCTCGAAACCGATTTGGGTGAGTTTATCGTTCAGTTGCGTAACGAAGCACCCTACCACATTGTAACTCCGGCCATGCACCTTTCCAAGGAAGATGTTGCGCTTACGTTCCATGAAAAATTTGGATTGCCCATCAATTCTACTCCTCAAGAAATTGCTGCTTATGCTCGAAAAGTCCTTCGCGATAAATATCTGGAATCGGCGATTGGAATTACGGGGGTAAATTTTTTGTTGGCCAAAGAAGGAGCGATGGCAATGACGGAAAACGAAGGCAATGGCCGTTTGTCTTTCGGGTACCCCAAAGTTCACATTGCCATTGCGGGAATTGAGAAAATTATTCCTTCTATGAACGATTTGAATCTGTTCTGGCCCATGTTAGGCATTCATGGTACGGGCCAATTTGTAACGGTTTATAACTCCCTCGTTTTTGGCCCGAAACAGAGCAAAGAATCCGATGGACCCGAAGAAATGTATGTCATTTTGCTCGATAACGGACGAACAGATATTCTTTCTAAGCCTCATGCTCGTCAGTCTTTGTACTGCATTCGTTGTGGAGCTTGCCTTAATGCGTGCCCCGTTTACAAGAATATTGGTGGTCACACCTATGGAACTACCTATGCGGGGCCTATCGGTGCTGTTATTTCTCCCCATCTCAATGGAATGCAGGAATCAGGGCATTTAAGTTACGCATCTTCTTTGTGCGGAAACTGCACTGAGGTATGTCCTGTGAACATTGAACTTCACAAAATATTGTTAACCAATCGAAAGGAATACGTTGAAAATCAATTTGCTACTTCCACGGAACGGTTAACTTGGAAAATCTGGAAGAAAGCCATGCTAAATCGGACGTGGATGAATCAAGGATCGGCTTCGGTGAAAAATTTCGTCTTCCGAAATTTAGCAAAATCCGTTTGGGGAAATCGACGTAATCCGATTCATTTTTCAGAAATGTCGTTCCATGAATTATGGAAGGCAGAGCGAGGATTTCAGGATGAAAATTCTTGACGAATTAAGACGGAATGTTCGCCCAATTTGGGTGGTGGAGATAAGTTGAAATCTAATTTTGCAGGTCCACGCCAATGAAAAAAATCACCCGACTTTTGGATAAAATTAATTACTTTGGTGTCGGACAGGGCTTCTGAAACGGTTAATACAGGTGCAATCGGCAATTTTTTTGTTTGAAGAAGTAAAATCCACTCCTCCCTTGGTTTCCCTGAAAATACTTGTTGAAGTTGCTGGTTGATTTCTTTTCGGTTTTTTACTCGATCAGAATTATGGATCCAATGATTTGGAATTTCTATTCCAAGTAATTCTGCCAAAAGTTGGAAATGCTGGTCAGACCCGATGGCAAGCACGAAGGGGGCGTTGTTGGCATCTCTAAAAATGGAGCCATAGGGCACGATGTTGGGATGTTCTGAACCCATGGGTTGTGGATCAAATCCGGCATTTAACCAAGCGGATGCTTGGTTCGTTAGCGATTGCAAGGCTACTTCCCAAAGTGAAACGTCGATGGCAGCACCCTTTTGATGAATATTTCGGTCGATCAAGGCCAAAAGGGTTTTTTGAATCAAATGATGTGCAGCCAACACATCGATTAGAGCTACGGGCATTTTGTGAAAATCGTCCTTTGAATTTCCATTGATGAACATGAATCCGCTTTCAGCTTGTAAAAGAGCATCGTATCCCACCCTGGGGTCGTATTTTCCATATGCTGAAATGGAGGCGACAATGGCTTTGGGTTGAAGGGCATGAAGGTGTTGCGGGGAGAGTTTAAACTTCTCTTCATCGCCCGGTTTGAACGAGGTAATGATCAAGTCGGATTGGGCGATGATGTTTTGCAATATGGTTTGATCTGCTTCAGACGAATAATCTAAAATAACGGATTCTTTTCCGGCGTTGATCCAAGAAAAATAACTCGGTCGGTCGTTGTTTGGATCTTCGGTAGGTAATTTCCACGACCGGGTAACATCGCCCAATGGACTTTCTACTTTAATGACCCGTGCCCCCATTTGGGCGAAAAAGTAACCGACCGACGGCCCTGCGAGAACGTTGGCCAATTCCAACACGGTGAAGGCCGACCAATCAAATCCCATTATGCTCGTTTTAGATGTGCAGTTAAGTGATCAATGACCATTTGAAGGCACAAATCGTAACTTTTAATGTTATGAATAACCAAATCAGCTTCGTATTTGTAAGGCTCTAAAAATTCTCGATAACTGGGAAGAACGTGGTTGTTCCATTGATAAACTAACCAATCGGCTTCCAATCCACGTTCTGCCTGATCTCGTTTTAATCGTCGTTCCCACATCACTTCTTCGGTGGAATCGATGTAAATTTTGAGATCTAAATTATTTCTGATTTCTTCATTGTGAAAGATGAATAATCCTTCCATGATGATGATGGGGGAAGGTTCAACCACAATGGTTTTGGGTTCCGCATCTTTGTTGTTGAACGTGTATTCCAAATAAGAAACACTTTTCCCCGATTTTATGGCATTCAAGTCGTTCTGAAAACGAACCATATCAATGCTTTCCGGTAAATCAAAATGGGGATGACCTTCCGGATCTCTGGGTTGGAAGTCGAGCGGTTTGTAATAGTTATCTTGAGAAATAACCGAAAGCTCATGTTGTGAGAAAATATCGCGCAAGCGGTGTACAAAAGATGTTTTTCCCGAGGCGCTGCATCCCGTGATACCGATAATATAAGGTTGTTGCATACAAAAAAAAAGCTCCCTCAACGAGGAAGCCTTGTAGTTAGGTCAAACAAATTATTTGTTATTTTTTTCTTTGATGCTTTTGTATGCTCCTTGAGCAATCACGTAGCTAGCAACAAATCCCAAAACCATGATGATCAAAGGCCATGTATAATTGCCATTGTAGCTTTGTTGGAAATATTTTTGAGGATCCAACGCCGTTAGGACGATGAAAGTTAGCACGGTAATGCAAGTGATGATGGTGATAATCCAAGGAGTTGAAGTTTTCATTGGTATTTTTTTTACAAAAATAAGGAAGAAATGTTAGGTTGCAAGGCTTTTTTTGCTTCCCAACCACAATCCTAGAAAGGTGATGGCTGCGTTAATCAATAGGATTTCATAGCCAAATTGGTATCCACCCAATAGGTCGAGTTTTTTTGCTAAGATATCGGACAGAAAATAGCAGATAACCGGACTTAAAATGGCCATAACAGGCGCAAAAATGGGAGTTAACTTCCGCGTTGTGAATATTCCAAACGCAAATAAGCCAAGTAGTGGTCCATAGGTAAACCCTGCAATTTTGATGATTAAATCGATGATGGTTTTATTATCGATGCGATAAAAGATCAATAAACAAACAAAAAACAAGGCGGTAAAGCCCAAATGTACCCAGCGACGAATTTTTGTTTTCTGTTCTTCGGTGTAATTTTTATGGTTGATTTGCAACAGATCAATGCAAAAAGAAGCGGTTAGGGCTGTAATGGCACCATCGGCACTTGGAAACAAAGCCGAAACCAAGGCTACGAGGAAAATTAATCCCAAAATTGGTGGTAAATGCTGAAGAGCTACGGTAGGGAAGAGGGCATCACCGCTCGCATTAATGCCCAATTCACTTCCATAGATGGTTAAAATGGCCCCTAGAAAGACAAAAAGGAAATTGACAAACAAAAGGGTACTGGCGAAAACCAACATGTTCTTTTGTGAATCTTTCAATGTTTTCACTGAAATGTTTTTTTGCATCATCTCCTGGTCTAAACCGGTCATGGCGATGGTGGTAAAGAACCCTCCAAGCAAATGCTTCAACCAAAAAGAAGGTGTGTGGTAATCGGTATTAATCCAAAAATCGAGTTGAACTTCTTTAATTTGAGACCAGATGGAAGTGGTGCTTTCAAGTTTTCCACCAATGAAAAAGGTACAAGCTACCAATCCCAAAAGCATCAAGGTTGTTTGAAGCGTATCGGTCCAAACGATGGTTTTTACACCTCCTTTGAACGTGTATGCCAAAATCATGAGTAAAATGATGATGGATGTTGACGCAAAATGCAAACCTAAGTCGTTGAAAATAAAGGATTGCAGAATTGCAATGACCAAGTACAAGCGAGCGGTGGCGCCAAGTGTTCGACTGATGATGAAAACTGTAGCACCGGTTTGATAAGGGAGGGTTCCGAAACGTTCTTTAAGGTAATGGTAAATGCTGGTTACGTTCAATCGATAATACAGGGGCAATAAAATGTAGGCCACTGCAAAATATCCCAAAAAGAACCCCAAAACCACCATCATGTAGGTGAATCCACCTTTGGCAACTCCTCCCGGTACCGAAACAAAAGTTACCCCACTAAGGGAGGTGCCAATCATGCCGAATGCCACTAACCACCACGAAGAATTTTTGTTTCCAATAAAATAGCCTTGATTGTCGGTTCCTTTGGCTGTACGAAGGCTTACCCAAAAAAGAATAAGGAAGTATATACCTAATACCGAGGCTAAAATGAAGGCATTCATGCGTTCTGAAGGTAATGATCTATTTTCAGCGCTACTTTTTCTGCCGTGAATCCGAAGTGATCCGCCAAAACATTTCCAGGGCCGGATGCTCCGAACGTATCAATGCCAATGTTCAAACCGTTCATGCCAGTAAATTTCTGCCAGCCCAAGGTGCAACCTGCTTCAATAGAAATTCTTTTTGAAGTAGCTGGAGATAGAATTTCGTTGCGGTAAACCTCGTCCTGTTCCCAGAAAAGCTCCCAACATGGGATAGAAACCACTCGAATATTTCCAGCGAAATCTAACTTTTGGGCAGCTTCCATAGCAACGTGAACTTCAGAACCGGTTGAAAAAACAATAGCATCTGCAGCTTGTCCCGGTTTTGTTTCAAACTTGATGAATGCGCCTTTTTCTACAGATACAGAACCTTCTAACGTAGGAACGTTCTGACGAGTTAAAGCGATTAAACTTGGCCGATGGGTTTCTTTGAAATATTGGTTCATGCAGGCCAAGGTCTCGCGCGCATCAGCTGGGCGGAAAACCAATAAATTAGGGATGGCGCGCAAACTCATCAGGTGTTCGATGGGTTGGTGGGTGGGGCCGTCTTCCCCAACAAAAAACGAATCGTGGGTAAAAACGTGCAAGGTTTGTGCATCTTGAATTCCACTCATGCGGATGGCATTTCGAGAGTAATCAGCAAAGGTTAAAAACGTTGCCCCAAACGAATGCATTCCGCCATAAAGCGACATTCCGTTTTGAATACAAGCCATTGAAAATTCGCGAACACCGAAAGCAATGTTTCGGCCCAATCGATTCTCTTTGGTGAATTCACCCACTTTTTTGGCAAATCCCTCGGTGTTGTTGGAGGGTTCCAAATCGGCCGAACCTCCCATTAAATTGGGTGCAACATCGGCGGCTAGTTCCAAAACCATTCCAAACGCTTTGCGGGTTGCCATACTTTCTCCAACAGGAAAATCCATGTTCATTTCAGGTACTGCCGAGAAAAGTGAAGCAACCTTTGGGTGATTTTGATAGGCTTGAATCCAGCGCTCCGCCTCTTCGTTGAACGCTTGAAAATGATTCGAAAAGCGCTGGTACGTTGATTCCGAAACCTGAAAAAACTTTTCTGGATCTAAGCCCAACTTTGATTTTGTTGCTGAAATTTCCTCAGGCTTTAATGGCTCACCATGGGTTTTGTGCGATCCTTCCATGGAGGCGGTGCCTTTCGCTATCGTGGTATTTCCAATGATTAATAAAGGTTGATTTCGTTGGGTTTGAGCATGATCTAAGCAAGCGCGAATGGCACCGTGATCGTGTCCATCGATGGTTCGAACTTCCCAACCGATGGCTTGAAACAGCATTTCAAAATTGGTAGAATCGGAACGTGATGTTTTTCCTGAAATTTGAATATCGTTCTTGTCGTAAAATACAATCAAGTTATCCAACGATTGGTGCCCAGCGATGGCTGCCGTTCCGATGGCTACGCTTTCTTGCAAATCACCATCGCCCACCAAAACATAAATTTTATTGCGTAAAACATCTGAACCTAATACAGCTTCTTGATGTTTTTCCGCCATGGCCATACCAACCGCCATCGAAATTCCTTGTCCTAACGGGCCAGTGGTAGCTTCAACGCCAGGAGTGAGGTGAACTTCGGGGTGTCCGGGAGTTAAACTTCCCAACTGTCGGAAATTTTTTAGTTCCTTCATTTCTAATAAACCCATCAAGTGCAACATGGAATATTGAAGCATGGATTCGTGACCAGCGGAAAGAATGAATCGATCTCGGTTGTGCCATTTGGGGTATTTTGGAGCGAAGCGTAAATAATCTATGTGAAGGATGGTCACAAAATCGGCGGATGAGAATGCTCCTCCTGGGTGTCCGGAATTGGCGCTCCGGGTAGCGTCCATGATCAATCCTTTTACTTCATTGATCACTTGGGAATCGATGTTATTCGACATGAAATGGGGAATTTTTTACAAAGGTAGTGGGAAAAGTTTTTTTCCTTTTCACGCGTTGTTCACAACCCATTTTTGAGGAATCAACCTCGTCCATATTTCTGCAACCAAAATCCCAATCAACGAACCCACCACAACATCTACAGGGAAATGTTGAGCGAGAAAAATGCGAGAAAAACCAACCAATGTCGCTAGAATTAAGCAAATGAAATGGCCTGTTTTTGAAGGGGTTAAAGAACTAAGGAGATAAAAAAAAGCAAATGCTCCAATGGTATGTCCCGATGGAAATGAATGATGCAAATGAACTTCTACATCATGGGGCAATTGGATGGTTTGATGTAATTTTTCGAAGAATAATTTGGGGCGATCGCTATGGGGGAAGATCACTCTTTTGAAAAACTGACCTACCAATCCGGCGATGCTAGGACCAAGCCCAATGAATAATCCAACCCTCCATCCTTTCCAAAACATAATCATCACGGCAAGCATACCGATGAGCCAACCTTCGCCCAAATGTGTAATCCATTTCCAAAGGAGTGGAATAGGGGAGAAGAGTTGATTGAAAAACAAGAAAATATGTTCATTTCCCCAAGTCAACAAGGCAATGATCCAGATGGAAAACCAAACGATTAAGAAAATTAAAACGCTTTTTTTGTGCATTGAGGCAAATGTAGTTACTTTTGTTCAAAACCTGAATTTGAGAACTCTCTATTTAATGCGACATGGACATGCCCTATCTGCTGAAATCGGACAAGCTGATTATGCTCGAAAATTATCGGAGAGGGGAGAAGCAGACATTGCTCATGAAGCTCAAATTTTACTCAATAAATCCATTTCCTTTGATTTGGTGTTGTGCTCGCCTACCGAACGTACACAAAAAACGGCAGGAATTTTAGTTCAAGGAATGGGTTTGAAACATGAAATTATTGAATTTGAAACTCGTTTGGTGAATGCATCACCCGACCAAATTTTCTTTTGCATTATGGAGGCCAATCCAGAGGCTAACCATTTGTTGGTCGTTGCCCATAATCCTGGAATTTCAAATTTGGCGGGTATGTTGAGTACTCAAACGCCCATATTGTCCTTTCAACCTGGAGGAATTGCTGCCTTTCAATACCCGGAAGCCCGTTCGTGGATGGAGGCGGCACAACAAGAACCCGAATTCCTTTGGTACGTTCAGCCCTAATTTTTTAAATTTTCATCGTGAATAAGCCCGATTTTTACCATGCCGATTGCCGACACTTGCGCGGAGACCTTCCTTGTAAACCTCATAAAAAAACAGGTGCTCATTGTGGTCAATGTGCCGATTACGATCCCGTCACTCAACGAATCCTCATTATCAAGCTTGGAGCTTTAGGCGATGTTATTCGCACAACTCCCTTGGTAACTAAAATGCGCGAACTATATCCCGGATGTAAAATAACCTGGTTAACCTTGAGTCCAGCCATTTTACCATCTTCTGAAATCGAAGAAATTTTACCCTTTGATTTAAAATCCATCGTGTATTTGGAAGGATGCCATTTCGATGTTGCCATCAATTTGGACAAAGACAAAGAGGCGGGTTCCTTGTTGAAACGAATCTCTGCCGATCAAAAATTTGGTTTTATCCTTGAGAACAATGTGGTTCAACCGATCGATCCTAAGGCTTTCCACAAATACCACACCGGATTATTTGATGATGTAAGTAAATCAAATACCCTCAGTTATTGTCAGGAAATTTTTGCCATTTGTGGCTTAGAATATGCCGGTGAGAAATATTTGCTTGATAATCATGATGATCAGGGGTATACATGGCCAAGTTTAAAAATAGACCAACCCATTATTGGATTGAATACGGGTGTTGGAGCCCGTTGGCCAACTCGTTTGTGGGACAATGAAAATTGGGTAGTCTTGTGCCAGCAACTGGTTGCTGCCGGGTATCAGCCCTTGCTTTTGGGTGGAGAACAAGAACATCCCAATAATGTTGAGTTACAAAAGCTTACCGGGGCCATGTATTTGGGTCACTTTTCCCTTCAGCAATACATCAATTTGATGGATCAATGCGATGTCGTTGTAACGCAGGTGAGTATGTCGATGCACTTGGCATTGGGATTGCAGAAAAAAATTGTGCTCATGAATAACATTTTCAATAAGCATGAGTTTGATCTTTTTGGAAATGGATTTCTTGTTGAGCCTGAGCACGATTGCACATGTTTCTATGCAGGAGTTTGTTCCCAAGGAAAGTCGTGTATGCAGTACCTAAAACCAGCTACTGTGATGGATCGAATAAAAAAATTGGTGGAAAAAGATTGACTTTTATGAATTTTTTTTATCTTTGCACACCCTAAACGTTCGGGGTGTAGCGTAGCCCGGTATCGCGCCTGCTTTGGGAGCAGGAGGTCGTAGGTTCGAATCCTGCCACCCCGACGAACAGTTTCAAAGTCCTAACTTCGGTTAGGACTTTTTTTTTGGCATTATCCACGCAAAAAAGTAACTTTGTAAGATAACCGGAACCCATGTTAGATATTCGAAACATTCGAGAACAAAAAGACCTCATCGCAGCGCGTTTGGCTCGTCGATCCAAAGATTTTTCAGCCGAATTAGAGCAAGTTATCGCTTTGGATAATCAACGTAAATCGATTCAATTAGAATTAGATACCAATTTAGCTCGACAGAATGAACTGGCCAAGTCCATTGGCTCCCTGATGAAGGACGGAAAAAAAGAAGAAGCCGATATGGCTAAGCAAGAAGTTGCTCATCTTAAATCCACGTCGAAAGAAATTGAAGAAAAGAAGGTTTCTGTTGAAAATGAAGTTAAACAAATTCTTCTAAGCATTCCCAATGCTCCGGCCGAACGGGTTCCCACAGGAAAAACACCGGAAGACAATGAAGTTGCTTTTTCTATGCCAGGATTGCCCTCCGTTCCCGAAGGATCATTACCCCATTGGGAATTGGCCAAAAAGTATGATTTGATTGATTTTGAAACTGGAGTAAAAATTGCTGGAGCCGGCTTTCCGCTATACAAAGGCAAAGGAGCTCGATTGCAACGCGCCCTCATCAACTTCTTTTTGGATGAAGCGGAAAAAGCGGGTTTTCAAGAAGTTCAACCGCCGGTTGTGGTGAACGAAGATTCTGGATACGGTACAGGGCAATTGCCCGATAAAGAAGGACAGATGTACTACATCGGTTTGGATAATTTGTACTTGGTTCCTACTGCTGAAGTACCTGTGACCAATATTTACCGCGATACCATCCTAAAAGAATCTGATTTTCCCATTCAATTAACAGCTTATACGCCATGTTTTCGTCGGGAAGCAGGCAGTTACGGAAAAGATGTTCGCGGATTGAATCGTTTACACCAATTCGATAAAGTTGAAATTGTGGTATTGGATCATCCCGAAAATTCATACCAACGATTGGAGGAAATGAGAAATTACGTTGCCGGATTGTTGGAGAAATTGGGATTGCATTACCGTACGCTATTGTTGTGTGGTGGAGATATGGGCTTTGCGTCGGCCATGACTTATGACATGGAAGTATATTCTGCGGCCCAAGAGCGTTGGCTTGAAGTGAGTTCTGTTTCCAATTTCGAGTCGTTCCAAGCCAATCGCCTTCAGTGCCGATTCAAATGCGAGGACGGTAAAACCCGATTGGTGCACACGTTGAACGGTTCGGCCCTAGCGCTTCCTCGCATCGTGGCTTCCCTTTTGGAAAACAACCAAACGCCTGAAGGTATTCGAATTCCGTCTTGTCTCGTTCCCTATACTGGTTTTGACCTAATTACCTCATGAGAAAAATTCTTTCCCTTCTTTTATTTACGGTTTTGGGTTTCTCCGCTTTCGCTCAATTGAGTGGAGATCTACAGGTGAACCAAAATTTCTTTATTCTCGATTCTTCCATTTTCCCCAATGGGAATGTCATTCCACCTCAGTACTACCAACAACTTTCTTCTACCGAAGGATGGCTTACCATGAATTATCGTCATGATGATTACACCTTTGGAATTCGGTATGATCTTTTTCAAAACAGTGGTTTAAGAAATCCCCAGGCGGCGTACAACGGACAGGGTTTAGGTTATTGGTTCGTGCAGAAGAAAACGGATCATCTCGATATTACTGCTGGCTATTTCTATGAACAATTTGGATCGGGTGTAGCCTTTCGAGCATATGAACAGCGCGGTCAAAATTTGGATTATGCTATCATGGGAATGCGGGCAAAATATCAGTTTTCAGATAAGTGGAGCATGAAAGCCTTTACGGGAAAGCAGAAGTTTTTATTCGGAACTTACCAGCCCGCTATCAGTGGTGTATTCACTGAAAGGGAATTTCAAATCAGTGAAAATTTTCGTTTCAATGCATATACCTCCGTGGTAAACCGAGTGATGGATAATTCTGATGCTCAAACGGTGTTGAATAACGTGAATTTGCAAGCATTGCAAGAACGATTTGATGTTCGAAGAAACGTATGGGTTTACAATGGTGGAATTCAGGCCGATTATAAAAACTTTAGTTTTCAAGGGGAAGCGAATTTTAAAACGCGTGAGGCGATGAACGATAATAAGGTGGATACGTTGGTAGATGGTTCCGGTAATGTTAGTTATACGCAACGGAATATCTTGGTGAATAAACCCGGCTCTGTGCTCTTTGGGTCCATCAGCTACTCCAAGCCGGGTTTCGGTGTTACCACCCAATTTAAACGCACCGATCATTTCGATTTTCGAACATCACCCAATGAAATTTTAAATAACGGTTTGGTTTCTTTCCTTCCACCCATTGCCAGAATGAATACTTACCGATTAACCAGTCGTTATGCCCCCGCAACCCAATTGATTGGAGAACAAGGATTCCAGGTCGACGTTTCGAAAAAGCTCAATAAAAAGCACGATGTTTCGATCAACTTAGCTCAAAGTACGGATTTGCGAAATGAACTTTTGTACCGAGAGGTTTACCTCGAGGTGAAATCGAAAATTGGTACAAAAATCAAGGCCGTTTACGGAGTTCAATACCTGAATTACAACTTTGGTGTTTACCAAAAACAAGAAATTCCAGGAACCAATGGAAACACTTCCGACAAATTGGTACGAGCCGTTACACCTTATGTGGATGTAACTTATAAAATTGATCGGAAGAAATCTCTTCGAATGGAATTGTCGCACATGGCTACGCAACAAGACCTCGGTTCGTGGTGGTGGGGTTTATTGGAGTATAATATTGCCCCCAAATACAGTTTCTCCATCATGGACATGTGGAATTACGGTAACCCGAGAGCCAACGAACGAATTCATTATTACACCATTTTTGGTGCCGTTAATTTCGGAAAAAATCGTTTGGCGGGTGGTTACGTTAAACAAGTTCAAGGAGTGGTTTGTAATGGTGGAGTTTGCCGTGTTGAACCTGCTTTTAATGGTTTTCGTTTCACTTTAACCTCAACGTTTTAACATGAAGAATGTACTTTTAGGAATCATCATTTTGGGAGGTTTGGCATCGTGTTCGGAAATTCCATTGCCTTACGACCAATCCAAGGGAAGTTTGAGTGATACCACCTATATCGGTCCAGTCGAATCGCCCCAATTGAGAAATGTTTTTGTTGAGAAATCGACCGGGGTTCAGTGCAATAATTGCCCTAAAGGGGATGCTGCCATTCGCCTCTTTGATTCCTTGTATCCTAATCGGATTGTAGCCGTTGGAATACATAATGGCTTTTTGGCCAACCCGCACAAAGCTGGAGAAGATACCTTGAAGACCCAATTTGGAGAAGATATCATAACCTTTTTAGGATTCCAAGCCCAACCTTCGGCTGCCATTAATCGGAGGAAATTTGATTCCCAACCTAATTTATTGGTAGCACTACCATTTTGGAAAAATTTGATTGATAGTCAATTAACCACCAATACGGCGATTAATTTGGCCCTTTCTCAGGTATCGTACAATGCTGCTAATCGAACTGTAAATTTTGCTGTTACAGGTAAATTTACAGAGCTCGTGAGCGGAAGTTTGAATTTAAGTGTTATGGTCATCGAAGATAAAGTTGAAGCAGAGCAGAAGATGCCGGATGGAACTTACAATTCAACTTACGAGCAAGAACACGTTTTAAGAACAATGTTTACTCCTGCCTTGGGAACTCCTTTGAATTTACCCGATCAAGTAGCGGGTAGGGTATTTACCAAAGTGTACGAGGAACAGCTTCCAGCCAAAGTGAAACCAGAAAATGCAAAGTTGGTCGTGTTGGTTCACCGCAGTAGCCCCGGACAAACGGAAGTGCTTCAAGCTATTCAAGCTAAAATTAAATGATCTCCTTTCCGCGGATAGCCATCATCGG
>JACCEC013077112.1_pt1 | contig 14269 bp, 12 predicted proteins | sample 7450121 | NCBI WGS metagenome assembly JACCEC01 (sample SAMN15323455, study PRJNA562643) | freshwater metagenome | isolation source: river surface water | place: USA:Blue River Watershed | collected 2017-08-18 | reverse complement strand
CGCATGACTTTTTCAAGTTCTCGCTCATGCATCTGACCGTGGGCGATCGCGATACGTGCCTCGGGAAGCAGCTCCTCCAGCTTGGCTTTGCGGTTTTCGATGGTGTCGACTTCATTGTGAAGGAAGTACACCTGGCCGCCGCGCTTGAGTTCCCGTAGGCAGGCTTCGCGAATCACGGAATCCGATTCGCCCCGTACAAACGTCTTGATCGCCAGCCGCTTTTGCGGTGCGGTCGCAATGACTGAAAAATCGCGCAGGCCTTCCAGCGCCATGCCGAGCGTGCGCGGAATAGGAGTTGCCGTCAGGGTCAGTACATCAACTTCCGCACGAAGTGCTTTGAGTGCTTCTTTCTGTCGCACACCAAAGCGATGCTCTTCATCGATGATGACCAGTCCCAGTCGTTGAAACTTCACATCAGACGACAGCAGCTTGTGCGTGCCGATCACAATATCGATGGTGCCTTCGGCCATTCCTTTCAACGCTTGCGTCACCTCCTTGCCAGTACGAAAGCGTGACAGCTCGGCGATGCGCACTGGCCAGTCGGCAAAGCGGTCGGCAAAGGTCAGCGCATGCTGTTCAGCCAGCAGGGTGGTGGGTGCGAGTATCGCCACTTGTTTGCCGCCCATCACAGCGACAAAGGCGGCACGCAGCGCAACTTCCGTCTTGCCGAAGCCGACATCACCGCAAATCAATCTGTCCATCGGTTTGCCCGAGGTCATGTCGTTGATCACTGCATGAATCGCAGCGGACTGATCGGGTGTTTCTTCAAAGCCGAAAGATTCGGCGAAGGCTTCGTAATCGTGGGCCGAGTAGTGAAATGCATGGCCTTGACGACTTGCGCGGCGTGCATAAAGATTTAACAGCTCTGCGGCGGTATCGCGTATCTGCTCGGCAGCCTTGCGTTTTGCTTTCTCCCACTGCCCCGAGCCCAGCGAATGCAGTGGCGCATCCTCGGGCGCGGCACCGGAGTAGCGCGAGATCACATGCAGCTGCGATACCGGAACGTAGAGCTTGGTTTCTTTTGCGTATTCGAGGTGAAGAAATTCGGTTTCACCCTCACCCAGGTCCATGCTCACCAGGCCGTGATAACGACCGATACCATGATTGATATGTACGACGGGGTCGCCGATTTTCAGTTCGGACAGATCGCGAACCATTGCATCGACCTGGGTGACCGCTTCCTGTTTGCGGCGACCCGCGCGGCGACCGCTGCCCGCGTACAGCTCGGTTTCAGTAATCAGGACAATGTTACCCAGCTCGCCGGACAGTATGCAGCCAGCATGCAGCGGGGCAACGCACAGCATCAGCTTTTCCGTGTGGCCGAGAAAATCGTCTAGGCTGTCGCAGGCAGCCAGTGGCAGATCGTATTCGCTGAAATATTCGCGCAGCGTCTCGCGGCGGCCGCTGGACTCTGCACAGATCATCACGCGCGCCGCAGTCTGCAACGCGAAAGAACGCAGATTGCTCAACGGATCATCTAGCCGACGATTCACCGCGATGTCTGGCAGCGGCGATGACAAGCTTGATGCAGAGGGATCTTCCTGCAGCACCCATCGGCCATAGGGTTTGATCAGCGTGAAGAAATCTTCATCCGTCAGGAAAATCTGCTCTGGTGGCAGCAGCGGGCGTTCGCGGTCGGCTTTGAGGAAGTTATAGCGCGAGCGGGTATCGTTCCAGAAGCGCCTGATCGATGCATCGATATCGCCGACCAGTGCAAAGCTGCAGGTTTCGGGTAAATATTCGAATAATGTGGCTGTCTGCTCGAAAAACAGCGGCAGGTAATATTCGATACCTGCCGAGGCAATGCCATTACCGATGTCGCGGTAGATATTGGAGCGGCTGGGGTCTCCTTCGATGACTTCACGCCAGCGGCTGCGGAATGCACTGCGGGCGTTCTCATCCATCGGAAATTCGCGGCCGGGCAGCATCCGGACTTCTTTCACTGGGTACAGTGAACGCTGGGTGTCAACATCGAAGGTGCGTATGCTCTCGATGCTGTCACCGAAAAGATCCAGCCGGTAAGGTAGAGCCGAGCCCATCGGGAACAGATCGATCAGTCCGCCGCGTATCGAGTACTCGCCCGGCGACATCACCTGCCCGACATGGTTGTAACCGGCCAGCGTGAGTTGCGATTTCAGCTTGCTCTCATCAAGGCGCTCGCCTTGCTTGAAGAAGAAGGTATAAGCGGCAAGAAAGGAGGGCGGTCCCATACGTACCAGCGCGGTGCTAGCGGGAACGATCAGCACATCGCATTCGCCGCTCTGAATTTCATGCAAAGTCGCAAGCCGTTCTGACACCAGATCCTGATGCGGCGAGAACTGATCGTAGGGCAGGGTTTCCCAATCGGGCAGCAGATGGCAGCGCAAGCTTTTGTCACCGGTCTTGCCGAACCAGCTGAGTTCGGCGAGCAAGCGCTGTGCGCTGGGCGCATCGGCGACCACGATAGCCAGCATGCGTCCGTTCGCCTTGAGTTCCAGTGCGGCCTGGGCGAGCACGAAAGCCTCCGCCGCGCCGTGCAGCGCGGGAAGCACGAATCGGTGTCCGGGTTTGGGTAGCGGTGTGGCTGGGCTCAGTGGCATGATCTGCAAAGACCTTATCGTCTTCGCGATGGCTCGCTCTCGTCCTGTGCGTGTCCTGGACTCATTTTTCAGGTGACCGCAGACGGAAGCTGAATTGACAGTAAAAAACCAAGATGAGATTATAAATCAGCCGCTCAATGGCGCTGATCCCCCCAGTCCAGTGCCGCACTCAACAACAACGAAAACGCTATCCCTCCGGACATTTTTCAGCGTCTGCCCTGTCCGGGTACAGCCTAATCATCACCAACTACCAGCCTGCCCATGAGTCTGCCGCGCTTCATCGCACTGATACCTGCCGCCGGCGTCGGTTCGCGCATGGGCGCGTCGGTGCCCAAACAATATGCACTGCTGGCTGGCAAGCCAATGATTCAGCACGTGATGCAGACCTTCTCCGGTTCACCGCTGATTGACGCGGTATATGTGGTGGTCAGTGATGACGACGATCACATCGCCGATTTGCCCCAGATGTCGCGCACCCGGATTCTTCGCTGTGGCGGGGCCACCCGTCATGAGTCGGTCACCAATGGCCTGAGGGCAATACAGCAGGAAGTGGATCCCGAGGACTGGGTGCTGGTGCACGATGCGGCCCGGCCCGGCCTTACTCAAGAACTGATCGAGAAGCTGATCGCTTTCGTCAAGGATGATCCGGTGGGTGGCCTGCTGGCCGTTCCGGTGGTCGATACCATCAAGCGCAGCGACGGGCATGCGCATGTTGAGCAGACCGTGTCGCGCGAGCATTTGTGGGCCGCACAGACGCCGCAAATGTTCCGGCATGCGCAGTTGCTGGCGGCCTTGCAGTCCAGCCAGAGCGTCACGGATGAGGCCAGCGCATTTGAGCGCATGGGTCTGAAGCCGCGACTGGTCGAGGGCAGCTCCCGAAATTTCAAGGTCACGCTGCCGGAGGATATGCTGCTGGCTGAACTCTATCTGAAAGGAAGCGCATGAAGACCCCGCCATCCGTCCGAATCGGGCAAGGCTACGACTGCCACGCACTGGTGCCAGGACGTCCGCTGATCATCGGAGGGGTGACGATTCCGCATCGTGCCGGCCTGCTTGGCCACTCGGACGCAGATGTACTTCTGCACGCGATCACGGATGCACTGTTTGGTGCGGCGGGGCTGGGCGACATTGGTCGCCACTTTCCCGACTCTGATGCGACGTATGCCGGTGCTGATTCCCGTGTGTTGTTGAGGGCGGCACGCCAAAAGCTGCATGACGCAGGTTTTGAAATTGGCAACATCGATGCTACCGTGATAGCCCAGCAGCCGAGGCTGGCCCCTCACGTGCCGCTGATGGCGATGCATGTCGCCGAAGACCTCGGCATCCTGCCATCCCAAGTCAATGTGAAGGCTAAAACCAATGAGCGCCTGGGCTGGGAGGGGCGGGAAGAGGGCATCGCGGCACAGGCGATCGCGCTGATCTATCGCCCTTGATCACGCTATTGATAATGGTTCTCATTAATAGTCTGTATCGAATACTTGTTTAAAATCAATTGCTTTTCTTAATTGATTTTCTTAATTGGCGACATTGAGAACGCCAATTTGTGATTTTCCATCCCCGCCCGCACAATCCCGGTCTGAAAACCTATACTAGTTGGTCGGTTTTCAGTCGTGGTCGTTATTATTCGCTTCCATGATCGGCTGCGACAGCAGTTTTACCTATGTGAATTCATAAGGAGATACAGATGTCCAAGTTGAAAGGCTCCAAGACTGAGGCCAATCTGAAAGAGGCCTTCGCAGGCGAATCCCAGGCTAACCGCCGTTACCTGTATTTCGCGAACAAGGCTGACGTGGAAGGCCAGAACGACGTTGCAGCGCTGTTCCGTTCGACCGCTGAAGGCGAAACCGGCCACGCTCACGGCCACCTCGAGTACCTCGAGCAGTGCGGCGATCCCGCGACCGGCATGCCTATCGGTTCGTCGCGTCAAAACCTGATGGCGGCTGTCGCCGGCGAAACGCACGAGTACACCGACATGTACCCGGGCATGGCCAAGACCGCTCGCGAAGAAGGCTTTGACGAAATCGCTGACTGGTTCGAGACGCTGGCTAAGGCAGAGCGTTCGCACGCCAATCGTTACCAGAAAGCGCTGGACGCACTGGTCGACTAAGCGGTTTGCATACGTTGCGTTCGCCGGGTTGCTGCCCGGCGAATCTGGCGCTTATGCACTCTCTATCGGCATCGCACGGCTCTCTTCGCGCAAGCGGAGAGGGTTGTGGCAGGCGACATGACCTTCCCCCCGTTGGTTTACGCCTGCCACAACCAGCATCATCCGTCACCCCATAAATAAAAATCACGCACACGAGGGAAACCATCATGGCACGTGAAGGTAATCTGGAAGCTCCTACCCGGCACCCGCTGGACTGGCTCTCCGAAGATTTCTATAACGAAGAATCTCTGAACGCAGAGCTTGAACGCGTATTCGATATCTGCCACGGCTGCCGCCGCTGCGTGTCGTTATGCCAGTCTTTCCCCACGCTCTTCGATCTGGTAGATGAATCGGACACGATGGAAGTCGATGGCGTCGACAAGAAGGATTACATCAAGGTCGTCGATCAGTGCTACCTGTGTGATCTGTGCTACATGACCAAGTGCCCGTATACGCCGCCACATGAATGGAACCTCGATTTCCCGCACCTGATGTTGCGCGCGAAAGCGGTGAAGTTCAGGAAAGGTGAAGTATCTGCGCGCGACAAATTCCTCTCTGATACCGACGGTCTGGGCAAATTTGCTGGCATACCTATCGTCACCCAGACAGTGAATGCCGTGAACAGGGCCAGCGCCACGCGCGGCGTGCTCGAGAATATTCTGGGCGTAGACAAGAAAGCTTGGCTGCCAGAGTTCGCTTCTACCAAGTTTCGCTCGGGCGCTAAGAAATCCCCCGATCATCCTGTGAAAGATGGCAAGCACACACCTGGCAAGGTGGCGATTTATTCGACCTGCTATGTGAATTACAACGAGCCGGGCATTGGCCACGATCTGTTGGCCATTCTTGACCACAATGAGATTCCGTACGTGATGGTCGAGAAGGAAGCATGCTGCGGCATGCCTAAGCTGGAACAGGGTGACCTGCAGGGCGTGGCAGAGAAAAAAGCGATCAATATTCCGCATCTGGCAAAGCTGGCGAAAGAAGGCTACGCGATCCTGACACCCATTCCGTCATGCACGCTGATGTACAAGCAGGAACTGCCGTTGATGTTCCCCGACTGTGCCGACACGCAGCTTGTGAAGGAAGCGATGTGGGATCCGTTTGAGTATTTCGTTGCGCGCAATCGTGATGGTTTGCTGAAGACTGATTTCAAGGAATCGCTGGGCCATGTGTCTTATCACATTCCCTGTCATTCGCGCGTACAGAACGTGGGCCGCAAGACGGCTGACATGTTGCAGCTGGTGCCGGATACCAAGCTCAACGTGGTTGAGCGCTGCTCCGGTCATGCGGGCACCTATGGCGTGAAGAAGGAATATCACGCTACTTCGATGAAGATCGGCAAGCCGGTGTTCAAGTCCATGGCGAACGACGAGCCGAACTATATTTCTTCGGACTGCCAGCTGGCAGGACACCATATCGCGCAGGGCATGGAAGAGAACGGCCTTAAAAAAGCCGAGATGGCACATCCGCTGACCTTGCTGCGCAAGGCTTACGCAATTTGATTAGTTATTGAACCAAGGAGTTCACCATGATTATTTCCCGTGAGAGCCTGATGACCCTCGAGACTTATGCGAAGCAGCGTCCCGAGTTCCGCAAACAGGTCATGCAGCACAAGAAAAATCGCACCGTTCACCTGGGTAATCATGTGACGCTGCTATTTGAAGATGAGATGACCCTGCGCTATCAGGTGCAGGAGATGCTGCGTATCGAAAAAATCTTTGAAGAAGAGGGGATTCAGTCCGAGCTGGATGCCTACAATCCGCTATGCCCGGATGGCAGTAATTTCAAGGCGACCATGCTGATCGAGTACGGCAATGTTGCCGAGCGCAAGGCGGCACTGGCCAAGCTGATCGGTATTGAGGATCGTCTGTTTGTGCAAGTCGAGGGTCAGGCACGAGTCTACGCAATTGCTGATGAAGATCTGGAACGCGAAACCGAAGAAAAAACCTCGGCTGTTCATTTCGTTCGTTTCGAGCTGACATCTGACATGAAAGCTGCATTGAAGGGCGGCGCGCAGATGATGGTCGGCTGCGACCATCCGAATTACCTGTTACATCTGGAAGAACTGCCGCAGGAAACACTGGCAGCGTTGTTGAAAGATCTGAGCTGATTACAGATCGCCGTCTTCAGGCGACATTCAGCCAGACCCGAACCGCGAGGCCACCGCCCTCGCGGTTTTTTATTTCCAGGCGCCCGCGATGCCGCTGCACGATGCGGTCAACAATCGTCAATCCCAGGCCGGCACCATTGGCTTGGCCGCGTGCGGTATCTAGGCGGGTGAACGGCCGCAATACATTATCGATCTGGTTCTCTGGTAAGCCGGGGCCGTGGTCTGCAATCTCCACCATGATCTGGTTACCTTCCTGGCGTGCAGTGAGTCCGACTTCGGCGATTTTGCTGTCGTCTGTCTTGCCGTAGCGGCGCGCATTTTCGATCAGATTGATGACTACGCGCTGCAGCTCGGTCGGGTTGCATCGTACTCTGAGACCATCCGCAACGTGCAGCGCGATGTGCAAGTCAGCATGACGCGAAGATTCTGCTGCAATTTTTTGCAGTGCCTCGCTTAGATCAAGCTCAGTAAAACTGGCAGGTTCGGCAGGTCTTGCGTAATCGAGAAACTGCGCAATGATCGCTTCCATCTGGGCGAGGTCAGATTGCATACCCCGGCGTGCATCCTCAGACAAGCGTGCCATCTCTACTTCGAGCAGCATGCGCGCAATCGGTGTGCGTAGATCGTGCGAAATACCCGCAAGAATCACTGCCCGATCCGATTCGACTTGTTTCAGATCCTGCACCATCTGATTGAAACTCTGGTTCGCTTCGCGTATCTCCGCAGGGCCGGCTTCTGGCAGAGGTGCGGGCGTGATGCCACGCGCTACTGAGCGCGCCGCAGAAGACAATCTCGACAATGGCTGGTTAATCAGGCGGCTGATGAAAGCTGCACCCACCAGCGACAGTAACAGAGTCATCGTTGCCCAGCCTATCCATTGCACGCCAGATGCGCGTTCAACCCGCTCCCGATCCAGCATCAGCCAGTAGTCGTCATCATCGATGCGAAAGCTGACCCAGAATCCGCGGATATCATTCACATATCCTGCGAAGTGAGTGTCTTCACCCAGACGCATACGTACAGCATCTTCAATGACTCGGATGAGTTCGGTATCGGGCATGGGTTCGGTGTCATCGTCTTCTTCGCGAGGATAGACGCGAATGCCTTGTGTGGTCGCGAGCTCGAACAGCAGCTCCCGCCGCAAGGCTGGTGCGGAGTGCAGTAGTGCAGCGCGGGTGATCGTGACAATGGATACCACCTGAGCAGCGATTTGCTCGCCGCGCGGCGTGCGCTCGACGATCCGGAAGCTGGCTACCCATGCGGCCATGCTGGCAGCAATCAGGAAGGCCAGCAGCACGAAGGTACGCCAGAACAGGCCGTTCTTCATGCCAGAGGGCGACCTGCCGGGTGTTTCAGTGACGCTGGCCATCGGGGATAAAGACATAGCCGAGGCCCCAGACTGTCTGTATGTAGCGCGGAGTCGAAGGATCAGGTTCAATCAGTTTGCGAAGTCGGGAAATCTGCACATCCAGGCTGCGATCAAACACCTCATATTCCCGACCTCTGGCCAGCTCCATCAGCTTTTCGCGAGACAGCGGTTGGCGCGCATGACGTGCCAGTACTTTTAATACGGAGAATTCGCCGCTGGTCAGCGATACGGGCTGTCCCGTTTTGGTTAGTGCACGTTTACCAAGATCGAACTCGAATTCGCCGAACTGATAGATCTCGTCATGCTCAGAAGGAGCGCCGGGAACCTCTGTTGCCACGACCCGGCGCAGTACAGCGCTGATACGAGCCAGCAATTCGCGAGGATTAAAGGGTTTAGGCAGATAATCATCTGCGCCCAGTTCAAGACCAGCGATGCGATCTGCATCTTCGCCTTTGGCCGTGAGCATGATGATTGGTGTGTCGTCATCGCCGCCACGCAGCCGGCGGCAAATGGACAGGCCGTCTTCGCCGGGCAGCATCAGATCCAGCACCAGCAAGTCGAAGCGCTCTCGTATCCATATCCGGTTCATTTCGAGCGCATTGGAGGCCACCGAGACAGCAAAACCGCTTTCGCTCAGGAAGCGCTTGAGCAGATCACGCAGCCGCGCATCATCATCTACCACGAGAATCTTTGCCTGGCCGCCCCGGGTACGGCGTGAAGGTACCGGGCGGGGTGTATTTGTCGAGTTCATGACCCTATGGTAACTTCGATCCTGTTATTCTCAGTATGTGGCAGGGCAACGATTACAAAGCTTTACAAAGTCTGCCATGAGTCTCCGTCATGACCGCTGGTCGGCGGGCTTACACTGCAACCAAGCTACCCACCCCTGTTTTTTCTGATTTTTGATGAAGCTCAGCCTGATCACTGTTGGTCTCTCGCTCCTGCTTGGCACGCAGTGCTTGTCGCTTGCTGCGCCTCCCGCGCAGGGCGGGGAGCAGCGGCCCTCTCCAGACCGGCCTCGCGATCCACCAACCGGCGAGCGTCGCCAGGACGACGCGCGTCATCGCGAGGAAGAGCGTCGTCCTCCTCGACTGTCGCCGGAAGAGCGCCGCGCGCTGCGTCAGCAGATCCATGAGGCAGGACACGATCTTTACCGGCCCAAGCATTAAAGTCAGTTCTGGCGCGGCCTGACAGCGTTCCCCAATCAGTTTTCTGGTGTTATAATTTCGGTCTTCGCGGCCGTAGCTCAGCTGGATAGAGTACTTGGCTACGAACCAAGGGGTCGTGGGTTCGATTCCTGCCGGCCGCGCCATTATTTGCAGTAAAGACAACGGGTCATCCTCACAAGGGGTGGCCCGTCTGTTTTTCTGGCGTGTTATTCGACGCACCGGAAGATGCTCGCTGACGCTACATGTGAGCGGTGCTGCGTTTTTTCAGCGAGTAAGTTCAGTCCTGCGCTGCATCGTTCAGCTGACATTCTTTTCTTCATTCTCCCTCGGTTAGCTAGGGAGACGCTGAATAAATCCACAATTTATGACGAGCCAGCACGGCTGTGCAACGCGGGGCCCGGAAAATTCAAGGGCTCGTCACAATCAATTGCGCTGCAAAAGTTTCCATTTTTATTTAAGCAGTGCTTACCCAGCGTAGCTCAACAACTGTACATCGTGGGGCGTAACTTCGCATGGTTTTTACTGGCGCTTGATCTGATGATAATGAAGGTGAGGATCGTTATACCGGTTCTTTTTTACTTTGAAATTTGACTGATGTCTGAACAACTAAAACTCATTTTGTGATGCGATAAAAATTCCATAAAGAAAATTTTTAAAGGCTCTAAAAAATACACTGCGAGTTTTCTGGGGTGTTTAAATGGATGACAACAAAAAACAATAAATTACATGTGCAAACAAATTCTGAATGATTTAGTATTGGCGCTCAATTTTTCAGCGGTGAGTTAGTCATGGCAAGATTATCTGTAGAAGATCAGTTCAAGAAACTACAAAAACAAAAGGTTGCGATTGAGCAACTAGAGCAAGTCATTCTCGACAAAGAAACGAGAAAAAATCTGAATCGCATCGTTGCAGTGATTGATAAAGCAGTCGCAGCAGCTCATGCGATTGCTACATCGTCAATGCCTGCAAAAAAACGCGGACGTCCCGCAGGAACGAAGGCAAAGGGAACCAGCAAGCTGGCTGGCATTAAAATCGCGCCGAAGTACCGGAACCCGGATGACAGAAAGCAAACATGGACTGGACGCGGCAGAATGCCTTTGTGGGCTGCCGAGTTGGCTGAGATAGGCAAACTGGAAGCATCGCTGATCAGGAAGCGCCGGTAGCGCAGTGCAGAGAGATCTGGCGGGATTCTGCCGCATGATCAAAATAAAATGACTGCCGGGGATACTCGCGCAGTCTTTTTATTTTGATCATGCGCTGATCGTAAGAGTAAAAAATTCCAGTTACTTGTGCTCTTCCAGTACAGCATCAAGTGCTCCGGAGGCTGACAATGCTCGCAGATCCTGAAATCCTCCAATCAGCATACCGTTTATGAAAATCATTGGAAACGTCGGCCAGCCGGACCACATTTTCAGCGCATTCCTTCGGCGCCACCCCATCAGGTAATTTCCATAGCCGAGGTAGTGATATTCAATACCGGCACGCCGAAGCAGCCGCCTCGCGCGAAGGACGAAGGGATTGCCTCCCATACCAATCACAACCACCTTGTGGTTGGCAACGGTTCGCTGTACCTCCTCAACGATATCGCGGTGATGCATGGCGATCGTTGTTCTGATGGTTTCATGTAGGGACGTACTCCTGAGCAGATGTCGCTCGATCGGTAGCTCAGCCTTACCGAAGTTGAAAGCAGCTCGTGAGGTGGTTTGATTGATGGTTGATGAATCGCTGCTGTCTGGATGGTCTGTTTCCAGCAGCCGCATTTTATCCAGCGTTTCTTTCTGTGAAGCTTTTACTTGTGCCAAACGATCTTCCATATCGATGCTGTAGGTACCCAGATTAAGCGCGGGGGGCTCCAGGTCGGCGTGTGCTTTCGTGGCGGGCGAAAGCTCAGAGCTCTGCAGTGATGTTGTGGAGAGATCCAGTCTGCCTTGCAGATAGTAGTGATCTTCCAATTTCTTTCGCGGGACGATGGGGCCTTCCGCATCATGCATCTCGCGCACATCGGAAGGACCCTCGGAATCATTCAGTTCAGTGCGCTGTGCGGGGCCTGGCAACGCGTCTTTAATTTTTCGCAGATCGCTTGGGCCTGTTCCATCCGTCATTTCGCGCATCACTGTCGGTCCGCTGGCAGGACCGCTGTCTGTTTTTTTAAGACGGGTGTTGTGCTGTGAAGAGAGCTCGCTGCCGCCTTCAGTCCGAAAAACATTGGACAACGATTCCCTGCCGATGCGTATACTCCCGGGTTCGATTTTCGGCGACGTATCTGGACGTTTTTTCTGATCATTCATGGTTATTCCTGGGTCAGGCCGTCGAGAGTTCTGCCTTCGCGTGGGGCAAGGTAATCTCGAAAATGGCGCCTTGAGGGAGGTTAGGCCGGTGAGCAATGTTTCCCTCATGGCGTTCGGCGATGTGTCTGCAAATCCAAAGGCCTATGCCCATGCCATCTGGTTTTTCGGAGTCGATGCGCTCGAATAGTCGTCGGATATTTCCATCTCCGACGCCGGGTCCATTGTCAGCCACTGAGATACGAATGCCTTCTGCAGTGCTGGTGGCCGACATGATCATCGCCTTGTTTTCGGTCAGGTTGTCCTGGAGTGCCTGCAAACCATTGAGCGCGAGATTCAGCAGCGCATGTTGCAGTTCACTTTGCCGGCCACGCACCTGTAACTCTCCCTCAGATTCCACGTGCAATGCCACGCCTGAACGCGAGGCTTCCTGCGAGACCAGTTCACGGACTGTTTCAAGCACCTGACGAATGTGAATGGTCTGACGACCATCGCTCTTGTCGATGAACATGCTTCGCAATGTTCCCAGAACATCATTCAGCCGTCGGGCGCTGTCCAGACACTGATCAAGCAGATGATCACGATCTAGGGTGGAATGGGGTGACTGCGATTCTCGCCGGAGCGCGCCGAGATTGATATGCAGCGAAGTCAGTGGCTGGGATAGTTCGTGCGCCAGTGTTGCAGACAGCGCACCAGTGGCTGCAGTTTTGTTGGCGGCCATCAGCTGGAGAATCAGCCGGTTCTTTTCTTCAACCAGCGATCGTATTTCTGCGCTCTCCAGCTTCGCGCGCGCTTCTTCAAAGGATATCTTTTCGGCCCAGTATTTGCTAATGCCCACATAAGAGAACATGCTCAACAGGCAGTTCAGCAAAGTGAAAACAACCAGTATGACGGGTATCTGCTCGAAAGTGAAAACCTGTGTCTGGTTGCTGATGGCTGCAAAGAGCCGGATCACGGCGCAGCCGAGTTCGGCAGCAGTGATCCACCACAAAAACCCGACCTGGTAAGTCGGCTCGGTATTGCGCAGCCGACGAATCTCGAACAGTTGCCAGCCGAGCGTCACGGCGACCGCCCCAGCGGCGAGGATCACACGGCTGTCGAACCCCATCGTCTGGCGAACCCAGTCGAATGCCACGGCGAAGATGCCGATGGCAGCTGCCATCCGACCATAATGCACTGCTTTTTCTTTGGCATTCAGGTGACTGAAGAAGGCTGCTTGCAGCATCGCGGCGCCGAAAAGCAGCGTATTGGCCAAGGTGGTGAGACCGAATTTAGCCACGCCGAGATCGGTTATCTTGGGCACCAGCCAGGAGAAAATACCCAGCGATGCGGCGAACATGGTCAGCGACAGCGCCCAGAGCGGATGAGCCCGACCTTTTATTCTGCTGCCCAGGTAGGGCAGTGAGGCCAGCAACAGGCCGAATGACACGGCGGCGAGCGTCAGGAATAAAAGTGACAGAAAGTTTTGCATGATAGATCGTATTATTATTCAGGCAATTCGATTGGGCTTCTTACCGGGATGTGCATGCCCCGCTGACACCATCTCGACGATACCCTCAGCCTTGCAGCTGGTACTCCAGCAGATGCCTGATATCGATGTATTTGAGCACGCTCGCGTGCGTGCATTCAAGGATTACATGGGGCGCCACGCCAGCGTCGAAAGCTTCTTTCCAGCGCAGCGCGCACAGGCACCAGCGGTCACCTGGATTCAGGCCGGGAAAGCGGAATTCGGGGCGGGGCGTAGACAAGTCATTGCCGCGCTGTTTTGAGAAAATCAGGAATTCTTCCGTCATCTCGGCGCACACGACATGCGAGCCGCGGTCAGTGTCATCCGTGTTGCAGCAGCCATCGCGAAAATAGCCCGTCATCGGGTCGGTAGAGCAGGGCTTGAGCGGGGTGCCGAGTACATTGATTGCCATTTTAGGAGCCTTGTGAACGCTGTCGGACGCAGATTACGCCTTTGGCTGATTGTAACGACTCTGGCGCTGGTGGGCGGCTGCAGTGCCGTGCGGCTGGGCTACGACCAGGCCGAGCCGGTACTGCGCTGGTGGGTCGATCGCCATCTTGATCTGAATGCTGCGCAATCCCGCTGGCTGAAAGACGAGCTGCGTGCGTTTCACACATGGCACAGGCGGACTCAGCTGCCGGCCTATGCTGATCTGGCTGCGATGCTGGCGCGTCAGAGCGCCGGCGACGTCTCTGCCGCTCAGGTGTGCGAGAACCTTGATTCGGCGACCGCTCACATTGATTTTTTGCTGAGGCAGGCAGCACCGTTGCTGGCCGGGCTGTCACGGCAGCTGGATGTCACGCAGCTGCAGCATCTGAAGCGCCACTTTGCCGAGGAGGATCGCGAATGGCGCGACAAGTGGCTGGATGTGTCTCCCGAGAGGCGCACGCAGCTGCGCATGGAGGACTGGATCGAGCGCGCCCAGTCTTACTATGGTCGACTGACCCGGGAGCAGCGTGAATTCATTCTGCGGGCCGTGCAGCGCTCTTCATGGGATCCTCAGTTGAGCTGGGAGCGCCGGCAGCTGCGGCAGCAGCACATCCTGGTCGTGCTGGACAAGATTATCCGGCAGCGCCTGTCTCAGACCGCGGCGGAAGAAGAAAT
>JACCEC011438220.1_pt1 | contig 14270 bp, 11 predicted proteins | sample 7450121 | NCBI WGS metagenome assembly JACCEC01 (sample SAMN15323455, study PRJNA562643) | freshwater metagenome | isolation source: river surface water | place: USA:Blue River Watershed | collected 2017-08-18 | reverse complement strand
CATATACTTTTTTAGCTTGGTCATCATACTCTTTTTGATGATGTGCTTTTAAAGTATCATCGAGTGCATCAATTGATACAAAAGCATCAACTTCATCCTTTTTGAAATATAAACTAGGATTAATGCAAAAGTTTCTTTTCATTTGCAAAATATCTTTAGAGTAAACTATTGAATCATAGAAGAGTTTTTCTTTTTGGCTGAATGTTAGGTAATATTTAATTTCTTTAATTTGAGGTAATCCTAATTCACTAGTTACATTGGCTTTGGTATTTTTCCTGAACATTTCAGAAAAAGTATTTATGTATTTTTTATATTTGGTAATGTTCGAATATTGAATTGGTACCTTACCAACAAAATTAATAATATTGGTAATCATGTTAGAATTTACAAAAGGAGTTGCTGTTACAACCCATTTAAAATCAGCATTTAACTTGTCAATCATAGAACCTTTTACATCTGCAATTTCGTGGAATTCATCAATTACAATTCGAGTAAATTTGAATTTAATAAATGCGCCAGATTTTAAATGTTCAAATGTTGCAATTACAATAAGTTTTTCAGCTGATTCATTATAATGAACAATATCTTGTGGAGATATTAAACCATTACAAACAATTAATTCGGAATTTGAATTTGCACCCACATGTTTGTTGTATTCGCTAACCCAGTGAGAAACCAAATGAGAAGGAACAATTATAAGCGTAGTGGATGGTTTTAATAGTGCCAAAGCAAGAATTTGAACAGATTTTCCAAGGCCAACATCATCACATAAACATCCTCCAATTAAATAATTTGTTTCAGTATTTGGGTCTGTTGATTGGGTTGCTTGGCCCGCATGATATTCAGATTTTTTCAAAACAAGTTTTTTATCAGTGTTTATTTCTAATTGAGGACCCCAATTACAAATTTTGTCATTTGAAAGTGTTATAGCTAAAGGGTTAGCTTCTCTGGCACCCATCCAATAAATATTAACTCGTTGATACAAGTAAAGGGGTGTTTTAATAAATTCAGGTTGGTCAATAGCTTTTGACTTGAAGTATTCTTTTGTTGTTTTAGTAATAATATTTGAAATGGTTTCATTTTCACATGACTTGTTATTTAAATTATTAATTTCTTCGAAATGATGTTTCATAATATTTACCAAGTATTCAAAAGAGAATTCATCATATGGGCTTGAAGTAAAGTATGAATAAAATTTATCTGGTAATTTAGTAATATCAATTTCAAATAATACAATATTGTAATTAATATTTTTTTCTTTATGAGTAATAAGCCAGTAATTAATTGAATCAGGTGGAAGAATTTTTTGATTTTTGTAAAACATTGTTAACCAAGAAAAACTTCCGACTTTGGAAATAATTTTTAACATTTGTTCATTTTTATGTAGAACAGTATCAGGACCAGGATTTTGCATAAGAGAACGAATTTTGAACCAATCCATACGATATAATTCAATATCATTTCTTGGAACCTGCTCTATTCTTTCAACCAATAGCACGCATTGAGTAAGGTTATCCATTAAGACTAATATAATAATTAAAAAATATTTTGTTTTCATTTTTTTTGTATTTAAATTGATAAAACCAAAACAAACCATAACATAAAAAAATTGAAAATTTTATATTAATTGTCTAATTAGTATAAAAATTAATGTCAGAAGCATTAGAAATCTATCAAAATAAATATAATACCAAATACGGTTCTGACTGTAAATTTTTTGGGTACATAAAAGTTTACAAGTCTGATACGGATAACAATAATACTGATAATAATATTAACACTAAACAAAACTATTGTGTCAGTGTATCTTTAACTGTTTATGAAAACAATCAACAGCAATTCGCATTTTCAAAAGAATTTTTCATCGATGATGCCAAGTCTTGTACAAACAAAAATATTAAAATGGGAAATTATGAATTGATTGGTATAATTGATGATTTAGAAAATTTATCGAGTTAAGGTAAAAACTTATCAAAATCGATTTTATTTATAATAAATTTATCAATTCCAATTATTTTTGTAAAGTCAGAAAAAATTCTAGGTTTGGTAAGTTCTTCTTTTACTTCTTCTCGAGTATTATTTGAGTAATTTGACATTTGACCACAAATGTCCGGATCCATGATAAACATGTCAATATTGTTTTTCATAAATTCATTTAATTTTGTTTTAATATTATCATCAAAATCTTTATATTTTGTTTCAAATTTTTTAAATTCTACATCATCTGAAATATCTGGTGTAATTTCACTTATTTTTCTCAATAATCTATTTGCTTCAATAAATAAATCATATTCGGTATTTGTATATTTATATTTATTAACTTCGCATTCTAAAAATTCATTAAGTTTTTCGTACCATTTTTTAGACAGATGTTTATTATTCAAACCAAATTTTGAACTATAAATTGATGGTTTTGTTGGAGTTTTATATAAATATAATAATGAATATTTAAATTTAGACTCGTTTGCTGCATAGAATTTCGTAGGTATTTGTAAAAATGCATCATCATCTAGTTCAACAGAATCTAAATTATTTGTCTTTGCAAAATTTACAAATTGATTTATCATTTTATCGGGTCTTATGATTGTTTTATCACAATTTTTAAATTTCCAGTCAACTAATATATCATCTATTAATAAAGTTTTATTATTATTTATTAAAGTGCCACTTGCACATTTCATTTTGCCGTCAGTTAAATAAATTTGTTCATTTCTAAACATTTTGTCATTATATATTTCACTATGTGCATAAATATTATCAAATTTTATTTTTGATATATCATTTGTGTGTTTACAATAATATTGACAAGGCTTTTTTCCTTTAGTAACAATAATACCATAATTGTCAATATGGTTAATATCACATATATTGTCATTGAAAAGTTCTTCAGCTATTCCAATATTTTCTTGGCTACTATAAAAAATAGAATCAGAACAATCATTTTTTAAACTATCAAGACCGTATATAAGATGTTTATTTGACTTCATATTAAATAACACATAAAAATTATGTCTTTTTCTGGCTTCAAAAGTTAGTGATAAATTTTTTGGATTTGGTAGTTTTTTTCTTGTTTGTGCATGAGTTTCTCCATTTCTATCAGTGTATTGATAATTAATATTATTTCCTTGTTTAACTGGTATTTCTACATCCACATGACATGTTAGAAGCATATATTTTTCACTTGCATTTACAACATGAATATGAAAAAATCCATCAGGTAAAATTTTGTAATATGGTTCACGGGTTCTTTCAGCAGATTCAGCAAATTCATTAAAAATTCTTAAAGTTTCTTCTTCTAAACTTGTAAAACCTGGTTTTTGTTGTAATTCGTTCAAATCAAAACCTTCTATGTATAACCATTCTGAAAAATACTTGAATATTCCTACTCTAGCTCCGACACCTAAATTTAAATCCATCATATTATCAGTAAATAAAGCTTTAAAATCGTCATATTCGGTATTATTCATATACTCTTTAATTAAAAATTTATAAACTTTATCAACTAAATTAATATTTTGTGAATAAATTTCTTCTATTTTAGTTTTGATACTGTTAAATAATGCGACAACTGGGGTTTCAAAAGTATTATTAACTAATAAATTTTTAAATCCGAATGGAAATAAATTTAAATTTTGCCCATTTGGTTGAACATAACAAATTAAAAATTCTGTAAAAGTTCCACTTTCTTTATAAAAAATAACAAAATTTCCACAATGTTTATAATTAATAATTTTTTCTTTGTTATCATTAAATGTATTAGAAACAGATGAGCTTCCAAAAACTGTTGTTAAAAATATTTCAAAATTTTGTTTGTTTCCATTGTAAATTTCCCATGAAAATGGATCATTTGTTCCAGAAGATTGTATAGGATCAAATGGTACCGAACTTCTGTTGTTTCCAATAATTTTTTGACTAACTTGATATAACACATTATACTTATCATCAACACCAGTATAATTATAATCAATTTGATTTATTGTTATTTTATCATTTTGGATATTTATAAAGTCATCTAATGGAACAAAGTTAGTATTTGTATCTTGATAAAATACACCAATTAAATTAACATTAGAATTATCAGTAATAGATTTGCTTAATCTATACCATATTTTTTGTAAATCGTCTTTTGTAAAATTTGTTTTACCTATAAAATTAGTTTCATTTATTGGCGTATCTGGATAAAAATTATGTTTCTGATTATTAATAACAAGACAAAAAAATAGTTTTAAAGTTGCCCAAACATTATCGCCAATATTTAAATTCCATCTGGTAAAACATTTTTTTCCAGTACTTGGGTCAGGAATAGTATAATTATTTAAAACCAAAGCTGGAAATTCCTCTTCAGATCCACCTGATTGATTTTTAACAGTAAGATATTTATTTTTATATTTTAAATATTTTGCTTTATAGCTGTCCATATATTCAATGATAGGAAAAAATTTTGTTTAATTTCAATAAACCAATAAAAATTGATATTGAGTTAATTTGTTTAATAATTTTGTCATTTAATGCAAATAGCAAAAAAAACTATTGAAAATAAAACTCAAGCTAGTATCAATCCCAATTCTAACCCTGTTATTTACCCGGATGTTTGTCCGGAATTAGATTTGGATTATTTTACTTGCGGGCTACTTAAATTAATTCCGCTTGATTCTGATTCAGTTGTATTCTCAGGAGGACTATTATTTGATGCATATTATGCACATGTTCATCAAACAAAATCCAGCTATAATTTACAAGATGTAAAAGATATTGATTTGTTTTTAATTGGGTCTGAAGAAAACAAAATATCAATTACAGCCAATATTATTTCAAACTTGAAATTAGCTTATGGGAATAAAAATGTTGGTGCTTCTATAGAACATTCTGTAATTTCAATTTACATAGTTGGTATACCAAGAATAGTTCAATTGATTTGTACAAATTATTTAAAACCAGAAGAAGTAATTAATTCATTTGATTTTGCCCATGTGGCAATGCATGTGACTAATAATGGATTTTATGCCAGTCCATTTGCTAAAATGGCAATTCAATTAAAAAAAGTTTTACCAAATCCAAACTGTGGAAAACGAGCAAAACTATCCCGCTTAATAAAATACATATCCAGGGGATTAGACATATCTGATTATGTTAAGGAATTTCCAATTACAATCAATGACGCATCAAAAATAGAAATAAAATCATACATACAAAGAAAATACAATGAAACTAAAAACTTGGTTAACAGTGAAAGTAGCAGTGTTGATGAGTTTGTTTCATACGAATTAAATAAAAATTTATTAGAAGTAGATAAAGAAAACTGGTCATTAACTCAAGTAAATTGGTCTGGAGATTTTAGATATATACAACCGAAAGAAAACTTTTTACATGATTCAAATAAACTGGAAATTGTTGGTCTACGTGTTGATGATAACGAATATTACACTTCATTAGTTGGGAAAAAAGTAATTTATGAAAACCAAAACAAAGCTATTGAAGCTAATGATCAAATATCAAATCAAACAGTATTTTTAGACTTTATTGTTAAAGCCAAAATAAAAAAACTAATTTTTGGACCAGTTGAAATTGATGATTATAAAGGCGAATGGAGTTATCACGTGATATGGACACTTTGCGATGATGAACAAATAGAGTTTATTAAACATGTGATTAAAACTGGTGTTTCAGACTTGGCTGTTCAAGATGGGTTTTTAGAATTTTATGAAACGGGAATACTAGATTCCCAAGCGTTAACCCCAGAAGAAAAAACTATTTTTAACGTAAGCAATTTTCCCCACGAAAAATACGCTAATTCAGAATTAACAGACGAAATTAACAAATGTACTAAATCAAATGAATTTTGTTTGTTTGCAACAATTTACCGGGAAAAATTCCCAATTGGTGAAGTTCATATTGAAATTCCTAACGAAGACCAATTAGATTATCATGAAAAAATTAAATTAAAATATGACAAGTTTTTAACTGATAAACTGGATAAAGATGTTTACATTGTTTTTCAAGTTAAAAATTTTCGAAAAGGAGGAAAAAACTCTGTACTAAATAAAGAAACCCGAGCAAGAACAAGTTTTATGATACAAAGAATTTTTGATTGTTAAAAAAATTGATTGGATTTTATTTTAATTTAAATGGAATAGATTATTCAATGGAACAGGCTCAAATCACATCCAATAAACCTAGTACACCAGCAATAAAGTTTGATTATTGGACTGAGGAAATTCTTCAATTATTACCAATAGATGCTAATTCATTAATTTTTTCTGGAGATTTATTATTTAAATTGTATTTAAACACACAAATACCTGATTTGAATTTAGTAAACTCTGATTCTTTTGAATTTATTGATTTGTATTTATTTGGTTCGGGAGAAAATAAGATAAAAATTGTGGAAAATATAATAAATATTTTACAAACAATATTTGAACAACATGTTATTGCAGGAGCATCAGATGCCAACCAAATAAATATAATTATTCAAGGAGTTCCGCGAATAATAAGATTAGCAAATACTAATTTATCAAATATATCTGAAATATTTAATTCAAGCCCATTTGCGCATATGTCAATGTATTGGTCAGATCAGGGGCTTTGGTTAAGTCCATTTGCAAAGTATTCATTTGAAACAAATCAAGTATTACCAAATCCGAATGCCAAATTTAGAGCAACACTAAATGATTTAGTTGCCGTTAGAAAAACTAATATGCAAATTGACCAGTATATCAGTGAGTTTCCAATGGTTGAAATCGCAAAGTACAATGCCAATGCAAGAACAATTACCGATATTAAAAAATTTTATGTTCAACAAAAAAATCTACAATGTCGAGATGATGTGTTTAAATTAATTAATTATTGTGGATTAAAACAAGTTCCATTAGGTAATTATGATTTTTTATCACAAATTTTGTACAAGTTGTCCCCACAGAAAAATGAAAACTTTTTAAATAATTTTACAAATCAAAATTACTTGATTAATTATGAAAAATCCAGTTCTAATCACTTTGCCAGGGGAGTTTTTTCAGAGGGAAATTTAAATAAAATAATTTTAGATGTACATGTTGAAGATTGTTATAAATTTGGTGTAAACAACACTTATTTTTATTTTTTGTCAATAAATAATCCAGAAATGGCTGATAAATTTAAACAAATGGTTCAATTTTGTCTTGGTGATTTAGAAAATTGCAGAACTTGTATTTTAGATTCAGCTGCATTAGATAATAATGCCAGAGCTATTTTTAATGTTGCAAATTCTACACCAAATTTTGAGCATTTGGATGTTAAAACAAATATTGAAGAATGTATAAGTAAATGTGCACATTTGAATAAATTATGTTTTTTAGCAATATCAGATAAACCCATTGAATCTGACCAAGATTTACTAATTATTTTTACTTTGTATAATTTAAAAAAGACAGCACATACGACAACAACAAATGGTAATTATGAAAAAGTTTTTATTGAAGTTTATTCAGTGTTATAATTTGGTTATCTAAAAGTGTATTTTATTATAAAAATTATTTTTATAATAAATTTTACTTGTTTATTTTTATGGTTATACATTTTTGATTATATTAGATATCAATAATAGTACCATTCAAATCCATGAGTAAAGTTTTAACTTCAAATTGTGGATACTTATTTTTAATAGATTTTTTAAATTTTTCAAAATTTTCTTTATGTAATTTAATTTCTTCATCTCTTGGAATAGAATCTTTTTCGTAAAATATTTTGTATGCTCCACAACTCATGTGGTCTATAACAATAACTTCTTTTATTTCATGAAGGCTTTCTGCTAATTCGATATGTTTATCGAGAGTTTCAGTCCAAGCAGTATATTTAGTTTGGTTATATCCTAAACTTGCTCCAGCTAAAATAAATTCATCATAGTTATTGTTGTATCCTATAGTATCTAAATATTTTACTGCATCATCAATTAATCTAAAATCCATACAAGTAATTACTATTGCTTTTGCATGATGAGCAGTCATTTGGTCTTGTGTTTCAAAATTTTCTGTTGTTTTAAAAAAAACTAAATATATAACAACAAGGAGTAATAGTTGAAAAATTAATAAATTATTCATCTTTATAGATATAAAAACAATTAGATATTTTTTTATAAGTATAATTTTGATTTAATGTCTGAATTTCTTATTGGTTCAGGATTTTTATATGCACAACAAGCCAGTACAATAGATTTTGCTGTGGACAAACTTATTTTATGACCAATAGACACATATATTGGATTGGATACATGGTCGTTGGTTTTTAAGGCTATCCCATAAACAAATTCAGACTGTCCAATAAGTTCAATTGAATCACCTTTTTTCTGACAACCAGTTCTAAATTGTGTTTTAATGGATTTTTCATCAAGACCATCTACACATAATAAAGTTTTACTAACCCCAATTGTTGGTAAATCAAGCTCGACACCCAAATGACAAGCACAACCAAATTTTCTATCATGTAGTAAACCAGTTCCATCAATTAATATAACATCACAAACCCATCCATCGAATTTTGCTTGAGCTATTAAGTTTTTATAAATTGGAATTTCTCTAAAACCTAAAAACCCACTGCAATATGGGATGGTTAATTGACAAATTTGATGGGTCTCATAAACAATTTGTCCAGATTTTCGGTCCCATATTGTCAAATAAGCACACCCACGTGTGTTATCTGCTTTATCAAAACTTATATCAAGTCCGCCAACCAATTGTATTTTATCAACTGGTATAACGTCTTGAGTAATAACTTGACATGCACCGGATTCTTGGTATTGAACCCAGGCATTCAATTGTTTTTTATTAACGTTTGTTGTATTTGTTGTGTTTGTTATTTTATTCATTGGCATTTTAAGGTGGTATTTGTTTAAATCTCAAACTTTTCAAATAATTTTTTAGTTCTAATAGATTCAATCAAATCATCTAGAGCTTTTAATGAACTTGCGTACTGTCGTCTCATTGAATTTTCAACATTACAAGGTGCAATTTTGTACAAGTTCAAGTCAACACGTGATTTAATAAGTTCCAAGGTTGCTTCATTTTTTCCGTTATAAAAATTAACAAACATGTTGTAAATTTGATCATGGTCAACATAATCAAAGAAAACTTTTTCATCAACACGGCCATCACGTACTAGCGCTTCATCTAGAATTTCAGGAAAGTTAGTTGTTAAAATTGCAACCATTCCATGATTATTATTAATACCGTCAAGTTGGTTGAGTAAACAGGATAGGGTTACTGTTTGTTCTGGTTTCTTTTCTTCTTGTTTGACCGGAATTTGGTTAGGTTCATCTGGTTGGGCTTGTGTGCTTGGTTGGGAATAGGCTTGCTCTGCAAATTCTTTACTTCTTTTATGTACCAGTTTACCTTGAGCATCAATATCTTCAATAACAAGTACAGTTTCCTTAAAATTTATTCTACTCATTAACCCAATTAGTTCGTTGTCATTTTTAATTACTGATAAATTTAAATAATGAATATGTCTTTGTAATTCATTTGCAATAGCTTTAATCATGGAAGTTTTTCCGGTTCCAGGAGGTCCATAAAATAAAAATGTTTTTTTATATGGAATACCGCGTTCCACATGCCAATCTTCTGATTCATTAAAATGTCTTAACATGTCTCCAATTTGATTATTTTTATTATTTTTCATAATTACGGTTGTGAATTTTCTTTTGTTTCTTTCTAATGGAGTTTCTTTCCAACCAATTTGTTCATGAGTGTAAATTTTTTGGACCCAAATATCTTCAACCTTTGATTTAGCATATTGGTTTATCACGTGTTGAGATAAGTTATCAAATGTTTCATATGAACAATCATATGTCCAAATAAGTAATTTATGATTTTTCTTTTTAACTTCTCCAGAGGGGGCATAAACAACATCTTCAAATGATGATTTAGAATATGCAAATGTATATGAATTATATTCAAATTCTGTTTCTTGTTCTTCAGGTACTGATTTTAAAATAGCATATTCTTTTTCTTTTTTATTGGCTTCAATTGGTTTAGTCATAATCATCACTGTATAATCTTTGTTAATTTTCTTTTTGGAATTAGACTTTAGGTACCAATCAAAAGCCACATATAAATGATTAATTGAATTTTCATTAATATAACAAATTTCCCAAGTTTTTTTAACAGGGGCTGGTTTTCTATACAGGGTCGCTACAAAATAGCGTTTGATATGTGATCCATAACCCCATACATAACCTAATGTCATTTTTCCAAGCGAATAGGCTTGAAAGGGATTTAACAGTGCAAAAGCTAATGTCATTTTAGCTAATGGGTTTGAAATTTTTAATACTTCTGATAAATATTCATTGCATTCCATAGTTTTAGCAATAATCATAGCTTGATAAGCATTTTTTACTGAAACAAAATCAACTGGTTTTGTGTTATCATATTTAACAACTGGATTGGAATTAGGTATGGAACTCCCGCTCACCACCTCTCTTTTGTCTCCTCCATATTTAATTATTTCCATTGTTATATTAAATATAATAAAATAACTTTAAGTCAGATTCTTATTTGATTTAAAAAAATGTTTGTTATCAAAAACAATGTCGAATATAAATAATTTTAATTTATTTGATTTTTTGTCCAAACCTAAAAACCAAGACCCCGATACAGACTTGTCTTGGGAAAAAATGGTATCCAAATGGGAAGAGGAAGTATTAACTGGGTTAGACAAGGAAACATTTTCATTTCCATTAGAATCAGACCCAGCTTTTGCCAATGCACTGGAATCAGACACTAATGGTGATCAAATATTAATTCAATTATTTAATCAAGATTTGGGCAAATCCAATGCAAAATCCCAGTTTATTAATGAGTCCAATGCATATTTTTTAGCAAAGTCGGAAAAAGTTAGAACCGGTGCATCTCGATATCAGTTTTGTATTGAAAGAAAAGCCGACACAATAGGAAAATTAAGTTTACGGTTAAAATTAAAACCATGGGTTGGTGCGGACCAAATACCCCGGCTGTTAAATTTAATGAAAGATGTTAGTATAAAAATTGAAATGGGAGGAGCACCAATATTTGTTGTTCCAAAACTAATGTTAGTTTATTTGATATGTGAAAAACTTGGTTCTGGAATTAAGTTTTTTGATGTGGCACGATTTTTGGAAACAACTGAAGTTGAGGATATTAAAAAGAAAATTATAAACTGGCATAATGACACCGGAACTAATTTTTCCAACCGGTATTATTTTACTGATCCGGCTGATAAATGCCTTGATATTCCCTTGTTAAATGATTTTTTTTCATACAAACTACCTATACCATTAATTGCTTTGGGATTTCATGATGTTAGAGTTTGGGTTGATATTCCAGGAAAAATACTTGGTGAATTTGTAAATTGGGTTGATTTTATTGGAATAATATCTGATGACATTACTTATTTTACTTCTGATAATAGAAGAACAATTGCATCTAATGCATATGAATTACTAATAATGAATTCAGATATAAATTATTTTCATTCATGCACTAACCAAGTTATTAAAATACGTCCAAATACATATTTAAAATTTTTATTTATTTTTATTAGACCTACTGATGAATTTTTATCTGATGAAAATGTTTGTATAACCGATTTACCAGAGTTATTATCTGTTGATATTAAATTATCTACTTCATCTTATGCAATTGATATGGGCAAGGTTTATACAGCCATATATGATAACATTATTTGTTATGGAATTGCTGTGGATGGATACTCTGATATGACCAATTGGATTCAAGTAACAAATGAATGTATTGGCTTACCTGACATGTTAAAGTTTAATTCAACCGGAACTAATAAATTTGATAATTTTAATACCAGTTCTTTGGAGCAAGTTTATAAGATAGTTCAAAATGCAGAAGAAATAACAATAAAATTAACACCATACTCAATCCCAGTTAGTATTGAAATTTATGAAATTACTCAAAATCAACAAAGAGTAATGAGTGGAATGACAGGGTTGAGACTCTATAGTTAATTAAAAAAATTGTGCGTCTCTTGCAAAGCAAGAGCCACAGGCTTGCCGTCATAAGATATCATACGCAGTCCAACATGATGCTTTTTAAAGCACCGAATAATTATTTTTTATTTTCTTTTAAAATTAAAAAAAATTGAATTAAAATAATTATTCGGTAATATTGATAGAATATTAATGGGAAGATTAATTGAAGAAGTACATCAACAAATTTACAGAGCTATTCCATTTGACCAAATTCAATTGCGAAATGAGTTAAGAACTTATGTGGAAACCCTTTGGAATAAAGCGCCTGAAGTTAGAGCAGGACCTGAAGTTTATTTGCCATACGCATCTATATTAGCCAAATGGATTGACCCACATAGTGAAAACATAAAACCTTGGCAAAAAAATATTATTGATATTTTTAACGGAGTTGAGGAAGAAATAATTGAAGACATGGAAGACTTTGATTATATGCATCATACAATGGCACGTTATTAAATAAAAATATTGTCAGATTTTTTGTTTGTACAATGGCGCATTATTAAATGAAAATTTTTTTATTTAAGCACAACATTTATCAATATAATATTGTGAAAACGAGGAGTTTTGATAAAGATAAATGCCTTCTTTTATGTTGTTTACAAACATTTTTTTATGTTTTTTGCAGTTTTGTATTCCCTTAATTTTAAGGGTTGCGTCAGATTCGCTAATGATTATGACACTTGTTGAGTCATAATCATTAGAAAAAAGTCTAATTTCGGTGTAAAGTAGGCATTTATTATTTGCTTCTATTTTACACCAATAATAGTTATCAGAAGAATTAAAACCTAAAACATTTACATCGCAATATTCTCGTAAAATGTTTCTAATAATGTCTTCAAGCCTTCTGATGTTAATTTCTGTTTTAACAACATTAACATCAGCATGCCTTGGTATCAAATGGTGAATATTATATGGTAATTCAGCGAGTGTGGACATTAATAATCTATTTGGATGGAGTATATAAGATTTTTTTCAATTTTTTTAATTTTCTTATAAAATTTGAATTAATTTTCAATTATTATTATCTTATTCTAATTATATGGAAAATAAAATATATGGTTGTTTATTAGGTGGTTGGTGTGCTGATGCTGCTGGGGCTACTCTAGAATTTTCCTATACACCAATTACAAAGCAAATGGTTGAAATTGCAATGAAAATGCCGGGTGGTGGAGCAATTGGTGTAGGTCCTGGACAAATTACAGATGATAGTGAACTTGAAATTGCAATTTTAAATGGACTTGTAAAATCAAAAAACGTTTGCCAATATCCAGTTGAGCTTGTTGCGGAAGAATATATATATTGGATTAATTCGTATCCTTTTGATGTTGGTACTACATGTTCTAATGCATTTTCAAACGCATTAAATTCAAGTGATATGATGCGTAATGCTTTAAAATTAAAGTCACAAAGTCAAGCTAATGGTGCACTAATGAGAGCAGCAGTTATTGGAGTTTGGGGAAGAAACTGTCCAGATGATAAAATAATTCAATTTGGAAAACTTGATGCACAATTATCTCACTGCAATGAAATTTGTCAAGAAGTTAATGGAATATATTGTTTGATAATAGCAAAACTTTTAAATTTGGTTCCTTTGGAGGAAATACTAAATTTGATAAGTAAAAAAATTACAAATGGAGAAGTTAAAGAATGGTTTGAACAAGCTGCTTTACTTGAAAATATCAATTGTAAAAAAAATATTGGGTACTGTAAACATGGATTTCAATTGGTTATTTATTTTTTGCGTAATCCTTCAACATATATTGATGCTATCAAAACTACCTTGCTAAAAGGCGGAGATACTGATACAAATGCCAAAATAGTTGGTAGTGTTATTGGGGCAATGAGAGGAATTAATGAAATACCAGAATATATGTTGACTCCAGTGGTAAATTTTGATTGTGTTAATACTGAAGTGGGACATACCCGTCCAAAAAAATATAATGTATCAAAAGCTATCAAGTTAATTAAGAAATTAATTTAATAAAAATTGAAAATTCCACATGATAAAATCCTTAAAAATTTTGACTCTTTAATGGCGCATCAATCAAACTTAACTGATAATCTTACCGCCGGGTTTGTCACCAAGTCAGACCTAAAATACCTTGTTTCCAACATATTCGCAGGTAATTCAATTCCTAATTTGGATACTGTTGGAATCAAAAACCATCCTTCTGGAAAGACTAACCTAGCTTTTCACACCTCGCAGATTCAAGAGCTAATCACCAAGGTTTGTACAACACCTTATGAGAAGCTAGACTACGTAATT
>JACCEC010076869.1_pt1 | contig 14270 bp, 11 predicted proteins | sample 7450121 | NCBI WGS metagenome assembly JACCEC01 (sample SAMN15323455, study PRJNA562643) | freshwater metagenome | isolation source: river surface water | place: USA:Blue River Watershed | collected 2017-08-18 | reverse complement strand
TTTGCGGGCTTGGGCGCTATTGGCCATGAAACATCCTTTGCGGGGGAAATTGGGTAAATGCGAAAACACGCGACTATACCGGAAAGCGCAAACAAGTGCAACCATCGTACAATTCGGGCATGAGTCTGCTTCGTTCCGTCGCCACCGTGAGTGGTTTTACCTTTCTTTCGCGCGTTCTGGGCTTCGTTCGGGATTTCGTGATTGCCCGTAGTTTTGGCGCCGATGCCGCCACGGATGCTTTTTTTGTGGCGTTCAAACTCCCCTACCTCTTACGCCGGATGTTTGCCGAAGGCGCTTTCTCTCAGGCCTTTGTACCGCTGCTCGGGGAATACCGAAAACAACGGGGCACCGAAGAAACCCGTCTGCTCATCAACCGCACCGGCACCGCCCTCGGCGCTGTTGTGCTGCTGGTGGCCCTGCTCGGCATCTGGGGAGCACCGGCCATTGTGACGATTTCTGCGCCGGGCTTTCTGGAAACGCCGGAAAAATTCGAGCTGGCCGTCACGCTGACGCGCATCACATTTTTCTACATCTTCTTTATGTCGATGGTGGCGTTTGCGGCTGGCATCCTGAACACATGGAGCAAGTTTTCAGTGCCGGCCTTCACCCCGGTTCTGCTCAATGTGAGCCTGATACTGATGGCGGCTTTTACGCAAAGCTGGTTTGACCCACCGGTTAAGGCGCTGGCCTGGGGGGTCATCATCGGGGGAATACTGCAACTGGGGCTGCAATTTTACGCCCTGCATAAGATTGATTTACTGCCACGCTTTAGCCTGAATCTCAAAGCCTGCTGGCAGGACCCCGGCGTCAAGCGCATCGGGCTTTTGATGATTCCTGCCTTACTTGGTGTTTCGGTCAGTCAGATCAGCCTGCTACTAAACACCGTCTTTGCATCATTTCTGGAAAGCGGCAGCATTTCCTGGCTGTATTACGCCGACCGGTTAATGGAATTTCCGGCCGGCATGCTCGGCGTTGCTATTGGCACGGTGATTTTGCCCAGCCTGACCCGTCACCACCACGGCGGGGACAAGGAAGCCTATTCCGGGCTGCTCGACTGGGGGCTACGCCTGTGCTTTCTGCTGACCTTACCAGCGGCCCTTGGTTTAGCTATTCTGGCCGTTCCCCTGATCTCAACACTGTTTATGCACGGCGCTTTTACGGCACACGACGTCAGCGAAACCAGCCATGCACTGATCGCCTATAGCGTCGGGTTAAGCGGTCTTATTCTGGTAAAGGTGCTGGCACCCGGCTTTTATGCACGGCAGAATCTGAAAACGCCGGTCAAAATTGCTCTCATTGCTTTAGTTTCAACCCAGTTAATGAACCTAGCGTTTATCGGCCCGCTCAAACAAGCTGGCCTGGCACTGTCGATTGGCATTGCCGCCTGCCTGAATGCCGCCTTACTGTACCGTGGTCTGCGGCAAGCGGCGATTTATGAACCCATGCCGGGGTGGATGCCTTTTCTGACCAAGCTCGGTATCGCACTGGCTGTAATGGCGGCGGTGTTGCTAGGCGGCTACCAGAACGATCAATTCTGGCTGGAAGCACCCCTGGCCGAGCGCGTGCTCTGGCTTGGTGGTCTTATCGGCAGCGCAGGGGTTGCCTACGGCCTGACTTTATTTATTCTGGGATTCCGTCCGAGGGACTTCCGAAAAACATGAAGCAAGCGCAGAATCACTGAACGATCTGACCAACAAGCCAAACCCAGTTCGGCCCCAAGGAGACACCTGTGAAACTGACGAGCCAAAGCATTCAGGACAACCAGCCGATTGACGGCCAATTTGCCTTCTGCATCCCCAATGACAAGTCTCATGTGTGTCTGGGCAGCAATCAAAGCCCTGCGCTGAGCTGGTCGGATGTGCCCGCAGGCACCCGATCGTTTGCGTTGATTTGCGTTGACCCGGATGTGCCCTCTGTGGGCGACGACGTCAATATTGAGGGCCGCGCGGTTGCGGCCGATTTGCCTCGTGTCGATTTTTACCACTGGGTCCTGGTTGACCTGCCCGCCACCACGCACACGCTTTCAGCCGGGCAGTTTTCCAGCGAGGTCACACCCTGCGGCAAAGCGGGACCCGGCGCTCCTTTGGGCGCACGCCAGGGCATTAACGATTACACCGTGTGGTTTGCTGGCGACCCGGATATGCGTGGTGACTACTACGGTTACGATGGCCCCTGCCCTCCCTGGAACGACCAACGCGTTCACCGTTATGTGTTTACCGTCTACGCACTGGATGTCGACACACTGGATGTGCAGGGCAAATTTACGGGGGCGGAGGCGCTGAGCGCAATCAAGAACCATGTACTGGATAAGGCTTCACTGACGGGGACTTACACCCTGAATCCCGCTTTACGTTAAGACGGGGGTTACCCTCATGGCCCTTGCCAACACCCTGCGCGCAACGAGCCGGTCTTTGCGTGTTGATAGTGACTACGCAACGCTGACGCCGGGGAATCTGTCAGAAAAGGCTGCAATCAAGGCCACGGCGGCAATCGCCAAAAAGATTCGCGACCTGCAGTTTCAGCTTTACGCGGAGAACAAGCAATCGTTGCTGATTGTGTTGCAAGGTCTGGATGCTGCGGGCAAAGATGGAACGATTAAGCACGTTTTGGGGATGATGAATCCCCAGGGCTGCACGGTTACCGGTTTCAAGCAACCCACCCCGCTGGAGCTACGCCATGATTTTCTCTGGCGTATTCATGCCCATGTGCCAGCCAGCGGTGAAGTTGCGATCTTCAATCGCTCGCACTACGAAGACGTGGTCGTGGCGCGCGTGCACCAACTTTGCCCGAAACCGCAGTTGAACCTGCGCTACGATCAAATTAACCAGTTTGAATCATTGCTCGCGACACAGAGCAATACCAAGGTCATTAAGTTCTTTTTACACATCAGCCGGGAGGAACAGCTCGCGCGTTTCGCAGCACGGCTTGATGACCCTGCCAAGAACTGGAAAATCAGCACGGCCGATTACGCCGAGCGGCAACATTGGGATGCGTATCGCGAATCCTACGAACTGGTCCTCAAGAAAACCTCGACGCCTGAAGCACCCTGGTACATCATCCCCGCTGACCATAAGTGGTATCGAAACTACGCGGTGGCCTGCATTGTGCTGGAAACGCTGGAAGCCATGGCGCCCCAGGTCCCCGAACCCAGCGTTGACCTGAATCAGGTTCGGGAAGAATTCCACAATGCCGTGCTGCAAGAGGTGCGCCTCGGTCGCACCAAAGCTTTGGCGAAGGCGATGGATCGCGTGATTCAATCGCGGGATGAACAACTCAAGCTGGCGGGTGTGACCCTCGAGGAAATCCAGGCGATTAACCAACAGGCTAAAAAAAGCCTGAAGAAGCCCAAGCGTTAAAGCGCGTGCTGGAATCCGCCGCAGCTGGCCGGTTCAGCGCCATGCGCGCGGCAAGGGGTGACCTGACGTACAATAAAGGCTTCTAAACTCGTAGGATGCCTGATGGACGTCGCCATACTCGTGGCACTGATTGCGATTAACGCAGTCTTTGCGATGGCTGAAGTAGCATTGCTCACCGCTAAACGCAGCAAGCTACAACGCATGGTGGAATCAGGAGACCGGCAAGCGGCTGCCGCTCTGGAGCTGGGCGAGGATCCCAACCGTTTTCTATCTACGGTACAAGTGGGCATTACCACGATTGGCATTCTGAACGGCGTCGTGGCGGAATCAGCGCTTTCCAAGCCCGTGGCGGCATGGCTTGAGCAACTGGGTGTCGGCACGGGGACTTCCGGCATTCTGGCCTCAACGCTCATCGTATTTATTATCACTTATGCCAGTATCGTTCTGGGTGAGTTGGTCCCCAAGCGCATAGGCCAATCAAACCCTGAGCCCATCGCGCGCCTGGTTGCCCGACCGATGCTGACATTGGCCAGCATTGCACGCCCCCTGGTCAAACTGCTTTCTGGTTCCACCCAGCTGCTCTTGCGTCTGTTTGGCATCCGCAATTATGTGAATCAGGTGGTCACCGAAGAAGAAATCCACGCCATGCTGGAAGAAGGTTCCGATGCTGGGGTGATCGAACATAGCGAGCACCAGATGGTGCGCAATGTGTTTCGTCTGGATGATCGTCAGATTACCTCGTTGATGGTTCCCAAGAGCGATATCATCTATCTGGATGTGGAAGCACCGCTGAACGAAAATCTACAACGCATCCAGGCCTCGGAACACTCGCGCTTTCCGGTCTGCCATGGTGGATTCAGTGAGGTGTTGGGCATTATCAGCGCCAAAGTCCTGCTGGCCAAGACCTTGCGTGGTGAAACCCCGGATTTCAAAACAGATTTGCAACCGGCGGTGTTTGTCCCCGAGTCACTGACGGGCATGGAACTGCTGGAGCACTTTAAGTCCTCTGGCGTGCAAATGGCCTTTGTCATTGATGAGTATGGCGAGATCCAGGGCATTATTACCCTGCAAGATCTGATTGAAGCCATTGCCGGTGAGTTCAAACCTGATGACCACGAAGATGATTGGGCGATCCCGCGCCAGGACGGCTCGTGGTTGCTGGATGGCATTATTCCGGTCCCTGAACTCAAAGACTGCCTTAAGCTCAAAGAATTGCCAGAAGAAGATAAAGGCCGCTACAACACGCTGTCAGGGATGCTGATGCTCCTGATGGGACGCATCCCGAGCGCCGGAGAAATTGTTGATTGGGATTGCTGGCGTTTTGAAGTCGTCGATATGGATGGCAAGCGTATCGACAAGGTGATTGCCTCACACAACGAGACGCTGACACAAAACGACGCACCAACCTGATCAGGCATGAAGCTTGCTTAGCTCAATCTGTCTTTAATGTGGGCTTAAGGTCCGAGCTTTAAACTGCCTACTTATGCGTGCGAGATTATCTATTCTTCGAGAGGCTCTTAAGGGCTCAGTCTCGTTATGTTGCCGACAGTCGCTGGTGGTTTTACCGCTGGCATTCTGCGCGATCAACCAGGTACAGGCCGGGCCCGCCTTGGGCCTGGATCAGCTCATTAGTATTGGCCTGAATGAAAACGCCTATGTGATGGCTTCGCGCGAACAGGTGGCTGCAGCTAAGGGCGATGCGACAACCGCCCGCGCCTATCCGAATCCGGATGTTGGGGGTCAATTAGGACGCAGCAAAGAGCGCAATACGCTCAGCCCGCTCACCGGGCAGACCTACAACATCACGATGGCGCAACCCATTGAAATTCCTATGGTGCGTAGCGCCCGCATCGACGCGGCTGATGAAATCGTTAAAGCCACCGATGCCAATCGGCAAAGCTTTGAAGATGATACGGTGGCCCGCATCAAGCTGGCGTACTACGAACTGTTGCGCCGCATCGCGGAAGCCAGTGCTTCAGAAGAAGATCTGGCGCTCACGCAGCAGATTCGTGACCGTATCGCGTTACGCCACCAGGTGGGTGAGTCCCCAAAGTTCGATCTGATCCGTGCCGACACAGAAATGTTGAATGCACGCAAAAACATGAATGCGGCCAAGCTCCGTGTCGAACAGGCCAAAGCGAATCTTCGACTGGCGGTCGGGCACCCTCTGCCCTCTGGATGGCAGGTGCAAGGGAGCTTGCCCAAGTCGGTGAAGCTACCGCCCATAGAAACGCTTAAAGCCGAGTTGCTGGCCCGCAATCCGATCCTAATGAAGACCGAGGCGGAGCAACGCGCCGCTGAATACCGTTTAAGCATGGAAAAATCCATGCGTTTGCCTAAAATTGCCTTGGTTGCCGAGCGCGAGGTGGATCCAACCCAGCAGTATTCTCGTGGCGGCGTCGTTATGACGATTCCGCTCTGGGATTGGCGTAGCGGGCAAATTTCAAAAGCGAAAGCAGAAGCCTCCAGCACCCGCCATCAACTGAATGCGCAGCGGCTCAGTTTTGCTGAATCGCTGGAAGCAACCTATCAGCTCTATCAGATTGCCAGTAACCAGGCGCACGTGCTGGAGACGGAGTTGCTGTCACAGGCCGCGGCGGCACAGCGTATTGCCGAATCAGCCTACCGCTATGGAGAACGGGGCATTCTGGAATGGCTCGATGCACAACGCACCTATCGGGCGGCGCGTAACGAACTGATTGCGGCCCGCTTTGATCTGGCGACCGTGTCTGTAGAAATCGATCGCTTACGGTCTATTTCTAATGCGCCATCGGACCCCTCTTTGCCAACGACCCCGGCGGGTTCGTCGCAGCTTCCTGACCTCTGACTCTTTGATATCGCATGACATCTCCGCACGCCCCTGAAAAAATGCAGCAGCTTTGGCTACGTCTCCGGCACGGGGTTTTGGCTTTGGCTGAAAAAACGATTGTCTATGCCGAGCCCCTGGTGCGTCGTATTCGCCGCACCTACCGTCAGGAAAAGGCTCACTTGGGCCGGGTGTTTGCGCCACAAAAAGCCAAATGGATCGATCCACTGTGGAACAATCTAAGACCGATTGTGCTGCCGATCATTGTCGGGCTCTGGGTTAAAACACGGGATTGGTTGTGGCACCCGCTGCTCTCCCTGCTCGAACGTGTGGCCCCCAAACAGGTCGCTGGCTGGCGTAGTCTGCCGGAATCGCGCCGCCACAATATTTTGGTGGGCAGTGTGATCCTCGTTGTTGCACTGATGGTTTTGATGCCGGACGGTCAGAAAAATCAGGACGACAGCGTGATCAACGACCCAGACATCATTGATTTGAGCAGTGATGTGCTGGATCCGGACAGCCCGACCTGGGTGGTCAACGTAAAACCGGTCGAGGTTATTCCCTTCTCCGAAAGCTTGCGGGTGACCGGCAAAGTCGAATTCGATGAACAGCGTGTTGCACGAATTGGCGCGACGGTCACTGGCCGTGTGACAGAAATCCTGGCCATGCCAGGACAGGAAATCGACCGGGGCACCGTACTGGCTCGCATCAATTCGACTGAGCTGGGACAGACCCAACTGGCTTATCTGAAAGCGCGCGCTACCAATGAGCTGGCGGCCAATGCCTACATGCGGGCAAAAATTCTTTACAAAGAAGACGTCATTGCCAAGGCCGATTTGCAACGTCGCCAAAGTGAGGCCGAAACCACTGCAGCGGAACGCCGCGCCATGGCAGACCAATTGCGGGTGCTGGGTATGCCGCAAGAACAGATCGAAGCACTGGGCAAAACAGGTAACGTGAACTCTATCGCTGCTGTCACCTCCAGCATCGATGGTACGGTCGTTGAACGGAAAATTGTGCTGGGACAGGTGGTGCAACCTGCCGATGCCCTGTTTACAGTGGCAGACTTGTCCGAGGTCTGGATAACGGCGCAGGTGCCTGAACAAGAGGCCTCGATGCTTGCCGTCGATCAACCGATGCGCATTGAAATACCGGCGCTGGCCAATCAAAAATTCGAGGGCAAACTGGTTTACATCGGGGAGCTGGTCAGCAACGAAACCCGCACGGTGCCGGCACGCACGGTGCTGGAAAACAAAGACCGCATGCTGAAACCTGGCATGCTGGCCACCTTACTGATTTCTGGCAAGCCGATTGACCGGCCGGTTGTGCCCGCCTCCGCTGTTGTGCGCGAAGATGGTTACGATCACGTTTTCATTGCTGTCGGTGAGAACCAATACAAACTCACTGTGGTCAAACTGGGTCCGGAAACCAACGGGGTACGCCCTGTCCTCTCCGGGCTGGAACCGGGGACCCAGATCGTCACTGAGCAGGCCTACCACCTGAATACCGAACGCAAAAAACGCCTATCTGGCGGCTAGAAACCATCGTTAGGCGCGCCTCATGATTCAACCTATTGTTCGTGCCGCACTGGCTCAGCGAATCGTCATCGTCGTTCTGGCGGTGGCACTCTTCGTGGTCGGTCTCTTTTCGATTAACCGACTCTCGGTGGATGCGTTCCCGGATGTCACCAATGTGCAGGTGCAGATCGCTGCCGAGGTGCCCGGGCGTTCTCCGGTTGAAGTCGAACGATTCGTCACGGTACCCATTGAAATCGCCATGACCGGCCTGCCCGGCCTGACCGATATGCGTTCATTGAATCGCAATGGCATTGCGATCATTACGCTCGTTTTTACCGACAACACCGATATTTATTTTGCACGGCAGATGGTGCTGGAGCGGTTGATCGAAGTCATGGGACGCATGCCGCCCGGCGTCACGCCCGTGCTCGGCCCGGTCTCTACGGGTTTAGGCGAGGTCTATCAGTACACGATTGAACACCCGGCGGATGGCAAGCGGGCATTGTCGGTTGAAGAATTAACGGAACGCCGCATTGTTCAGGACTGGATTGTGCGCCCCATGCTGCGTAGCGTGCCCGGGGTGGCGGAAATCAACACCCAGGGGGGCTACGCACGCGAGTATCAGGTATTAGCAAACCCGGAACGACTGCATCACTACAACCTGACCGTTCAAGATGTCTACAATGCGATGGCACGTAACAATGCCAACACGGGCGGCGGGCAAATGCCGGTTTACCAGGAACGTTACCTGATACGCGGCGTCGGTCTGATTCGTGATGTCGACGACATTGGCAGTATCGTGCTCAAGGAAGTGAACGGCACACCCGTATTTGTGCGCAACGTGGCCACCGTGCGGATGGGTACTGAAGTCCGCCAGGGCGCCATCATTAAAGATGGGGTGACCGAATCCGTAGCCGGTATTATCCAGATGCAACGCGGTGAGAATGCCCGTCGTGTTGTGGGCGCCATTAAAGACAAAGTGGCGGATATCAATAAGCGTCACTTGCTGCCAGAAGGTTTGCAGATTGTGCCGTTCTACGACCGCACTGATCTGGTGGACGCCGCCCTCTCCAACGTTGCCAAGGTACTCCTGGAAGGCGTGCTGCTCGTCATCATTGTGTTGTATGTCTATCTGGGTGATGCCCGCTCTTCCATTATCGTCACGGCCACCCTGCTCCTCACGCCATTGCTGACTTTTATGGTCATGAACCATTATGGGTTGTCGGCCAATCTGATGTCGTTGGGGGGGCTGGCCATCGCTATTGGCATCATGGTCGATGGCTCGGTGGTGGTGGTTGAAAATACCTTTGCCCGACTCGGACAGCGCATGGATGAAGGCGTCTCCCGACTCAGAATCGTTCTGGATGCGGCCACCGAGGTCGGCAAACCCGTGCTCTTTGGCGTGGGGATTATTATTCTGGTCTTTATGCCCCTGCTCTCGCTCGAGGGGATGGAGGGCAAGATGTTTGCCCCACTGGCCATTACGATTGCGATTGCGCTGGCCCTCTCGCTGATACTGTCCTTTACGCTCTCCCCGGTTCTCTGCTCTTACATCCTGAAGGGCGGCGCCGATCATGACACGCCGTTTGTCGCCAAAATCAAAGCGCCCTACCTGAAAGCGCTGAGCTGGTCGATCGCCAACCCGCAACGCGTTATTTTCTACGCGGCGGCAACCCTACTCGCCAGCTTTTTGGTGTTTCCATTCCTTGGCAAGTCTTTTATTCCGATTATGAAGGAAGGGGCCATTACCCCGGTGATTGTGCGTGCTGCCAATATATCGCTCGATGAATCCATCAAGATGGAATTCGAGGCGATGAAACGCATTGCGAGCATTCCGGGGGTTAAATCGGCGGTTTCAAGATTAGGCCGCGGCGAATCTCCGGCCGACCCGGGACAGCCGAACGAATCAGACCCGATCGTCTCCCTCAAAGACAAGAGCCAACGCAAGTTAAGCCAAATTCAGATCGAGGATCAGGTGCGAGCGGCCCTCAAAGCATTACCGGGTGTGGAAACAGGTATTTCCCAACCGATTGCGGCTCGCGTGGATGAAATGGTGTCCGGTGTGCGCTCTCAAGTGGCCGTCAAAATTTTTGGCGATGACATCCAGGAACTGCGCAAACTGGGTAGCCAGATCGGTCGTGTTTTAAGTGGCATGGAAGGCGCCAATGATCTGCGTATCGAACAGGTGACGGGTCAGAACTATCTGACATTCACCATAGACCGAGACGCGATTGCTCGCTACGGCCTGAATGTAGAAGAGGTCAATAACGTTATCGAAATCGCCAATGGCGGCCGTGAAGCAACCCAGATTTACGAGGGCGAACGTCGCTTCCCGCTCGTTCTTCGCTACCCTAAGGTCTATCGCGAAAACCCAGAAGCCTTTGAAAACATTGTCCTCAAAGGCCCCGGCGGCGCGTTGGTGCCATTGAAAGACATCGCCAAGGTTGAGCTACTCGATGGTCCGACACAAATTTCTCGTGAAGCCGGCAAACGCCGTCTGGTCGTGGGGGTGAATGTTCAGGATCGCGATCTGGGTGGTTTTGTCAGCGAAGCCCAGAAAAAGATCGCTCAGCAAGTCAACATACCGCAAGGCTACACCCTGGATTGGGGTGGGCAGTTCGAGAATATGCAACGGGCTATGTCGCGCTTGATGATCATTATTCCGATTACCATTGCGGCGATTTTCTTCTTGCTGTTTATCCTGTTTAACTCCCTGCGCATGGCCACGCTGATCATTCTGGTGCTGCCCTTTGCATCGATTGGCGGCATTTTCGGTTTGTTGCTTTCAGGGGAATATCTATCGGTACCTGCAGCGGTTGGCTTTATTAACTTGTGGGGCATTGCTGTGCTCAACGGTGTGGTCCTGGTTTCGTTTATCCGCCAGTTGCGTGATGAAGGCTACAGTACCCAACGGGCTGTTTATGAAGGCTGCGAACACCGCTTCCGCCCGGTGATGATGACTGCCAGTGTTGCCTTGCTGGCGCTGATTCCGATGCTTTTTTCATCCGGACCTGGCTCAGAAGTCACCCGGCCACTGGCGGTGGTGGTGATTTCCGGGCTGCTCTCTTCAACAGCACTTACCCTGCTTGTGTTGCCGGTGCTGTATCCTTATTTCGAAGAGAAGTCTGTCGAAGCATAATCAGGTTGAGCCTTATGAAAGAAATAAAAGCCATTATTCGCCCCAATAAATTGCCTCAGCTGCGCAAATCATTGCTGAGCCTGCCCGGCTTTCCGGGCATGACGATTTCTCAGGCAGAAGGCTGCTCAGCCCCATCGCGTCATGGACCACCGGTATCTATCAAGGACGAACTGACCGATTTCACCAAGAAGACACGCATTGAAATTGTGTGCCCGGATGAAATCGCCGACAGCATTGTGGACTGCATCACCGATATCGCTCAAACCGGTCAGCTGGGCGACGGCATTATCTGGGTGACCGACATTGCCAAGGCGGTTTTTGTGCACAAAACAACGCCAGGCAGCCCACTCGAACCGCGTCGTCCCTGAGTCGCTCTCCAATGAAACAAGCTGCCAGCATCTGGCTCGCGGCGACGCGCCCGGCATTTTTATCGGTGACCCTGGTTGGCGTGCTCCTTGGTCTGAGCGCCGCGATGGCAGCGCAAGCCTATCGATCGACATGGCTGGCGGCGCTGACCATTCTATTTGCACTGATCGCGCATGCCGGCGCTAATGTGATCAATGACTATTATGATGCCCGCAACGGTAGCGATACCGCCAATGTTGATCGGATCTACCCGTTTACCGGCGGTAGCAGGTTCATTCAAGAAGGTGTATTGACCAGCCGCCAAACAGCGCGCTTTGGTCATCTGCTGCTTGGCGTTGTCATACCGTCCGGGCTCTATCTGGTCTGGGAAAGTGGTCCTGGTTTGATCTGCATCGGACTGATCGGCTTATTTGCCGGTTGGGCTTACTCCTCAAAACCCTTTGCTCTGCAAAGCCGGGGCGTTGGCGAACTGACCATTATTCTGGCCTGGCTGATGGTGGTGCTCGGTAGCGACTACGTACAACAAAAAAGTGTCTCAGAGAGCGCCGTGCTGACTGGCCTAGCCTATGCGTTATTGGTGGCCAATGTGCTTTTCGTCAACCAGATCCCCGACCGGATAGCGGATCGGGCTGCAGGGAAAAAGACTGTCATCGTGCGCTGGGGCACGCAGGTCGCGCCCTGGGGCAGTCTGGCGCTTTATGGCGGTGCGATCATGATTGTTGCAATCGGAATCATTAACGACCAACTACCTGGCACCACAGCGCTCGCTTTCCTGGCCGCTATTCCCGCCCTATGCGGGCTGAGTAAACTCTTTAAAAACCCGACAGATCGGGCGCAACTGATGATCGTCATTCCGACGACCATCATCAGCTGTCTGCTATTTGGCTTGCTGCTAGCGCTGGGGATGCTGCTTTAAAGGTGTTTTAACTTAGAGCGCATTCAAAGGAATCTTGAGGTAAGACACCCCGTTCTGCTCGGGCGGCGGCAGATGACCTGCCCGAATGTTGACCTGAACCGCAGGCAGTATCAGCACTGGCATGGCCAGACCTTGATCTCGGGTGGTGCGCATGTCGACATAGGTAGCCTCATCAACCCCATCATGAACGTGAATGTTCTTTTCACGCTCAGCCGCAACCGTCGTTTCAAAACAGACATCACGCCCAGCCGGCGGATAGTCGTGACACATGAATAGGCGCGTGTCCGGGGGCAGACTCAGCAGCTTTTTGATGGACTGATACAGAATCGACGCATCACCCCCCGGGAAATCACAGCGGGCGGTTCCAACATCGGGCATCGCGATCGTATCACCGACGAACACCGCATTGCCGATGCGGTATCCCGCGCAGGCAGGGGTGTGCCCGGGCAGATACATCACCTCCCCTGCGAGCTGACCAATTTGAAACGTCTCGCCCTCGGCAAACAAATGGTCGAATTGAGAACCATCGGTGGCAAAGCTGCTTTCCAGGTTGAAAATGCCTTTGAAGACTTCCTGCACAATGCGGATGTTTGCGCCAATCGCCGTGCGTCCGCCGAGCTTTTCTTTGAGATAAGGCGCTGCCGTCAAGTGATCGGCATGCGCATGCGTCTCAAGAATCCACGCAACCTGCAGGTTATTGGCATGAACAAATGCAATCACTTCATCAGCCGCAGCCGTTGAAGTCCGTCCTGACTTGGGGTCGTAATCCAGAACCGAATCTATGATGGCGCAGGGGCTGCCTGGTTTCTCATAGACCACATAGGTGACCGTCCAAGTATCATGGTCGAAGAAGCCTTTAACGATCGGATTCATTTCACTCGATAATTTGATAAGATATGAATAGTGTATATGATTGAAACTCAATTGGATATCCCTGTGATTTGTTTCGTTTTTTCGCCAGTCCCGGCGCAATGATTGAAGCGCCGCTACTGTTAGCACTGGCGCTCGGGCTTGCTGTGGGTGCTGTTCTGGCGCTCACCGGCGCGGGTGGTGCCATCATCGCGGTGCCCCTGCTGGTATTTGGCCTTGGTTTGACCGTGGCGGAGGCTGCGCCCGTCGCCTTGCTGGCGGTTGCGCTTGCCGCATCGATCGGCGCGTTGATGGGTTTTCGTGCAGGCGTTCTGCGCTACAAGGCCGCCGCTGTGATGTCGGCATTCGGGCTGGCGCTCTCGCCACTTGGTTTATGGGCATCCAGCCAGATGCCGAACGAGCCACTCGCGCTTATTTTTTCATTGGTGCTGATGTACGTGGCATTCAACATGTATCACCAGGCACAACGAGAACTGGCAGGCCTATCTTCTGACGATAGCTGCGGCCCACCCTGTCTGCTCGATCAGACGCGTGGCAAACTGACCTGGACCCTCCCCTGTTTTCGCGCCATGGTTTTGTCGGGCATGGGCGCAGGATTTCTCTCGGGTTTGCTGGGTGTTGGCGGTGGGTTTGTGATCGTGCCCGCCCTTAAAAAAGTCACCAACCTGCCTGTGCGATCCATTATCGCCACATCACTTGGTGTCATTACCGTGGTCTCTCTGGGGGGGGTGGTGGGTGCATCAATTTCAGGCGCCATGCAGTGGGCCATTGCCCTGCCGTTTGCGTCGGGTGCTTTGATTGGCATGGTGCTGGGGCGGACGATGGGAGAGAAAGTGCGCGGACCACGGCTGCAACAGGCTTTTGCGCTGTTCTCCTTGATCGTTGCCCTCACCATGCTGGTCAAGGCGAGCCAGATGATCTTCGGGGTCTAAACCTGTCTTAAAACTAGTCTTTGAAACTTGATCGAAGAATGTACTCGGGATGAAACCCGTTATGGGAAAAAACTTCTAAGACGCCTTCACCGACTAGCTTTTTAAGCTGTGTATATACTCGACTTGTATTGCTAGAAATGCCTAAAGCGATATCTTTTGCAGTCAACGGTTCGTTTCTCGCCTGCAGGTAACCAATCACGCGTTCACGCATCGTACCTGTGGCAAACCGGATGTCAGGCTCTGAGAAGTGGTCGGGGTTGTTTGAACAGATTTTCCTAGTTTATAAGTGGAAGACCTGCGGGTTTACGCTGCCATTGGGACCGCTGGCAGCAGCGAGGTAAATGCTTCGTGTGGCGTCTGTCGATCCA
>JACCEC011424134.1_pt1 | contig 14274 bp, 11 predicted proteins | sample 7450121 | NCBI WGS metagenome assembly JACCEC01 (sample SAMN15323455, study PRJNA562643) | freshwater metagenome | isolation source: river surface water | place: USA:Blue River Watershed | collected 2017-08-18 | reverse complement strand
TCTTGGAAGAAAAATATGTCTTACGCGCAAACTAAGACTCAGGCTAAGTCTGGGTATCAAGCTGGGGTTAAAGATTACAGACTAACTTATTACACACCTGATTACACACCTAAAGATACAGATTTATTAGCAGCTTTCCGGATGACCCCCCAACCCGGAGTTCCTCCTGAAGAAGCTGGTGCGGCTGTAGCTGCTGAGTCTTCTACTGGTACATGGACAACAGTATGGACAGACTTGCTCACCGATCTAGATCGCTACAAAGGTCGTTGTTATGACATCGAACCAGTCCCTGGTGAAGACAACCAATACATCTGTTACGTTGCTTATCCTTTAGACTTGTTTGAAGAAGGTTCTATCACCAACGTATTAACCTCCATCGTAGGTAACGTATTTGGTTTCAAAGCTTTACGGGCTTTGCGTTTGGAAGACATTCGTTTCCCTGTAGCTTACATCAAGACTTTCCAAGGACCTCCTCACGGTATCCAAGTTGAGCGCGACAAATTGAACAAGTATGGTCGTCCTCTGTTGGGTTGTACAATTAAGCCTAAATTAGGTCTTTCCGCTAAGAACTACGGACGTGCAGTTTACGAATGTTTACGTGGTGGTTTAGACTTCACCAAAGACGACGAAAACATCAACTCTGCTCCTTTCCAAAGATGGCGCGATCGCTTCTTGTTCGTAGCTGAAGCTATCAACAAAGCACAAGCAGAAACCGGCGAAATCAAAGGTCACTACCTCAACGTTACCGCCCCCACCTGCGAAGAAATGATCAAACGGGCTGAGTACGCTAAAGAACTCAAAATGCCCATCATCATGCACGACTACCTAACCGCAGGTTTCACTGCTAACACCACCTTAGCTCGTTGGTGTCGTGATAACGGTATTCTTTTACACATTCACCGTGCGATGCACGCTGTAATTGACCGTCAAAAGAATCACGGTATTCACTTCCGCGTATTAGCTAAAGCCCTCCGCTTGTCTGGTGGTGATCATATTCACACCGGTACAGTTGTTGGTAAATTAGAAGGTGAACGCGGTATCACCATGGGCTTCGTTGACCTATTGCGTGAAAACTACGTTGAGCAAGACAAGTCTCGCGGTATTTACTTTACCCAAGACTGGGCTTCCTTACCTGGTGTAATGGCAGTTGCTTCCGGTGGTATCCACGTATGGCACATGCCCGCGTTGGTGGAAATCTTCGGTGATGACTCCGTGTTACAATTTGGTGGTGGTACTTTAGGACACCCCTGGGGTAATGCTCCTGGTGCTACAGCTAACCGCGTAGCTTTAGAAGCTTGTATCCAAGCTCGTAACGAAGGACGTAACATGGCTCGTGAAGGTAACGATATTATCCGCGAAGCTGCTAAGTGGTCTCCTGAGTTGGCTGTTGCTTGCGAACTATGGAAAGAAATTAAGTTCGAGTTTGAAGCAATGGATACCGTCTGATGATTTAAGATTTGCGATTTTGGATTCATAAACAATCCAAAATCTAATAATCTAAAGGGCTGGGTCAATCATGGATTTAAAGCAAATTGCGAAAGACACAGCCAAAACTCTCCAAAGCTACCTGACTTATCAGGCCCTGAGGACTGTATTGGCACAGCTAGGCGAAACAAATCCCCCTCTAGCACATTGGTTGCAAAACTTCTCGGCTGGAAAAATCCAAGACGGAGAAGCTTATATTGAGAAACTGTTTCTAGAAAAGTCAGATTTGGCTTTGCGAATTATGACTGTCAGGAAACACATAGCGGCAGAAGTGGCAGAGTTTTTACCGGAAATGGTCATAACTGGGATTCAGCAAGCCAATATGGAACAGCATCGCCAGCATCTCGAACGCATCACGCAACTAAATTTATCAGATTCCAGCCCAAAAACACCAAAGACAGATAATATCTGAATTCTAATTTAGATAGTTTATCTAATTAGCCTTAGTCACTCGATTTTGGATTTACAATTTTAGATTTAGGATTGACAATTTTTACCTCCTCAAGGACGGGGACTCGTACCAAATTTTTTTAATCTAAAATCTAAAATCTAAAATTCCCAGTCAACCAAGTAACAAAAAATCTCCCCCACTTATCAAAGGTTATGCAAACTTTACCTAAAGAGCGTCGTTACGAAACCCTTTCTTACCTCCCCCCTTTGTCTGACGCGCAAATTGCCAAGCAAGTTCAGTATATTTTGAACCAAGGCTACATCCCCGCAATTGAGTTCAACGAAACTTCTGAACCTACAGAACTTTACTGGACAATGTGGAAGTTGCCTTTATTCGGCGCTAAATCTACTCAAGAAGTATTAAGCGAAGTTCAAGGTTGCCGTTCTCAGTATGGCAACTGCTACATCCGTGTTGTTGGTTTTGACAACGTTAAGCAGTGTCAGGTTCTTAGCTTTATCGTTCACAAACCCAGCAGATACTAAAATCTGATTTGGTTTAATTAACCTTGTTTACACCCTGGTGAGAGATAGAAAACTCTATCTCTCTTTTTTAGTTTTTGGCACAGAATATAAAAACTTTGGCGTTGCTGAAACCAGGTATGAATTTAGGAGACGAGAATCCCTACCCATGGAACGTCTCTACAAGGGTTTTGAAATCATCAAAAATCATTTTCATACCTCAAATCAGCAACGCCTAATTTGGTAACGAAACCCTCAAGCCCTAATCACAGTAATTTTACGCTGATTTTCCGTCACTACCACCTGCGCTGATAATCTTTCCTCCATTGGTAACGCATTTTTGCGCCTATCAAACACAAACAACCAACCAAAATCTAACCCCAAACGCCCTAAATAAGACTCTAATTGTTCAATACCATCAGCTTGCGGATCACGCTTTTTATCCCGCCATACTTTTAACTCAATACCTAAAATTACATCTTTATAACGCAGACATAAATCCATTCTGTCACTACCAATCGCATATTCCCTTTCTAAAATTCCCCCACCATTAACCACACGATGTAAAAAAGCCATTAACACTATATGCGGGGCAATTTCATGATAAGCAGCGCTACTTAATAAAGGTTCTCCATGTTGTCGCCAAAATTTAAGAAAAGCTGTTAATAAAGCATCTATATTTAACTTACCTTCTATTGTTAACCAACTAGGACTAATTAAAGGTAAACTATCCTGAGTTCCTTGGACTAAAACACGGGGAATTACTTCACGATATATCGGGTTAGAAATAACTAATCCTCCCATCGGATCACGTCTTAATAATCCTAAATCAATTAAATATCGGCGATCATCTGCTAGAGTATCGGGTAAAGTTTGTCCTGCTAAAATCGGTTCAATAATATTTTTCACTCGTTTTTCCCTGAGTCTTTCTGCTAAACTATCTAAATGAGTATCTTGACGGGCAATTAATATTTCCTTAGCTTGTAAAATATGTTCTTTAGTAATCGTAAGACTTCTATCTTTCACCATTTTTTCTACAATTTCCTTAGCCAAAGCATTAACTAACCAAGGTTGTCCTTGAGTTAAATCAAAAGCGGTTTCTATTGCTTCAGGAGTAAATATTTGTCCCGTTGCTGTTGTATGTTGTTTATATAATTCTTGTACTTCCTCAACATTAAAATTTCGCATAGTAATAGAAGCAACTTTAATATTAAAAGGACTGGATGTATTTAATCTGTCACTTCCACCAGAAGCAACTTTATAATCTCTAACATCACGTAAACCAATTAATCCTACCGATGAAGGGAAATTTTCAGGACGATTAGGAAAACCATCTCGTAATTGTCTTAAAATTGAAATTAAAGTATCATTTTGTAAAGAATCAATTTCATCAATAAATAATACTAAAGTTCGGTTTAAAGATGTTGCCCAACTTTGTAAAAAAGCCTTAATTCTGCTTCCTGGTTCTTCCTGTTGCCATTGTTTAACAGGGGGTTGTAATTCTTTGGGTAAACGAATATTTATGGTATCATACCAAGAGCCTAAAATTGCTAATTCTGCGGCACTAGGATCATGATTAAATGCACTTCCTACTTCTGCTGATACCATGACTGCTGCATATTTTCCAGTATCAGTAAGTTGTTTTGCTAGGGATAACATGGCGGTGGTTTTCCCTGTTTGTCGTGGTGCATGAAGTACAAAATAACTACGCTGTTGAATTAGCTCTTCCAAGTCTGGTAATCTGACTGTGGGAGATAGGAGGTAGTGGATATCATTTGAACAAGGTCCTGCAATATTAAACCAGCGTGTCATGGTGATTTTGGTAGTTAGTTAGCTCTTTAATTTTACACATTTATTATACTTTTGACATATTCTAATTTAGAAAAATGATGATTTGGTATGATCAAGAGTAGTTTATCAGACTATGATTTTCACATTTTCGGGAGGTAAATTTAGGGGGTTGGTAATCAGCAAGTTACCAGATTGATCAATTTTTCCTTTTAATTTGTATGTTGGCATGATGTTTTTTATAAGACTCTGTTATAATATATGTTACTAACTATACTCTGAAGGGTTAATCAGATGGACGCATTAAATCATGGCGAAATCCTCGGTAATCATCATTTCCCGGATGCGGTTATTGATAATGCAGCGCAAAATGTCAGTGATCTCAATCACGATTTAAACTCAAGTTATTCCAGTCATGTTGAATCAATCTCTCAGGGACTTGACCAACATTCTCACAATTTTTTAAACGATTTGCATCCAAACACTATTCTACATTCTGATTGCGTTTCTTTTTCTGGTGCTGATTTTCAGTCGAACTTTGATCACTTGCAAAATTCTGTTTATATTGAAACGCCTAGTTTTGAAAATCATTTATCCACCAGCAATTTTCATGCTGAGGTGATACCTCGTGAGGCGACACTAGATTATGCAGAAGCGGCTTATAATGAAGCTTGTGCAAAACATTTCGATGATAGAGCCGCAGATTGGGCAAATGATGGGTCTTTTGATATGGCTCATTCATTGCAACAAGAGGCGGACTATTACCATCAAAAAGCGGCTGAAAATTTGAATCAATCATGATTTTTCTGCTTTTATTATCTGCTAATTTTGATAAATTAGATTTATTTTGATCATGTCAAAGTTAGCAGATTTTTTAATAGGTTTAAAGACATAAATCTTATTACTTTCTATAACCTTATTATATGTCAGATTTACCAATTCCAACACAACCAAATCAACCGGAAAAATCACCCATGACAGATATATCTATTTTTTCCAGCTTAATTTCTGGTGGCTGTCAAGTAGCGGCAAGTTTGATTAATCGGGATACTCAATTAAAATTAGCCGATAAAAGTCAGGAAACACAATTAAAATTAGAGCAGCTTAGAAACGAACTCAAAAAAGCATCTGAGTTAGAACAATTTGACAGACAAAAACAACTACAACTAGAGTTAGCAGAATTTACCCGTGAAACTCAATTAGAAATAGCAGCTAAACAGCGAGAAACAGCCCTGGCATTACCAGAAGTTAATAAAATATTTGAAAATTGGCCTCTGAGAATTGTTCCGTCTTTAATTCTCGATTCTCATATTAATAATAATCGCCCCCCTTTGAAAGTAATTATTGCTCCTCCAGAGGTGAACTTTGATAAATTTGGCAGTGCAACTCAAGGTTTACCAAAAATGGAGAATACGTTAGCTCAGGGTTTACGACAATTTTTAGATAAAAACTATCATTTGAATAGTCAAATTAGACCTGTGCAATTATTAGATGGAGCTTGGGATAGTAATAAATATCATGGTGGCTCTAGTATCCAAGTGCTTTTTAAAATGCTAAAATCCGAGCCTGTTTTAATTTTAGAATCAGAAATTGAAGGAGATTATCTTAATTTTCGCATAGCTTATTGGGGATACGGACAAACTATTTACAGATATGGAACTGTATTGGCTCGATTACCTTATATGGACATTATGTGTGATTCAGCTAAGGCAAGAGCGAGAAAGTGGGAATCAGCGCGAGATATGCTAATTCAACAGGGCAAAAATCCTAAAACAATTAATGAGCTTGATACCCACAATTTAGAGATATTAAAAGAAGAAGAACAACTCAAAAGTTTTGATAGTGATATTGATATTAGCCATTTACTGCGTCGTTACAAATTAAATAACAAAGATGTTGACGCTCTTTGTCAGTTTTTGATTACTGTTCATACTCTATTTGCGGGTTGGATAATTGATATTCACTATCTGATTTATCATGATGTGACACCATTATTACCCCAGTTATTACCTCAGTTTATTGAAGATGGATTAGAAAGGCAAATAATTGACACAATTGTATTAGGTTATCAAGGAGTTTATCGATCTTTTGAAAATGATCGTTCCGCTTGGATTCCTGAATTAGTTTTAGATTTAGCTAATAGTTTAAGTCATTTACCTGATAAATCTTGGGCTAGGGAAAAGTTAAATTATTCTGTTCGGTATTGGTTGCAATTGCGAGGTGTGATAGCAAATAATAATTTATTAGAGGCTACACGCTCAGTTTTATCCTTCCAAGATAGAGAATATTTTGAGAAGTTAAGAGAGTGTTTTGCACGATGTGAAGATACAGAAGGAGTTAGAAAAGTAGCTAGTTTATTGAGCGAAACTGTGGAACTTCAGAAGAAAGCTGATGATTTCTATAATGGCGGTATCTATCATTTACAAAATGGTAATTATGAGCGTTCCATTGCTGATTTTGAAGAAGCTCAACTTTATGGACATCCTGATGCTAGTCGTATGCTTGTGGAAGTGAGAAAGCAGCAGGATAAAGCGGTTCTAGCTATCAAACAAGCAGAAGCGGAACGGTTACAGCAGAAAGTGAACCCAAGTCAAAACGTTCAAGGTTCTCATGTCAAAACTGGAAGTTGGGTTAATGGTAAGTTTATAGAAGTTAAACCAGCCGCTAGTTCTTTGGTATCACTAAAGTCAGCCGTAGGAATGGACTATGGGAAACTGCGGGATTTACTTGCTGCGGGGAAGTGGAAAGAAGCAGATGAGGAAACAAACCGAGTGATGTTAGCGATTGCGAAGCGGGAAAAAGAAGGTTGGTTAAATGTTGAAAGTATTGATAATTTTCCCTGTGAAGACCTCCGCACCATTGACAAATTGTGGGTTCTATACAGTAACAGGCGATTTGGATTCTCAGTACAGAAAAACATTTATCAAAGTTTAGGAGGAACGAGAGAATACAACGAGAGAATTTGGAACAGATTTGGAGACATAGTAGGATGGAGAAAACAACAATGGCTAATAAAAGAGGCTTTTGTAGGATCTTGGTTACATTACGAAGATATTACTTTTAATATAAAAGCACCAGAGGGGTATCTCCCCTTTTTAGGTTGGAGGAAGGGATATTGGACTACAGATCTATTAGGATTCGCTCAGTTTGAAGGTAAGGGAATTGGAGGGGGGATTAATGGTGTGTCTCTCCTGTCTCGCATTGAGATTTGTAAGCTGTAACATTGAAAGATTACAGAAAATTATTAAGTCTGAATCAGGATGTCCAGGATTTAAGGATCTACAGGATGTTAGTTTGAATTTGGTATTTTTTGAATGTCAGGATTTTTGTGATGTTGAAATTTTTTCGATATCTTGTAATTTACGATTTTCTGGCGATTCGATCTTAACTTTCGCACCTTGAGAATTAATCATCAAATTAATATCCTGAAAATCCTCAAATCCTGGATATCCTGATTCAGATAAAAAAGCGATCGCCAATCCTGTAGGGTGCGTTAATTAAATGTAACGTACCTTATTACTGGTTTGAATGCAGTTCCAAATTTTCAGTTGTTAAAAAGTATTTATCAAATGATGAACTTTAACGAATCAAATTAATAGTAATTCCCAGAGATAACCTAGTCCATACTTTATCTGCTGTTAATACAGGTAAATTCAAGCGTTTACCTAAAGCAAGACAAGCACGATCTCCTAATGATAATCCTGCACTTTTGGTTAAAACTCGAAATTTAGCTATAGTTATAGCATCTTCCTCATTACAAGCAATAATTTCTAAACTATTCTCTAATAATCCTTCATCTCTCAATCGTTTAATAACTTCCTCTGGAGATTCTCCTAAATCAACAATTTTTGATAATACCTCTAGCCAATTAATAATACTGATATAACACCCATTAATCAAGGCATTTTCTACAATTTCTGCGCCTGGTTCATCTCTAAGATAAGCTAAAAAGGCAGAAGCATCTAACACAGATTTATTCACTTAAATACTCCTGTCTGCGTTCTTGAATAAGTTCATCTACTAAATGTCTATCAGGTGATTTATCTTTTAATAAACCTCTTAATTTTTTAATTTGTTGTTTGAGGCTGACTAATTGCAGTTTGCCGCTATCTTCCAGAGTTAAGATTAATCTATCTCCAGATTCTAAATTAAGAATTTGTTGGATTTCCTGGGGTAAAGTTAAACGTCCTTCTGTTTCAATATCAAGTATGTATTGTTGAGAAAGTGATGAATTAGCAACTGTCATAACTTTATATTTCCTTGTTTTCTAGCTATTTCTAGTTTAGCAAAATTCTCAAAGTTAATCCTGTAGGGTGCGTTAATGAAATGTAACATAAACAGTGAGTTTTGGAAACACTCAAGCCCTAATAACAGTAATTCTATATTGATTTTCTGTTACTATTACCTCACTTGACAACCTTTCTTCCATCGGTAACGCATTTTTCCTTCTATCAAACACAAATAACCAACCAAAATCTACCCCCAAACGCCCTAAATAAGATTCTAATTGTTCAATACCATCATTTTGGGGATCGCGTTTTTTATCCCTCCATACCTTTAACTCAATCCCTAAAATTACATCCTTATAACGCAGACATAAATCCATTCTATCACTACCAATCGCATATTCCCTTTCTAAAACCCCCCCACCATTCACCACACGATGTAAAAAAGCCATTAATACTATATGTGGTGCAATTTCATGATAACCCGTACTACCTAATAACGGTTCTCCATGTTGTTTCCAAAACTTGAGAAACGCCGTTAATAAAGCATCTATATTTAATTCACCTTCGGGAGTTAACCAAGTGGGTGCAATTTGGGGTAAAGATGCCATTGGTGTTACAGTTAAAACTCTGGGTAACACTTCCCGATAAATAGGATTAGCAATAGTTAATCCCCCATAAGGGTGCATTTTACATAATCCTAAATCAATCACAAATTGAATATCATCATTAGGGATATTTCCTAGTTCTAACCCTGCTAACATTGGTTCAATAATTGCTTTTATTCTTGGTTCCCTTAAACGTTCCGCTAAACTATCTAAATGAGTATCTTGACGAGCAATTAATATTTCCTTAGCTGTTAAAATATGTTCTTTAGTAATTGCAATATTTCTATCTTTAACCATTTTTTCTACAATTTCTTTAGCTAAAGCATTAACTAACCAAGGTTGTCCTTGGGTTAAATCAAAAGCTGTTTCTATTGCTTCTGGTGTAAAAATTTGTCCCGTTGCTGTTGTATGTTGTTCATATAATTCTTGGACTTCTGAAATATTAAAATTCCGCATAGTAAGAGAAGCAACTTTAATATTAAAAGGACTTGCAGTATTTAATCTGTCACTACCACCAGAAGCAACTTTATAATCTCTAACATCTCGTAAACCAATTAATCCTACCGAGGATGGGAAATTTTCAGGACGTTTAGGAAAACCATCTCTTAACTGTCTTAAAACGGAAATTAGGGTATCATTTTGTAAAGAATCTATTTCATCAATAAATAATACTATAGGACGATTTATAGCTTTAGACCAACCTCTTAAAAAAGCCTTTATTCTGCTTCCTGCCTCTTCCTCTTGCCATTGTTTAGCAGGAGGTTGTAATTCGGTGGGTAAACTATCTTGAATTGTATTATACCAAGAGCCTAAAATTGCTAATTCTGCTGCGATGGGATCATGATTAAATGCACTTCCTACTTCTACTGATACCATGACTGCGGCGTAATTTCCGGTATCAGTAAGTTGTTTTGCTAGGGATAACATGGCGGTGGTTTTCCCGGTTTGTCTGGGTGCGTGGAGGACGAAATAACTACGTTGTTGAATTAGCTCCTCCAAGTCTGGTAATCTGACTGTGGGAGATAGGAGGTAGTGGATATCATTTGAACAGGGTCCTGCAATATTAAACCAGCGAGTCATGATGATTTTGGTAATGTGTGAACTCCTTAAGTTTACACATTTATTATGCTCCTGATATATTATTAAAACCACTAATTTCCTAATGAGAGTTAGCCAAACATTGTAAAGTTTTATTGCGGGGTTCTTTATGCTTGAGAAAACTTCTTGTGAATAATTTTAGTATCTTCCTGATTAGCAGAAGTAGCTATGAGTTGATAATCAGCAAAGTTATCTACAAAGGGAAGAGTTAACTTAAATGTACCATCAGGATTGAGTTTAACTTTTTGACCATCAAAAGTGACAGTTGCACCTTCTTCAGTTAAACCATATAGGATTAGTTCTGCATCCACAACAAACCAAAAATTGGCGCTGGGACGACTGAAAATACGGATCACACCAGAACGGGCTAAACACAACCATTGATTACTATGATTCATGTAACCAATCTCTGTCATATAGTCTCGTTCACCTCTGGGAATAGGTACATAGCAACTGTAGGTGGTGGTTTCACATTCGTATTGTTGAATGAATTGAGGACGCTGATAGCTGAGGTCAAGGTTAGTGACATCATAAAGACGCAGTGCTAAGGTAGAAAATCTAAATCCTTGATTTTCTAATATTTGTTGATGATTTGGGGCAATAGACCAAGATACATAAGCCCATTTGGGAGTACGGGGAGTGAAAATAATTCTGGTATTGCCATCTCCGTTAATTTGATTAATATTAGTCCATGCTTCTATCTCTGCATCTAAGGCCATTGCTATATCGTCATCGCTGGCTTTAGGAGGTAATGGACTGGGAGATATGACTTCTTCTAAATCAGGTGTTGGTTGTAGTGCAGTTGGATTACTAATAGCATTTAAAGCCTGTCCTAATTCTAATGGTAAGTGGGATAAATCTTGATCTTGAGATGGTTGATTAACTGGTGTAGGGGTGATATCCGGGAGTTGTGATAGGGTAATATCTTGTTTCGTGGATGTAGAAGTAGGACTAATACCCAATAGTTCAGATAGGGATGTAATTTTAGGTTGAGGTGGTGCTTGAGGTGTTTTTAATACTTGAGTATTCAGTTCATTTTTAGCGGTATTTTGTTGAATTGGTTTCTGTCCAATATTCAGAATTTGTGGATAGTGATTATTAACAACAATTACGGGGGCTTCTATATCCCAAAATTCTTCACTATAGTCTAAATCAAGGTGGGAATCTAAATCTAAATCCAAATTAGAATCGAAATCAAGGTCAGAAACTCTATTTGTTTGATTAATTCTGGGAGTTGTTACTGGTATCTCTAGAAGTGCTACATTACCAATTGCTGTTACTTCCTGTGAATTTTCTTCTTTGTAATAATTTTCCCGATTTAAACCATTACCATTTTGATGGTTATTAGTAACTGCAATCACTGTTTCTGTATCTAATAGGGTAGAACTTGCTGCTGCTGTGGTAATAGTTTCATTTTCTTGATTAGCTAATTGCTTTCTTCTTCTCAACCATAAAGGGATAAAGGTGCTTAATCCACCCATTAGCAGCAAAGGTAATAGGAGGAAAAACCTCAGATTTTTGCTAATCATTGAGGGATTGCTAAAGGGATTTACCAGCAGTGTTTCTGCGCCTGTTTTTACCGGTTCAGGTGTGATGATGATTTCGGGAGTGTACTCTGAAGATGGTATTGGATTGACTGTGGGGGTAGGAGGTATAGAGGCTGTTGTCAGGTTGATATTGGGTGTAACTGTGGGGATGGAAATAGTTTGTAATCTACTAGCAGCGATCGCCAATGCTTCTGCTTCTCTTGCAGCTTGTATAGAGTCTTTTCCTGATTCAGAGAGCAGAAAGCCTAGAAAATCCTTGACTTTCTGACTGGGATCTTTTTTATAAACGTAAACAAAAGACTGTGAAAAAGGATATTTAGAATTACTGGGGAAATAGTCTTGTACTCTCAACGCCCGCACATCTTCTAATTTAGAAATCTGATTAGCTAAAACATAGCTAATGCCATCACCACCTAATTCTTTCAAAATGTTGGGTGTGTTATCTTCCACCATTTGTACAGCATTACTACCTGTAATAAAGGAATCAGATTGAAACACTGCATATTCTTTGAAAGAACTGCGAGTATCACTAATAGTAGGACGATCTATAAATCTAATTTTACCTTGATTACCACCTAGCTCTGCCCAATCTGTAATTTCCCCTCGAAAAATTTTAGCAAATTTTTCAATAGTTAAAGAATCATAAAAGCTATTGTTTGTACTAACAATAATAGCAATTTTTTCCCGTCTGACTAAAATTTGTTCTAAACCTTGGGCTTTTTCTTCTGGAGTTAGTTTGCGCCCTAATGCTGCTAGATCAACTTTACCATTTAAAACTGATTTAATGGCATCTTCATTACCATTAATAGAAATCTCTACCTGAGTTCCCGAAAACTTTTTTTCAAAGTTCTCTTTCAGGCTTTGATTAACAATTATCGAGTTAATAGAGCCATCTATTTTCACTACAGTCCCATTTTCTACTTTTGTTGGTAGGGGAAAAGCGAGACGAACAGGACTAGGCGAACTGGCAGGACTCGCTGTACTATCAGAAGTATCAGGACTATTAGTTTGAGATTTTTCCTCTTGTGCGTCCACAGGCAGAGAGACTAATAAATTCCCTACCAAAAGAGTGGTAGCGACAGCCACTAATAATGAAAAATTGATGATAAGACTATCTTTTTTTTGTTGTTGCCACATATATACCTGATTAAGCTAAAATAAATGGACTAATGACCAATTCCCGAAATAGTTTTTTTGATTGGAGGGACTGGTTAATTATACAACCAGACTCATAAGTTTACTAGGTTTTACTATGTAAAGGTGAAACTTAGCATTTTCAGTTTACTTTAAGCAATAAATAACAGGGCGCGGATGATATCAAACCAATTATTCGTTTCTAAAATAACCGATTGTTCACTTTTTAGTTTTGTACCTGGATAAAAAGAATACTTGTAAGCAAGAGGCGGATGTTTATATTCCACCTCAAACTGAAAATACTCCGGTAAGGGTTGCACCTGAATTTGTTTTCGCTGTTGTAATGATCGGGTGACACCTGCTTTAATTTGCTCGATCACTAATTGAGGATGAATTCCCCACACTGACTCACCAATGCCTTGAATAGTGGATACAGTTTCAATTTTAGAGTTATAGGCTTTGACTAATTGACATAAAGCCCCATCACCGGATACAAAAACCACAGGTACTTGTTCACAGGCCGCAGTCATGGCCATTAAATGAAACTCGGTTATAGGTTGACCATTCAATAACATTCGGTTGATATTGGCATTAAATGTGTGTGCTAAGGGGTTTTGTCCTGAACCACTAGGAGCATGATAACCAATCAAAATTAAGGCCGCAAAGCTAGAATCTAACTCTTGTATCATGCTATAGGGGTGGCCACTCCAACCTCTAATTAGTTGTACTGGGTATGGTAATTGACAAGGATCAATATTTCTACCTGTATCGTGGGCATCTTTAACAATAATCTCTGTTGCTCCGGCCGCGATCGCTCCTTCACAAGCTGAAACCGTTTCACGGGTCATCTGTTCCCGAAAAATTTCATTTCCTGATTTACCCAACGTCGCTTCATCCCAATGGGCAATCCCGGCAATTCCTTCGATATCTACACTAATATAAATCTTCATTTCTGTGTCACCTCTTCCCTATTCCCCCCGATATATGATATAATTTTATGTCTGGAAGTTGATATGTGTTAAGACTAGCCATTCTAAGCTAGGATAAAACAGGAGTGTAAGAGGAAAAGTTTATTCCACCGCTTACATATAAACTGCATTTATGACAAAACCTTTACGGAGACTAAAACCAGGAACACATTAGCATGGTCAATCAGAATTTAACCGCCCCAGAAATTGGATTTACTCACGAAGATTTCGCTGCTCTACTTGATAAATACGACTATCATTTCAGCCCTGGTGATGTCGTACCGGGTACAGTTTTCAGTATAGAGCCGCGCGGCGCTCTGATTGACATAGGTGCGAAGACCGCAGCATATATACCCATACAAGAAATGTCTATTAACCGGGTTGATGCCCCGGAAGAAGTCTTACAATCAAACGAAACACGGGAATTTTTCATCCTTACAGATGAAAACGAAGATGGTCAGCTTACCCTTTCAATTCGTCGGATTGAGTATATGCGTGCTTGGGAGCGAGT
>JACCEC011903900.1_pt1 | contig 14276 bp, 9 predicted proteins | sample 7450121 | NCBI WGS metagenome assembly JACCEC01 (sample SAMN15323455, study PRJNA562643) | freshwater metagenome | isolation source: river surface water | place: USA:Blue River Watershed | collected 2017-08-18 | reverse complement strand
GGCAGCGGCACATGTGCGTTCACGGAAGCGGGGAGGGGAAGGGGTTCCCCCTGCACAAAAAACCGCAGGGGCCGGGTCACAATCAGGGGTGGCTCTTCCGACCCGTCTGCCCTATCTTCTTCTTGACTCCGCTCCGGCGGCTGCCCCGTTCGCAGACGACTCTGCCGGAAGCACAAAAATCCGTAATGAATGGTCACAAACGTGGTGACCATCAAACACGACACCAACATGCAGGTCAACGCTGCGATCACAACAATCGATCGGCTCTCCATGGACGGCGGTAAGGGGGTCGGGGAGTTTATATATGGCCGTCGGGTCCGGACATAGACGAATCCTCGCCCTCTCCACCCGCAAAGAAAAAAAAACTGGCAGGATATATATACGTCCACCGTTTTCTTGCTTTTTTCTTTCTCTGCCGCCCACCCCCTTTGAAAAATGAGTGCCTGGAATGATTTAGTCCAAAAAGTGTACCGTGAAGGTCACGCCAAGAACCCCGATTATTCGTTGGGTGATGCCATGAAAGCCGCCAAGAAACTGTACCGCAAATCCAAGGGTACTGCGTCGGTCGCTACTGGCGCTCGCCGTCGCACCCGTCGTGCTGCGCGCGGTCGATCCCAAACCCGCCGTCGCCACCGCCGTTAAAAGAGCACACAATCAAAAAAAAGACGTACTGTTTTTATTGAGAGGAATGTCCATAAGAACACACTCCTCTCAATTGTACCTGAAAACATTGGATCTGCAAAGGGTTGAACGCAAGATGTCGACGACGTCAAGGCAGCTCCGCTGCCGAGCCGCTCGGCCCCAAAGGGGCCTTGGAGTCGTCGCCAGGGGGGCGTGGTGTTCGTTGCACAATCATCTGTTTGGTGTTCCCCAAGAGTTCTTAGAGAAACAAATGGAGAGGGAATATCTTTTTTTTTAAAAGTCACCCCTTTGATTCAGGGGTTGATAGCACCTCTGACTAACTCCGATTCCGTCACCACGATTTCGTCTTCTGCCGCCTGCACGTTGGATCCCGCTCCGTTCGTTGTTCCCCACCCATCCAGCAACAGCGGTTCGCGGAACATGAATTCCTGTACATGCGTGTTGTGGGCGAGTTCGTCCGCCAATCGCTGCACATACCCCCTCTCGTTGTCTTCCCCGGACACCAGGTGTCGCTTGGGCAGCACCAATTGCATCACACCGTTTTCCTTGAGAACGCAAACCGGACTTTCATCTGGCTGGGCATCGCATGCAATCTCTTCGGTCAAATGGCCGAGAACGGCAGGTTCGATGTCGACGAAGACGACCCATCCCTGAATCAGCTGGGTAAGAAGAGAGGCAATTTGCCTGCGTTTTTCGCCATCGCTCAACCTCTCACTGAGCCCAATGTTTTCGGCTTGTACTTGGAGGTGGCGGTGGGTCGGCCGCTGCAGCAGTTTGCGCACGCGGTGGCGAAAGGCGCGGAAAAATTGCCCTTCCAATTCCACGCCGCGGACGCGTTGCATGACCGCGTCGGCTCCATAGGCCTCGCCCGCCAAGAACCCGGTGCGGCGGCCCAGGATCCCGTCGAGCGCATGCGTGCCCGGAAACATCGGCAAGGTATCGTCGATGTGGGCGTCGTCCGTCGGCACAACGGGCACAAACTGCTGGGTTTCCAGCAGAAAGCCCACGATTTCGCCGCCGTTTTGTACGCGAAAGGCCGGACGCAGAGGCAACTGCAGGGTGCGGGCCCAACGGTTCAACCCTTCATGTGTGGTTGCGTAGGGCCGTTCCAAGCGGTCGCGGTCGTCGACGTAAACGGCTGCAACGTCGGTTACGCGCGCCGCCGGCGCACACGGGAGAAACAGGCTGGCGTCTTCGGAACGGCCCCTCGGATCGGACTTCGCCACCGGAAGAGGAGCACCGAACCGAGAGGCCAAAAACCCCACCAATTGGCCCTGGTGGTTGAGCACTTGGGCTTCGATGAAGGCGTCGGCGGCGGCCAATGCCTGCACCAGCGTCTTCGCCTCCACCTCCGATTGGAAACGATAGAGAGAGGGCACGGGTTCGGTCTGGGCGGGGCACTGTTTTTGGTAGGCGCGGTCGATTTGCCGCAACACATGCAGGATGGACCGGCTGAGCTGGGACGGTCGCAAAAACCGCGTGAACCGGGGCAGGTTGGCCAGTTCCACCGAGGGGTTCTGCAGATGCGCATCGCCGGACCGGATTTCCACGAGATAGAGAGGTTCGTACCACCAACCGCCTTGTTTTAGCAAAACCACCGTGTCTTTTTTCCAATTGAACGTTCCATAACTGGAGGACAGCGCCGAGGGACACACGAGCTCGACGCGGTCGGTGGCGCCCATGTCGCGTCGTTCCAGCACCACGAGGTTGAGTCCTCCGGGCACAATGTCTTCGTGATCGCCGCAGACCAAATCCCAGAGGTATTCGTGCGTGATCTGGGACTGCGGGTCGCGAAGGAACTGCAAGAAGTGTTCGAAGGCTTGCACGCCGTCGCCAAAGGTCTGTCGGTGCTCGGTTTTCCGGAAATCCAGGCCAGCCGCAAACTCCGTGTGGCCGTACTTGGTTTTCCATTTGGTCAACAAATCGGTCGACGTCTTTCTGGCTTTCGGCAAAAAGGCCTTCAGCAAGGTGCCGTGGTGCAGTTGCGAAAACGTGTCCAGGGTGATGCGGCGGGCGAGGAGTTCGCGGAATTCGGACACCGTGGGTACGCTGTTGAGAGGGGGAGTTTGCCGATGGGCGAAGATTTCTGCAAAGCAACCCAAAAACGATTGGTTCTTCGCTTGTTCGACGCCGTACCGCATACAGCGTTGCTGCACCACGGCTTCGGGGACCAGGATCAACTCGCCGCGTCCTGGGTCCTCTCCCTGCGCGGTTCCCAAAAATTCGTCCACCGAGGGCGGCAGCAGACCCCACCGGTGGGGCGGCAGCGGCTGGTCGTTGTCTTCGGTGCCGTTGTTGTGAATGGATTTCTGCTGCCGAGAGGACGATGTGCCCTTGTTTCGCACCAACGACATGGGTTGGTTGGACATCGAGTACCCTGCGTACTGGATTTCGGCAGAGGGTGGACCGCGGGATTCAAACAGGATGGGCGCGTTGCTGGGGTTCACCGGCGGATGGGCGTCCCAATGCCGGTATTCGCGTACGCCGTTGCTGTCGGACAACACGGTGATTCCCATGTCCACCGAAATGGCAGGAACTCGTGCGAACACCTGGTTTATTGGTGGTATTTCCTCTCGTTGAGGGGCTGCGGGTGCTGCGTTTGCAAACAACTGCTTGAGGAGAAACACCGCCGCGGGCAACTCCCCGTCCACAATCGTTTTGAGGTCTTTTTCGGAGCGGTCAAAGAGAGGCAGCAGCATGTTGAGGTCTTCCCCTTCCTCTCCTTCCATGAAGGATTCTTCGGTTGGTGGTGCAGCTTCTTCGTCGTCTGCTTCGTATTCCTCGTCTTCGTCCTCGTCTTCGAAGGACTCCGTTTCGCTCTCGAACTCTTCCAATTCGGTGACGGGGTCCACGGCGTCCATGATCCAATTCAAGGTGTCTTCGTCCTCTCGGAGAAGTTCCCCTGCCGCCACCGCATGTGGTTCGATGTCCAAAATCTTTGCGGGTTCCTGGAAGTGGCGGGACTTCTCGCAGGCGCGTGCCAATTCTTTGCGCCATGCGGCCAACGTCTCGGGCGTTTTCAGCGACCGATTCAATTTGGCAAAGCCCAAATAAATCAACCCGGCCATCCACGAGCTCAGGGGCGGCAGCTCCACCATCGACGTCAGGTTTTCCAGGCGGTACTCCACGATGACGGGCGCTTCGATCGGACTACGGCCTGCTGGGCGGCTTGTTGCGTCGTCGTGGTCTTCGTTCTCGGATTGCACACGTCGAATATAGAGAGGGAACCCCCCGCTGCGGGAACGGTGGCGCCCAACAACGTTGTGTTTACGCAGCGTGGTGGACACCAGCGTACGGGCTTTTTGGTACAATGCCCTCTCTTTGTGTCGGTCGTCGTCGTCGACTTCGTCCACCGTCACAAAACCGTTGGCCACCAACGCCTGGCAGATGTCGCGGAGCGTGAGTTGGCCGATGGCGGTGCCGGTGGTGTAGAGGCGAACCACCAGTTCTTCGGCGGGTGTCATGGGTTCGAACTCTGCGACCCGTCGCCACGTGACGGTGCGCGACGACAGTTTGCCGACATTTTTCTGGGGGGAAAAGAGGTGGTGAGCGCAGGGGGCGGCCTCTCGCCAGGTGTCGGCGTCGACGGGCGGGTGGGAACCGGCGGGAAATTCCACGAACAACACGTAGTTGAGGTCGATGATTTCCACGATGTGTCGGTCGCGCAAATGGGAATACATGGTGCATTGGTAGCCGATGGAGCGAAGCGGCTGCAGGAATTGCCGGATGGAGGGAACCACGCATTCTGCAAGCACGGTGTGCACTTGCGCTTCCTTCAGCAGGTCGACAAAATAGACTTCGATTTCGGTGGAGCCGTCGGGGTTCAGGTGAAAGTAGGCGCGGCCCAAGAAGCCGTTGGGATCGCTGTCGACGGCTTCGCAGAGAAGGGCCGAGAGTTGGTGGCCGTTGCGTATTTCCTCCACCATTTCCAAGGGGTTGATGTCGGCATTTGCTGCGGCTACAGACGAAGAGGAAGAGGACGGAGCGAACACGCGGTAGACGGCTTCCACGGGTTGGTCCTCCGACGGCGGTTGGTATTTGATGCAGGGAACCTCGGGGCTGGCATGTAAAACGGCAAAAAGAGAGGCCAAATCCACCGATTGGGTGTTCGGGTTGCGTATGCGCAGGCGGATGTGCTGCACCCCTTGCGATAGGAACTGGATTTCCGGCACCAGGTCGTTGTGGTTGCCCACGGTCGCCCCGATCGCAAACAGGGTTTGCAGGGCCTCGTAGTGGTGCCACCTCTCCTTGGTGAGCAAATCTTTGGTGGATTGTTTGACCAAGTCGACGGATTGCGCCTGCCAATCGGCGAAGTTGCGGAGGCCGCGGTCCAAGTAGAGGGCGGGAAAGTAGTACCGCAAGACGTATTCTTCGATCGCTGGTTGGCGTCCGCGGTCGTCGTTGTCGTCGGGGCGCTCGGGAGCGAACTGCGCCAGGACGGAACTGGCTAAACAGACGTAGATGGCGTTTTCGACGAGGCTGCCGGCGCTGAGCAGCAGCAGGTTGTCGGAACTGATTAACCGTGGATGTTCGGCGAGGTAGGACCGGTATTTTCGCACAAAAAAGGGGTCGGCCGCGAAAGAGGGGTCGCGTGGACCGTCCGCGAACGTCATGCCCAGTGGCGTTTTCACGGAAACGCCCAGCTGTTCACCCTGCAGGAGGTCGTGCAACAGGTCGTGGTCGATGGGCTCGCCCCCGGGGGGCAGTTTGGCCAGGAGACGCTTGCCGTCGGGATGTGTCTCCAGCAACTGGGCCACCGCGCTGTACTCGAAACTCTGACCTCTCGTGACGTGAGGATGAATTTCGTGCAAGACGTCCAAGAACGACGCGGTTTCTTCGACGAACCCATAAAGATAAATTTCTTCGTAGGCCGTTGCGATGTGGAGGGCCGAGAGGGCGTGCAGAAGTTTGATTTTCACGGTGCGGATGGTGTCGTCGGGCAACAGCACGATGCCCTGATCTCGGTCGAGGAAGGTGTGCTCCGCTTTTCCATTTGCGTTCAACACTTGTATTCGGTAACCCGGAAGTCCGGCAGCAGTAGCTACTGCAGCAGCATCAGAAGTAGCAGACGAAAAAGAAAAAATCCCCGAAGAAAACATCTATATATGTGCCAAAAAAACGAACCACCTGGTGGATGAAATGAATATCCCGTGCTTCAATATTTATATCTCTGTGCTATATTTGTTTTTTTTCCAGCAATCAAAAAAAACAAACACAAACGAAAAAACCAAACGAACTGTTATTTGCCAGGATTTTACAACTTTCGGATGGTTTTTTCCAAATTACAGAGTTCGTCAAATACAATAAATGGCATGGTAAGCGGAAACACATAGATCCCTGTAAACAGCATTGCATTGTAAAATTTCACCGTATAGAGTTGGCTTTGTTCTTTTTTCCATCCGCGGTAAAACCCAAGGGAGGGCCATCCAAAGAGGACGGTCCCGATCGCAGCTTTCTTCACCAGCCGGGTCAATGGTGGTAGCGGAAATCTTGTTTGCATTTCGTGAGGACTTTATCTGTTATCTCTCTCTGGAGTGAACGCCGTCTGCAATCTTTATGTGTATTTGGTGGCTGAATTACTTTTTCTCCCACACAAAGACGTACTCCTCGTAGGCGGTCGATTTGGTGCGGGACCGACGCAGCATGTGGCGTCGCGTGGCCCGTCCCAGCAGCGGCACCATCACGGTGTGGTAAATGACGTCCGGCACGTTGATGCAGAGATGACCACCACGTTTCAAGCCGGCGTAGACAGCGGTAAAGAGAGGTTTGTAAAAGCGTTCGTTCCAGTCCGCTTCGTCGGTGTACGTGGGCACGCCGTTGTAGATTTCCAGGTTGTAATAGGGCGGCGAGGTCAACACCATGTCGTAGGTGACGCTTTGGTAGTTGAATCGGAGTGCGTTTTGAAAATGGAGCTCGATCTGTGTGTCGCAGAGAGGCGACAAAAATCGTTTCATGTCGCGGTAGGGGGCACGCAAATGCTCGTTGAGTTCGATGCCGATGTACTTGGGCACATTCAGCGCGCAGGCGCCGATGAGGCGGCCGCCCCAGCCCATGGTGGGGTCGAGGACGCAGGTGGGTTTGTATTTGGCGTAGATTTCCATGGCCACGAGAGGACGGAAAATGTTGATACTGCCGAAGTATAGTCTAAATATTTCGTACCAATTTTCGGCGTCGTTTTTGGCGTCCAGCTGGCGCAACCGTTGCACGGAGGCGCGTTTGGCGTATTCGTGGCGATTCCGATAAAAATCAAAAAACGACACGCCCTCCTTGCCGACGGTGTGCAGCCTCTCATAAAACGTGAAATAATCGACGGTTTTGTTGCCGGTGCGGACACCGGGGTTCGTTTTGTGGGCGTGGACGCCAATGGCCTGCAGTTGTTGGAAATCGCGGGTGATTTCCGCCAGCGTGTACGACCGGATGTCGTCCGCCACTTGGTGTTTCACCCGTTCCGTTAGGCGTTTGGCAGACATTCTTGCACTTTATATATCTATTTCAGAAGATTCCGGCGTTTGATTTTTTCACCATGCACCGCAGCGCCGACCAACCGCTGTTTTTGATGAGGTCTGGCCGCCACGGCGGTGGCCGCCAAAACGCACATGCAAACACGCCAGCGGCAGCGTTGTCGCCGTTGTGTGCCTCCATGAACTTCATCCCGTTAGGGGACCACTGCGCCCCGGCGATCCTGTTGAAAGAACTCGGTCTGCGCCAACAGGCCTACCCCTTCGACTGGTATGCTGCCCACGGCGACGACCCCTCCCGGTCCGTTCTGGAAATGAACATGGAGTTGCTGCAGGAACTGTTGGCCACCGGCGATCACTGCGCTGTCCGCGACAAGTTGCTGCAAAACCAAGTGACGGAACATAATCGGGTGCTGGGCGACGTTGTCTTTGCCCACGAGTTCGGGACGAAGGAAGAAATCAACGCCAAGTACGCCCGGCGCTTCCAGCGACTCTACCAGGACATTTCGCAAGTGGACGTGCCGAACGTTTTTGTGATGGTGGTGCGCACCCACGTACTGGACGGACCGCAGGTGCAGGCGTGGGTGGAGTGGTTGGTCTCGCACAATCCCGCGAACCACGTGTTGTTGTTTTCGGGCGTGGAGCAGCCGTTGTGTACGTTTTCAAAACACCTCTCTTATTTCCTCGTTCCGTTTGATTTTTCGCATGGTTGGGAAGGCGACAAGCCCTTCCGCAAGGAAATCCGTCAACTCCTTGCCGAATGGTCACGCGGTCAAGAAATTTAGCCGATTTTCGCAGGTGTGCATCTCAGGACGAAAACAATAGACGGTTAACAGAGCACCAAACATTGATGCGGATCCAGCGGAGAACGCGGCACCACGTAGTTGCACACATAGTACGCGCACCGGGTAACGAAGGCGCTGCCGTACCGTTGAAGCCAGCGCCGGAGCAACACGTGGCCGTGGCCGAGGTCGTCGAGCATCAGCATGCGCACTGCCGCACCGCCCACGTCCTGCACGCACTCTTGCAGGGCCATCAGAAATCCGGCAAAAAACAAATCCCGGTTGTTCGTGTTGCAAAAGGCCGCCACCAGCCGCACCGTATCGCCGCCGTCCAAGTCGTCGTATTTGACTTGTTCGTTGCGGAAAAAGTAGAGTGCGTAGGCGGCGTCCAGTTTGGTACGGACGCTTTTCGTCTGTTGCTGCTGCTGCGGTTGCTGTTGCAACGTCCAGCCGATGGTGCCGTCTTCGGGTCCTCGCAACACATAGGCAAACAGTTGGTTGGACTGCAACAAGTGCAAGAGTGCACCGATGTCGGCCACGGCGGAAAACCGCAGGTGGCCGCCGGCTTCTTCGCGCAAACTGGCCACCTTCCCCAAGAAGTCGTGCAAATGGTGTTGGTACTCGCGTTGGATGCGGACCATTTGGAAATTTTGCGGCAGCGGCGGCGGCCGCACACGCGGTGGCAAATAGAAGGTGTGGGTGTCGAACTCCATCAGCGGCACCAAGCCTTCGCAGAGTTCCACCTCGCGTCGGAACAGGGTGACGTTGATCCCTGCGTGCAAACATCGCTGGTTGAATTCGTGGGTGGCAAAGAGTTTTCGCAGTGGGAAGGGCGATGCCGCCGCCACCTCTCGTCGCATACACAAAAAATCCATGTAATAGACCGGCAAGGACACAATCGTTTCTGCTTCTGTTGCGGATGCGGATGCGAAGGATGACCCTTTATCCCTCTCTCGTACCAAGAGCGACATCGTCAGTGGACGCGACGTGACGAACCCCTGGATGTGTTTCCGCGTCATCTGGCGGATTTGCGTGGCGACGTCGACGTTGGTGGGGTCCTCCGCCGCGACGCCTCCTTCCGTTGGCAGTTCGATCGACTTGCCTTGTTCTTGCACAATTTCATAGAACAAGGAGACAATCGGCGGGTGGCTGTGCCCGACAAAATAAGACGCAAACTCTGGCACACGAAACGACGAAAAAAGGCGATCGCTCGGCATGTAGTGGTTCTGCAAGAGAGTCGTCATTTCTTCCAGTTTTTCGGGCGGCAGTTGACGGAAAAATCCCGTTTCGATGCACCGCGCGTCGTGGTAGCGCGTCTTGTTGGGCAGCAGCCGGATCGTGTAGGGCCGGTCGCGGAACAGGTACCGCCGGTGCCAGTCGAACGTGTGCAAGGCCGCGACCTGGTGCCAGAAGGGGTAGCGGAGCTTGATGTAGACGACGAAAAAACAACACACCGAGAGGAAGGCGACGGCCCAGTAGTTGGGATGGACGGACCCCACGGCGTTCGCGGATCCCACGACGCACTCACGAAAGGACGGCAGCGACTTCTCCGGCCACTGCACCCAATAAAACGCCTGGGGGTTGCGGTCCATTGCTTGCCGCAGGGAACCATAGCTCTGTTGGCACCACTGTTGCACCGTGCGTATGACCGGTTGCGGCAGCCACGTCGGCAACGCAGCAAACGGCGATTCATATTCCATGGATTTTACAATTGGAAAAATATGTCGTAGAGCTTTGGGATACCTGCAGATATCTTGTGGGTTCGTTTTTCCGTGGATTCGTTTCGTCTTCTCTGGACCTCTCGTTGGGCGTTGTGCAGTGTACGCGGATTGTGTTGCCTGCTGGGCGCCACAATACATGTGATGAATTTTGGTTTGCAGTAACTAATTACACACCTGCAAACCAAACTTAGGGGTTTTTTATACCGCTACAAAACACAGGATGCGTCCTTTGCCACGGGGGGTGTCCCCTTGCACGTTGAATTGCCCCACGGGCGCAAACCCTGTCGATTCGATTTCGTCCTCGATGACGCCCGACGCGTACGGTATGTGCAACGTCCTCTCGTTTTCGCGGATTTTGTGTGTGGCGGTGTCCGTGAAGGTCTCCCGTTGCACGATGACGCCGTCGGTGTGCCAGCGGTCGACATCGAACCGGGACACGTACTGGAAATCGCGAAAATCAATGGCGGTGTCGGTCAGCAAGGTGCCGTCGCTCTTGGTCAGGTGCACGTCCCGCAGAATGGCCGGGCGGCCGAGAGGCACAATCGGGTCGAACGTCGCCCCGTCCGCGATTTGCACTACGAAGTAGCCGCCTGTTCGCAGCCACCGGCGGCAGTTGCGGAAAAACATCGGCCGGTTGTCGAGTTCGTGCACCGTTTCGTGCAAGCAGGTGATGTGCGAAAACACGGAACTATCAAACAAGAGAGGGTCGAGGATGTCGCCCTGTTTCCACTGCGGCGGCGCTTGGGAGGATCCACAGCTCTTTGACGGGATGGTTTCGACTGCTTTTGCTTCTTTTGCTTCTGCTGCTGCTGCCGGAAGCCGTCGGTTCGCGTGGGCAAGCATGGCGCCCGAGCGGTCCACGCCCACCGCCGAAAACCCTAAATCTGTGAGCGCTTGCACGAATCCGCCGGTGCCGCAGCCGACGTCCAAAAACAGGTCCTTCGCGGGGTCGGCAAACGTGGCCTGCGTGATCTGTTTGGCTTCGACGTCGTTCCTCTCCGTTCCTTTGTACAATCGGTCGTAGATGTCGCAGTAAAATTCGTCGTACACGCCCGCTCCGCGTTCCAAGGAATACGGGGACAACTGCGTGAACCCTTCGTATTGCGTGGTCCGACGAAAAAATTGCAGGACCATCACAGTGGCCGCCAGCACAAGCAGTGCCGTCACCAACAGCGAGTGAAAGGAGGAAGGCATGGTCAACAAAAACACACAACCAATGGTGCTTTTTACTTTGTTTTTTTTGCGTTTGTTTCTATGGAATACCTGGGTATACTGTACTGCAAGAAGATTCGCTTCATAGGATATACCCCTGCTTCGCGCAACGGCACCTGTCGCCATCCCCCCTCCACCTATGCCCGCCGCTTCTGCTGCAGGAATCAACCTGAAATATGTGCCCGACCGTCTCACATGGGCGGACAAACGGCGGCAAGTGCGGGAACTGCGGCGTTCACGCCGCTTGTACAAACGCGGTGAATTTCATACCCGCAGTAAGGTGAAGTCGTACCCCCATCACACATCCAAGCACGTGGGCCGGGCCAAGCGCGTCTACGGCGTCAACGCTGTGGGCGCCACACGCGACATGGCCCGTGCCACCGGTTGTTCCCGTCGCGCTTTAGCGGAGATCATACGAAAAGGCGAGGGCGCGTACTATTCGTCGGGGTCGCGTCCCAACCAAACTGCGCATTCGTGGGGCATCGCGCGGTTGGCCAGCGCCGTGACGGCAGGAAAAGCGGCGGCGGTGGATTTTTCCATTCTGCAGCGGGGTTGCCACCCGAAGACGTCGAAAGCGTTGCGTCTTGCTAAACGGGCCGTTCGCAAACACGGTCACGGCACTCGGCGTGTACCCAAAATACGTCTATGAAGAAAAAGACAGTCATTGTTTAATTAACAAGCAGTGCGCAAAACACACAAACACACATTGTCTATTTGCCATGAGAATTTGATTATTCACGACGAATCGAGGAATTCAGATTTGCGGAGCGCTGGTAGTTGCCAGTAACTCCATAGTAGCCAGTCTGTCCGGTATAACCATGCAAGCGAGTGCTTTCGGAACTTCTTATGATAGGGACGTGGTTCGTATCTTGGGAATGGCCATCGCCGGTCAGTCCAATAGGCCCAGTTAGTCCGGCAGGGGAATACGCACGAAACGTGTTGGACCCGGTGGTTTCGAATGCAGGACCATTATTACTACGGACATTACCGGATGTCCCGTTAGGCACCTGAAAGTTTGCAGTTAATCGCGGATCTCTCATGGTTTGTTTGCTCTGGGGACCGGGGGGGGGGTATGGGAATATTTATGGAAAAAAAACGAATAACATATGGTTTCTGCATGGTGACCAGGATACGTAACGCCTGTAGCTACAAGTTAAAAGAGAGAGAGGAAGCCTGCCATAGAAGTAGACCAATAATAGGTGAGAGGTGTGCAGAGATTGTACCAAAATGGGTCGACCTGTACCAGAGTCCGCCCCTCCGTCCACTTTTTTTTGGAAGAGCACCTGTACTGAACCTTTGTTTTTACCTTCCAAACCCCCAAAAATTTTAAACATGGATTCCTCTGACTCCTCGGCGGCCACGGGGTCGAACCACAAACGCACACGTGTCCATTTGATTCCGGTGAGCGATGAACCTCGTTGCGTGTCGCCAGCTTTCGAAAACGTGGCCGAAAGCAAAACATCCTGTTTTTTTGGTCCGTTCACGCGCGAAGAATCGGCGGACGTTTTACGCCGTACGAACAGTGTTTTGCAATCGTCAGCAAACGGTGTTGTGGGCTACTGCCTTACATCGGACAACATTGAACATGTGGAAATGGCGATTCGCACTTCGGAAAACTCTGTGAAATCCACAAGAGCCTCCAGGGAAGAAGAGGCTTTACCGTTGTCATCGCCTTCGTTGCTGTCCGATAAAATTCCGCAATTTGTGCAGTTTGCGTTGAACGACCGACCCGCCTACCAACCCGGCAATGTGTTTTTGGTTTGCCACGACCCCGAAGACACATTGTTTAATTTTTTGTTTTGGCAAGAACCCAACGTCCGCAACAAGTACCGCACCGAAGAGTGGTACACGTTTTTACGTGCATACGAAGAGGCCGCCCGCATGCAGGACACCGAAATGTTTTTGCAAGATTATTCGCTTTCGGCCGACGAAATACGTTTTTTGGATTTGCATTCTGCAGCCAAAAAGGCAAAAGTCGCAACGAAATAAAGGATGCGTAACATGATTGTGTACAATTCTGCAAATGTAAAATTACTATTAATGCACAAAAAATCAAGCACAAAAACAACTTAAAGTGGGGGGGTAGCAAGGGGGCGGTAGCCCCCTGCACAAAAACAACCACAATATATGTATTTCAATAATTCAATTGTGCAATCCATTTCGCCAATGTTTCGTCTTCGTCTTCACCTGCTTCCTCCGCGAAACGCAACTGCCGAGTAAGCTCCTCGTAATGAAAAAACCGTTCGATCCTGGGTTGCCGCACGCGTTCCCACAGCCACTCCCGCAACGGTTTCCGGAACTTTTGCAGAAAAATCCGTTCGCGACAACGATTCAACTCTGCATTCCAATGGAAAAAGACCCGCGGCGTTACGTGGCCGTCTTCATGAAGTGGTACATTGTGTGCACCTGCGGAACCGGTGTTCTTGCTGTTGTTGGCAAACACCGTGCACAAATCAGTATTGTTAAAAAACAGAGAACGCAACCGCGGGTATTCACCAAACATTGCACGCAACGGATTCTGGCCGCAACTGAGATAGTACACTCGTTCCATTCCGTACAGGTGGGTGATTTGGTTGTGATCACAAATAACGTATTCCAACCAATTCATGCCGTGAGGAAGGGACGTCAAGCGGTTGTTTCCACAAACCAAATCGATCAACGCGGGAAATTTGTCCACAAAAACCAATCGGTTGAAGGAACAATGCAGTTTCTTTAAATCACATTTCGGACTGTTCGCCACAATGTGCGTGAGCTGGTTGTGTTCACAGAACAAGGTTTCCAGGTGGTCGTCCACCACAAAAGTGCCGGAAATCTGATTGGATTTAAAGCTTAATGTTACCAAGGTCGGAGGCAGAGGGGGCAACGACCGCAAACGGTTGTAATCGCAGTCCAAACTATGCAACTTCGTTGGCAATACGGCAGGGAGTTGCTCCAAGAGGTTGTGCGAACAAAAGATAAACTCGAGCTGGTGCGGAAGATTGTCTGGAAGCGCTTCAATTTTGTTGTCATTGCAAAAAAAATATTTTAGTGTTTCCGGCAAATGCACCGGCAGTTCACGGATTTCGTTGTTGCCGCAATTCAGTAGTCTTAAATTGGGTGGAAGCAAAGGCAGCACGGTCAGTTGGTTGTAGCCACAACTCAAGTGAACCAAATTCACGCAAAGGTGCAGATCGTTGGGCAGAAAAGCAATCTGACTGGAGCAGCAGTTCAATTTTTCCAATGAGCGCGGAAGCGACGGCAGTTCGCGCAACATGCATAAATTGCAATTCAAATCAACCAAATTGCCAAACCCCGCCAAGGGAGGCATTTTTTTCACGGCTTTACACCCGGATAAATCCAAATAAAAGGGTTTCGAATCCCTATCCAACGACGCAACAAACTCGCGTAGTGCATCTGTCGGATCCTTTGCGCCGTTGTTCGATGAAAATTTAAACGTAAAGTGGCGCGATTGCGACATCCTT
>JACCEC010939390.1_pt1 | contig 14282 bp, 12 predicted proteins | sample 7450121 | NCBI WGS metagenome assembly JACCEC01 (sample SAMN15323455, study PRJNA562643) | freshwater metagenome | isolation source: river surface water | place: USA:Blue River Watershed | collected 2017-08-18 | reverse complement strand
GAATCGGTTGCTCGCCCGCCGGATAGACATCGGCCAGCACCAGCACATCCACGGTGGAGAGGACTTTCACGAAATCTTCGAACAGGTCACGGGTGCGGGTGTAACGATGCGGCTGGAAGGCCAGCACCAGTCGCTGGCCGGGGAAGGCGCCGCGCGCGGCCGCAATAGTCGCGGCCGTCTCGACCGGGTGGTGACCGTAGTCATCGACCAGACTGACGCTGCCTCCGTCGGCAAGCGGCAGCTTGCCGTAGCGGGTGAAGCGTCGTCCCACACCCGTGAATCCCTGCAGCGCTTTTTGTATGTGCTCGTCAGCGACATCCAGCTCACGCGCGATCGCGATCGCCGCGCAGGCATTCTGCACGTTGTGCATGCCGGGCTGGTTCAGCCGCACGGACAGCGGCGCGTAATCTTTCTGGAGCACGGTGAATTCCATATGCCCGTTCACCGCGCGCGCATCGACCGCGCGCACGTCGGCATCTTCGTGAAAGCCGTAGGTCATTACCATCTTCGAGATGAAGGGCATGATCTCGCGCACATTGCGGTCGTCGATGCACAGGATGGCCACGCCATAGAACGGCAGGCGCTGGGTGAACTCGATGAAGGCCTGCTTCAGCTTCGCAAAGCTGTGGTCATAGGTCTCCATGTGGTCGGCATCGATGTTCGTGATGACCTCGATCACCGGCGACAGGTTCAGGAAGGAAGCATCCGACTCGTCCGCTTCGGCCACGATGAATTCGCCGGTACCCAGTTTTGCGTTCGCACCGGCGCTGTTCAGGCGGCCGCCGATCACGAAGGTCGGGTCCAGCCCGCCCTCGGCGAGGATGCTCGCCACCAGGCTGGTGGTCGTGGTCTTGCCGTGCGTGCCTGCGATCGCGATGCCGCGCTTCAAGCGCATCAGCTCGGCCAGCATCACCGCACGCGGCACGATGGGAATGTGGCGAGCCCGGCCGGCGATCACTTCCGGATTATTCGGCTGCACCGCGGTCGAGGTGACGATGGCATCCGCGCCCTCGACATTGTCCGGGGAATGGCCGATACGAATGCAGGCACCCAGTTCGGCCAGACGGCGGCTGGCCGCGTTGCTCGACAGGTCAGAGCCGGACACCGTATAGCCGAGGTTGAGCAGCACCTCGGCGATGCCACTCATGCCGGAGCCACCGATGCCGACGAAGTGAATATGTTTGACCTTGTGTTTCATATCAGCGAATCATGTCCGTCTTAAGGTTTCCAGCACCTGCGCAATCGCCTCATTCGCGTCGCGCCTGCCATGCCGGTGCGCCGCATCCGCCATGTGCAGGCAGCGCTCGCGCGTCAGTGTCTTGATCAGCGAGGCCAGCGCATCGGTGTTCAGCTCGCTCTGCGGCTGATGGATCGCCGCGCCGATGCCCGCCATCCAGCTCGCGTTGTCACGCTGGTGGGACGTCGTCGAAGCGATGAACGGTACCAGCACGCTCGCGACGCCCGCTGCGCACAGTTCGGTCACGGTAATCGCGCCGGCACGGCAGATCACGAGATCCGCCCATGCATAGCGCGCGGCCATGTCGTCAATGAAATCCACGACGTCCGCAGTCACGCCGGCATCCGCATACGCGCGCCTGAGCGCATCGATATGCTGGCGCCCCGACTGGTGCACGACATTCGGGCGCTCGTCCGCAGCGATCAGTGACAGTGCGGCGGGCACGGTCTCGTTCAGGATTTTTGCGCCCAGACTGCCGCCGATCACCAGAATGTTCAGCGGGCCGCTGCGTGCGGCATAACGAACGCCGGGCGCCGGTAATGCGCTGATCTCGCGCCGCACCGGATTGCCCGTGACCTGCTGCTTGCCGACCGTGCTTTCATCCGAAGTCGCAAAACCGAACAGCACTTTTTTCGCGAACGGCAGCAGCGCCTTGTTCGACATCAGCAGCGCGGCATCCGCATTCACCAGCGCCAGCGGCACGCCGCAGATTTTCGCCATCACGCCACCGGGCACGGTCACATAGCCCCCCATGCCGAGCACGACATCCGGCTTGCGCCGCCACAGGATGGACAGGCAGCTGAACAGGCTGATCCCCAGCTTGACTGCGCCGATGAGCGTGTGCAGCAAGCCCTTGCCGCGCAAGCCGGTGAAATCGATCGCATCGAAGTCGACGCCATGGCGCGGCACGATGTCCGCTTCCATCCCGCGCGTCGTGCCCAGCCACGATACCTGCCAGCCGCGCGCGCGCATCGTGTCCGCGATCGCGAGTCCGGGGAAGATGTGGCCGCCCGTTCCGGCGGCCATGATGAGCAGGCGGCTCATGCGCGCCCCCCTCGCATCAGCACTCGGTTCTCGTAATCGATTCTCAGCAGCACAGCCAGCCCGATGCAGTTGATGACCACCCCGGATCCGCCGTAGCTCATCAGCGGCAAGGTCAGCCCCTTGGTGGGCAACAGGCCGAGGTTCACGCCCATGTTGATGAAGGCCTGCACACCGATCCAGATGCCTATGCCCTTCGCCACCAGTCCGGCAAACACGTTATCGACCGCAATCGACTGCCGGCCAATCTCGAATGCCCGGCGGACGATCCAGTAGAACGCGATCGTGACCAGCAGCACACCGGCCAGACCCAGCTCTTCACCGATCACGGCCAGCAGAAAGTCGGTATGCGCTTCGGGCAGATAATGCAGTTTCTCCACGCTGCCGCCCAGACCGACGCCGAACAATTCCCCCCGCCCGAACGCGATCAGCGAGTGCGACAACTGATAGGCCTTGCCCAGTGCGTTTTCCTCGACCCAGGGATTCATGTAGGCCAGCAGGCGCTCGCGCCGCCACGGCGATAGCAGAATCACCAGCGAAAACACGGCGCCCAGCACACCAATGATGCCGCTGAACCAGACGATATTGAACCCACCCAGAAACAGGATGCCCATCGCGATGCAGACGATCACGCCGAACGCACCGAGATCCGGCTGCAGCAGCAGCAGGCCACCGACAAAGCCGACCGCCATTGCCATCGGCAGAAAGCCCTTGGTCAGCTTGTGCATGTACTGCTGCTTGCGGACCGTGAAGTCAGCCGCGTAAAAGACCATCATCAGCTTCAGGAGTTCCGACGGCTGAAGATTGAGAACGCCGAAACCGATCCAGCGGCGCGCGCCATTGACGCCTTTGCCAACGCCCGGGATCAGCACCAGCACCATCAGCACCAGCGAGATAATGAACAACGCGGGCGCAGCCTTTTGCCATTGCTCGATCTTCACGCGGAAAGCGAACAGACCGGCAACCAGCCCGACAAAGACGAACATCGCCTGCCGCGCGAGGAAGTGATGATTGGTGTAGTTCGCATACTTGGGCGAATCCGGCAGGCTGATTGATGCCGAATACACCATCACCAGACCGCCCAGCAACAGCAGCAGCGTGACCCAGACGAGCGGCTGATCATACTCAAGCATGCTCGAGCGCTGGCCGACACGGCTGTCTGCCGCAGCGGCGTCGCTGCCACCCGACCAGGGCAGGGTCAGCTTCATGCGCCCACCTCGCCGCGCGACAGTCCGATCTCGCGGACGGCATCGACAAACACCTGCGCGCGATGCGCGTAATTGGTGAACATGTCAAAGCTCGCACAGGCCGGCGAGAGCAGCACGGTATCGCCCCCGGTCACCATCTCCGCTGCGCGCTCGACAGCCTGCTCCAGTGTCCAGCAATCTGTGATCGGCACGCCCGTGTCGGCCAGCGCGGCGCGAAGGGCCGGGCCATCGCGCCCGATCAGCATCACGGCCTTCACATGCCGCCGGACCGGACCGGCCAGCGGCGCGAAATCCTGACCCTTGCCATCGCCACCGGCGATCAGCACCAGTCGCGGCGCTGCGCCCTGTGCGCCCTGTACACCTTGCGCACCCAGTCCTTCGAGCGCTGCGATCGTCGCGCCCACATTCGTGCCCTTGCTGTCGTCGATGTACTCGACACCGCCGATTGTGGCAATCAGTTCCACGCGATGCGGCTCGCCCTTGTACTGGCGTGCCGCGTGCAGCAACGGCGCCAGCGGCAAGCCGATCGCGCGGCACAGCGCGAGCGCGGCCAGCACGTTGGTCGCATTGTGCAGGCCACGAATTTTCAGCGCATCGGCCGGCATCAGCCGGTTCATGAAGAGTTCCGTCTCGATCTTCTGCTTGCTGCGACGCTTTTTCTCGCCATCCTCTTCGGCACCGACGGCCAGCATCAGCCAGCGCATGCCGTGCTCTTCCACGAGACCGAAACAATCAGCATCGGTGGGGGCATCGGTGCCAAAACTGATGACGGTCGCGTCCTTGCCCGCCATCCTCATCACGCGGGCATCATCGCGATTGAGCACGCGCACGGTGTGCTTGCCGAAGATGCGCTCCTTGGCACCGGCGTACGCGTCCATGTCGCCGTGCCAGTCGAGATGGTCCTGCGTGAGATTCAGTACGGTGGCGGCGTCAGCGTCCAGCGTGTGCGTGCTCCACAACTGGAAGCTGGAGAGTTCCAGCACCCAGCAATCAGGCAGGCTGTCGGCATCCAGCGCCTCGCGCAGCACATCCAGCGCTGCCGGGCTGATATTGCCGGCCACCTTGACGGACAGACCGGCAGCACGGCACAGCTGCCCGGTCAGGCGGGTGACCGTGGTCTTGCCATTGGTGCCGGTGATGGCCAGTACTTTCGGCTGATAGCCGCGCTCTTCCTTCAGCGCGGCCAGTGCCTGCGCAAACAGCTCGATCTCGCCCCAGACCGGAATCTGCTGCGCATTCGCCGCAGGCAGCAGGGAAGCGAGTTCCTTGTCCGGCGACAGGCCGGGGCTCAGCAGCACGAGATCGATGGTGTCGAGCAGCGCGGGCGTGAATTCACCCGCGATGAATTCCGCCGTGGGCACGAATTCGCGCAGGCCGGCCAGACGTTCCGGGAACGGACGCGTATCGGCCACGCGCAGCCGCGCACCGGCGCGCGCGAGCCAGTGCGCGATCGCCAGACCCGATTCACCGAGCCCGAGCACGAGTGCGTGTTTGCCTGCGAGTGTCATTCCCTGCTGATCCATCCCTGTGCGTATGTCCCTGTTTTTGTGTCTATCTGCGTGTCTATCTGTGCGTCTGTGATTCCGCGCAGCGGCCTCAGCGCAGCTTCAGCGTCGACAATCCGACCAGCACCAGCATCATGGTGATGATCCAGAAGCGCACGACGACCTGCGTCTCTTTCCAGCCTTTTTGTTCATAGTGGTGGTGCAGCGGCGCCATCAGCAGCACGCGCTTGCCCACACCGGTCTTCATCTTGGTGTACTTGAAATACGCGACCTGCAGCATCACCGACAGCGTCTCGACGACAAACACGCCGCCCATGATGAAGAGCACGATCTCCTGACGGACGATCACGGCGATCGTGCCCAGCGCGCCGCCCAGCGCCAGTGCGCCGACGTCGCCCATGAAGACCTGCGCCGGATAGGCGTTGAACCACAGGAAAGCGAGACCGGCACCGGCCATCGCGCCGCAGAAGATCAGCAGCTCGCCCGCGCCCGGTATGTGCGGAATCAACAGATATTTCGCATACGTGGCGCTGCCCGTCAGGTAGGCAAACAGCCCCAGTGCGGAACCGACCATCACGGTCGGCATGATCGCCAGCCCGTCGAGGCCATCGGTCAGGTTCACCGCATTGCTGGTGCCGACGATGACGAAATAGGTCAGCGCGATGAAGCCCCAGACGCCCAGCGGATAGCTGATGGTCTTGACGAAGGGGACAATGAGGTCGGCCTTGGGCGGCAGATCCATCGAAAAACCGGACTGCACCCACGCGAGGAACAACTCCCAGACCTTGGTATTGGTCGGCCCGGAGACCGAGAACGCCAGATAGAACGCTGCCAGCAAACCGATCAGCGACTGCCAGAAATACTTCTCGCGCGAGCGCATGCCATTCGGGTCTTTGTAGACCACCTTGCGGTAATCATCGACCCAGCCAATCACGCCAAAACCGAGGGTCACGATCAGCACGGGCCAGAGGAAGCGGTTGCTCCAGTCGCCCCACAGCAGGGTGGACACACCGATACCGATCAGGATCAGCGCGCCGCCCATGGTCGGCGTGCCGGACTTCACCAGATGCGTCTGCGGGCCGTCCGTGCGCACCGCCTGACCGACCTTCAGTGTGGTCAGCATGCGGATCACGGCCGGGCCGGCGAGCAGTCCGATCAGCAGCGCCGTCAGCGTCGCGAACACCGCGCGGAAGGTAATGAAATTGAACACGCGCAGCGCGCCAATCTGTTCCTGGAACTGTTGGGCTAACCAGAGCAGCATCTCAGTGACCTCCCGCCTGTGCGCCCGTCAGGCTGTCGACCACGCGCTCCATCTTCATGAAGCGCGATCCCTTGACGAGCACGCTGGCGCCGGACGGTACGGCCGCGATCTCCTGATTCAATGTTTCCATAGTGTCGAAATGCCGGGCCGGACTGCCGAATGCAAGGCTCGCGTGGCGGGCCAGTGTGCCCAGAGTGAATAACTGGTCGATCTGGCGCGTGCGCGCATAGGCACCGATCTCTTCGTGGAACGCCACGCCCTCGCTGCCGACTTCGCCCATGTCGCCCAGAACCAGCGTGCGCGGCGAGGGCGCCGTGGCGAGCACGTCGATGGCCGCACGCACGGAATCCGGGTTGGCGTTGTAGGTATCGTCGATCACCAGCGCACCATTGCGCGCGCTCTTGCGCTGCAGGCGGCCGGCGACGGGTGCGAAGGACTGCAGGCCGCGCGCGATGCTGTCGGCATCGATGCCGATGGCCAGCGCTGCCGCGCAGGCGGCCAGTGCATTGCGCACATTGTGGAGTCCGGCGGCCGACAGCGACACGGGTATCGTCTTGCCGGCAGCGCTGATCTGCAGCTCGCTGCCGAAATCGCGCGGCTGCCACAGGCCATGCACGGCGGCGCGCGCATCGAGGCCAAAGCTCATGATGCGGCGCTGACCGGCATAGCCCTGCCACAGCGACGCATACGCTTCATCGGCGGGAAATACCGCGCAGCCTCCGGCGCCCATCAGGCGGATGACCGAGCCATTCTCTTCCGCGACGGCAGCGACGCTGGCCATGAATTCCTGATGTTCGCGCTGCGCATTGTTCACCAGACCGACGGTGGGCTCAGCGATCTCGGTCAGTCGCGCGATCTCGCCCGGATGGTTCATGCCCATTTCGATCACGGCGGCGCGATGCGAGGCGTCCAGCCGGAACAGCGTCAAAGGCACGCCGATCTCATTGTTGAGGTTGCCGCGCGTGGACAGATACTGGCCGTCGCCAAAGGCCGCGGCGAGTATCGACGCGATCATTTCCTTGACCGTGGTCTTGCCATTGCTGCCCGTGACGCCAATGACCGGAATGTCGAACTGCCGGCGCCAGTAGTTGGCGATCTGTCCCAGTGCATGCCGGGTGTCGCTGACGATCAGCGCAGGCAGACCGAAGCCGTCCGGCAGGCGCTCGGCGATCACGCCGGCGGCGCCCTGCGCGGCGACCTCGGACAGGAAGTCATGCGCATCAAAACGTTCACCGCGCAGCGCGACGAACAGATTGCCCGGCGCAATGGCCTTGCTGTTGGTGGACACACCGGTGAAGGCCGCATCGGCGGTCATGCGCGCACCGGGCAGCGCGGTCAGCAGTTCAGAGAGGCGCGCGTGCATCAGTGGCCTCCGTAGCGGGTCGCGCGCGTGGCCAGTGCCAGCGCGGCATGATCGGCATCGCGGAAGGCGAGCTTCCTGCCCTTGATTTCCTGATAGTCCTCATGGCCCTTGCCGGCCACCAGAACCACATCATGCTTGCCGGCGTGACGTATCGCGGACAGGATCGCGCTCGCGCGGTCTTCGATCACCTGCAAACGATCGTCGCCCAGCGGGCCGGTGCCCTCGCGTATCTGCGCGATGATCGCGGCGGGGTCTTCGCTGCGCGGGTTGTCGCTGGTAACGATCAGATGATCCGCCGTCAGCGCCGCCGCGCCCATCGGCGCCCGCTTGCCCGGATCGCGATCGCCGCCACAACCGAACACGCACCACAGCTGACCATGGCGTGCATCGGCGACTTGTCTGAGCGTCTGCAGCGCCTTTTCCAGTGCATCGGGCGTGTGCGCGTAATCGATCACGGCGAGCGGCCCGTCATGCCCACCCAGTTGCTGCATGCGTCCCGGCACGGCCACCAATGCCTCGAGCTGACGCACGACGGCATTCCATGCCAGTCCGCGCGCGAACAGCACACCGGCAATGGCCAGCACATTGCTGACGTTGAAGTGACCGATCAGCTGGGTGCGTACCGTGCCGCTGCCGAAAGGGGAGGTCAGCTGGAAGGTCGCGCCCTGCTGGCTGATGCGTATGTCCGTCGCGGACAGCACCGCCACGTCCTGCGCGACGGCGCCCTCGGTGGTATAGCCGATCACCTCGACACGCGGCTGGCGCGCCTGAAGCTGCGCCAGCCGGCGCACGCCCATCGGGTCATCGAGATTGATCACCGCATGCTGCAGGCCGGGCCAGTCGAACAGCTTAGCCTTGGCGGCTTCATAGGCGGCCATGTCGCCGTGAAAATCCAGATGATCGCGCGTGAAATTCGTCAGGACGGCGACGTCCAGATGGATCTGATCGAGCCGTCCCTGCACCAGCCCGATGGACGAGGCCTCGATGGCCAGTGCCCGCGCACCCGCCTGCCGCTGCACAGCGAGCTGTCTGGCGAGTTGTACTGCATCCGGGGTCGTGAAACCCGTGGCCTCGAACGGGCCGCTCTCGCCATGGCGGTAGAGCCCGACGCCCAGCGTGCCGACGACACAGGTCGGCAGGCCGTCGCGGGACAAGGCCTGACCCAGCCATTGCGTGCAGGAGGTCTTGCCATTGGTGCCCGTGACCGCCACGCTGAACAGGTCACGATCCGGCAGGCCATACCACTCATGCGCAATACGACCGGCAGCGGCCGCAAGCTCCGGCACGCCGCGATGGGGCAGCTTCCAGTCGGGGTCCCAGCGGAATCCGCCGGCGATATCGAACAGGATGGCGCTCGCGCCCGCCTCGATCGCCTGCGGTATGAAATCGCGCCCGTCGCCGCTCTCGCCCGGACAGGCGAGGAACACGTCGCCGCGCTGCACGCGCCGCGAATCCAGCCGGAGCTGTGCGGACGGCGCCACCTCGCGCAGCCACTGGCCCACGTCGGCGGCCTCGAGCACGTCGGCCGCCATCATATGCTCTCCGCCACGGGTTCAGCCGGCATGATCACATTGCTCACGCTGGCATCCGGCGACACGTTCAGCGAGCGCAGCGCGCTGGCGGCCACACCGGAAAACACCGGTGCGGCGACCAGCCCGCCGTAGTGCTTGCCGGCGCTCGGCTCGTCGATCATGACGGCGATAATGATGCGCGGGTCGGACGCCGGCGCAAGGCCCACGAAGGACGCGACATACTTGTTCACGTAGCGGCCGTTTTCCAGCTTATGCGCGGTGCCGGTCTTGCCGGCCACGCGATAGCCGCGCACCTGCGCCTGCGGCGCGGTACCACCGGGGCCCACGACGAGTTCCATCATCTCGCGCATCTGCCGGGCTGTCTTTTCACTGATCACGCGCTGCGGCTGCGGCAGCTGTGCCACCTTCTGAAAGGACAGCGGGATCATCTCGCCATTGCGCGCGAAAATCATGTACGAGCGCGCAACCTGAATCAGCGATACGGAAATGCCATGGCCGTAGCTCATGGTCGCCTGCTCGATCGGCCGCCAGGTCTTGTAAGGGCGCATGCGTCCGGCCACAGCGCCGGGGAAACCAAAGCGCGGCTGCTGGCCAAAACCGACCGAGGAAAACATTTCCCACATCTCGCGCGGCTCGAGCTTCTGCGCCATGCGCACCGTGCCGACGTTGGATGACTGCTGGATGATCTGCGCGACCGACAGGGATGCGGCATGCGGGTGCGAATCGCCGATCGTGGACGGCCCGATGCTCAGCTTGTTCGGCGTATCGAGCATCGTGGTCGGAGACACCAGCCCTTTTTCCATCGCCAGCGCCACGGTGAACGGCTTCAACGTCGAACCGGGCTCATAGGTATCGGTGAATACCCGATTGCGCAACTGCGCGCCGGTCAGTCCTGCGCGGCTGTTGGGGTTGTAGGTTGGCATGTTGGCCAGCGCCAGCACCTCACCCGTCTTCACGTCGAGCACGACGATGCCACCGGCCTTCGCGCGGTGCTGCTCGACGGCCTGCTGCAGGTGAGTGAAGGCAATGTATTGGATCTTGCTGTCGATGGACAGTGTGAGGTCACGCCCGTCCTGAGGTTCACGCAGCAGCGCGATATCGTCCACCACCCGGCCGAGACGGTCGCGGATCACGCGGCGGCTGCCGGTCACGCCGCCCAGCGATGGCTGGTGCGCGAGCTCCATGCCCTCCTGCCCCTTGTCCTCGACATTGGTGAAACCGAGCACATGGGCGGCCACATGGCCGGCCGGATAAAAGCGTTTGTATTCTTTCTTGGTGTGTATGCCGGGAATATCGAGCGCGATCACCTGATCGGCAATATCGTTCTCGACCTGACGTTTCAGATAGACGAAGCTGGTGTCGGACTCGAGCTTCTTTTTCAGTTCGGGCTGGCCGGTGTCGAGCAGGTGCGCAAGCTGGCGCAGCTTCTCGGGCGGCGCATCGACGGCATCGGGAATCGCCCAGATGGCCTTGACGGGCAGGGACGAGGCCATCACCTCGCCGTTACGGTCGAGGATTTTGCCGCGCACCGCAGGCAGTTCCAGCGTGCGCGCGTAGCGCGACTCGCCTTTCTTCTGAAGGAAGTCGGTCGACAGGGCCTGTAACCAGAATGCACGGACGGCCAGCGCGACGAACGCGGCGAACAGCAGGAACAGCGCAACGCGCGACCGCCACGCGGGCAGCCGGACGGCCAGCACGGGGCTGGCGGCGAAGGGCACGCCGCGTCCTGCCGCTTTTCTGCTTGGCGCCCGCACTAGCGCTCTCCCGATCGCAGGTACTGCGTGCGCCCGGGTCCGGGCGGCGCCATGTTGAGTGAAGTGCGCGCCATGCTGTCGATGCGCGCATGCTTGGCCAGCAGCGACTGCTCGAGCTGCAGCTGCGCCCACTCGGTCTCCAGCTCTTTCTGGCGCAGCTGCGCGCGCTCGAGCTCGATGAACAGCCGGCGCGCATGAAACTGCGAGTTCACCAACAACAGTGAGCACGCCATCAGCAAGGCGACCAGCGAGAGCAGCATGCGGTTGCTCATGCGACCGCCTCCGCAGGCAGGCGCATCGCGCTGCGCATCACGGCCGAGCGTGCGCGCGGATTGGCGGCGATCTCTGCGTCGCCCGGCTTGATACGGCCGAGCAGCTTCATCTCTGGCTTGGGCAGATCGGCCGCACGAATCGGCAGCCGACGGTCGGGCTGCGGCACACTGGCCTTGCCGGCCATGAACCGCTTGACGATCCGATCTTCAAGCGAGTGAAAACTGATCACCACCATTCTCCCGCAGGGCGCAAGGCGGTCGTATGCCTGCGCTAAACCTGCTTCCAGTGCTTCAAGTTCCTGATTGATGAAAATCCGTACAGCCTGAAAAGTCCGGGTGGCCGGGTCTTTCCCTTGTTCACGGGTCTTGACGGCGCCAGCCACGATCGCGGCGAGGTCTCGCGTGCTGACAATCGGCTGGACTGCCCGGCGAGCAACAATCGCCTTTGCAATCTGAAAAGCAAACCGTTCTTCCCCATAATCGCGAATCACTTTCTCGAGGTTGTCCTGCGTCTCGTTCGCCAGCCACTCGGCCGCAGACAGGCCGCGCGTGGTGTCCATGCGCATGTCCAGCGGACCGTCGGCCCGAAAGCTGAAGCCGCGCGCCGCCTGATCGACCTGAGGAGAGGACAGGCCGAGATCCAGCAGCACGCCATCAATTTTTTCCACGCCCATCGCAGTGAGCGCTGCTTCCATCGTCGCGAAGCTGTCGTGCACGATCACAAACCGCGCATCCTCGCGCGCCAGCTGCTGCGCCACCTCGATGGCCTGCGGATCCTTGTCGAACGCGACCAGCCGCCCGCGCGCCGACAGCGCCGACAGAATGCGGCGACTGTGACCGCCCCGTCCGAAGGTGCCATCGACATAAATGCCATCGCGGCGCGCATCCGCTATCGCCAGCGCATCCACGGCCTCATCCAGCAGCACGGTTCGGTGCGTGTACTCGGGCACCGTCACTTGGTTCATCTGCCGCCGTCAGAAGGAAAAATTGTTCAACACATCAGGCATGCCCTCGGCAATCGCCTGCGATTCGCTGTCTTCCAGTTTTGCCGCGTCCCAGATCTCGAAATGACTGCCCATGCCGAGCAGCATCACGTCGCGCGTCAGTCCGGATGCCGTGCGCAGTTCGGGCGCGATCAGGATGCGGCCCGCGCCATCCATGTCAACGTCCGACGCATTGCCAAGAAAGATCCGCTGCCAGGCGCGCGCCGACATCGGCCACGCAGCGATTTGCTCGCGATGAATCTCCCAGACCGGGCGGGGGAACAACAGAAGACAGCCATGCGGATGGCGAGTAAGCGTGACCCGCCCCTCGCACTGGATCGTCAGCGCGTCACGATGCCGGGCCGGTATCGATACCCGTCCCTTCGCATCCATGCTCATTGCGGACGCACCCTGATACACCGAGGCTCTCTCCTCTGCCGTTAAAAATTAGTGAACACGCCTGAAACTGCCCGTGCTGCAATGTTGGAAGAAATGAAAATCTTCTCCCCACAAAAAAACACTTTTTCACACTATCGCCCACTTTAGAGGATGGAGAATTTTCGGTCAAGGAATATCACTGGGTGAAACACTGGTTTTTTCCAATGAAGTCAAGGACTTAGCGTCATTTCTTGAAGCGGATTGAGTATCGAATAGGCTCGAAAAATGAAGGACTTAGCGCAGTTACTGAAAGTAGAACTTTAGTAATACACATGTGTTTTGTGCGTTGCGCGGGCGATGCAGCGTTTCTATGCAGTGAAATTGCTGCCTGATCGACAAAATTCTTTTAAGAAATATTGTCTTACTCAGAACAGCCGATAAAACCGCCCTGCATCGCGCGCTGCATCGGAATCGGGCACCCGCGTACACTGATGGCATGAACGCAACACTGAACTTGCTGAAAGCCGCCTCGGCGGGCGACTGGATGCCCATCAACGACGGCGTGATGGGTGGATTGTCGGAAAGCAGCTTGCGGCTGGATGAGGACGGCATCGCACGCTTCGAAGGCCGGGTGTCGCTGGAAAACAAGGGCGGCTTTGCCTCAGTACGGCACCGTCTGCGCCAGCCTCCGCCAGAACACAGCCAGCAGATACGCCTGCAGGTGCTTGGCGACGGCCATGTGTACAAGATCGCCCTGCGCATCGATGAGGACATCGACGGCATCAGCTATCAGGCGGATTTCCTACCGGCGTCGCATCAGTGGCTGGAGATGGATCTCGGACTCGATCGCTTCATGCCGACCTTCCGCGGTCGCGCCGTCACCGCGCCGCCACTGAGCTCCTTCGCTCAGGTGCGTCAGATCGGGCTGATGATCGCGAACCGGCAGGCCGGCGCTTTTGTGCTGAAGCTGAGAACGATCAGCTTTCTCTGACGATGCATTCGAGCGTCTCCGGCCTTGCCTCAGCGCGCGCATTGCAGAGACAGCCCTCGCTGTCGGGTTGCCGATCGTACTCCCTGAGAGGAAACCCTACCCGGCAGACCAAACCCCTACCTGACCGCCCGATGCCTGAATAGCCGGGCAAACCGTTGGCGAATCGACCGCTTTGCGTTACCCGCCAGAGTACTCTGCGGCACGAGGCATGATTTGCCTGACACCGGAGGACGCCCCATGATGCTCGACATCCCCGAAAACACCCGGAACACGCTGGCGCAGCTGAAGCAACTGCGACAGTCACGTGGCATGAGAAACAAAGAGGTCGCAGACCAGTTGGGCATCAGTCCATCGGCACTGTCCAAATATGAAGAGTTCGATCGTCTGCCCAAACCAGAGATGGTGAACAAGATCGCTGAGTGGATCGCCGGGCTGGATGGCCAACCTAACCGGGTGTTCAGGAAGCGATAAACACGCTGAGCCTGGAGTGCGCTTGCTGTCTGCACGGTGTCCAGTAACGTATAAACGCGGAACCACTACCGGACATGACGAGCGCTCAAATGAATTGATCGCATCGCAGAATAAAATGTGAAGCAGACCGATAGGCCGGATTCTGTAAGACAGTTTTCACTGCCCTGACAGTCATTCCTCTAGGCGCCGGATTGCTCCGGCGCTCAAGCTTCCTACCCGCATGCTCGGCGAGCCACGTCATCGCATGCCTATTTGGAATTGCTCCGGGTGGAGGTTACCGCGTTTC
>JACCEC011291447.1_pt1 | contig 14283 bp, 11 predicted proteins | sample 7450121 | NCBI WGS metagenome assembly JACCEC01 (sample SAMN15323455, study PRJNA562643) | freshwater metagenome | isolation source: river surface water | place: USA:Blue River Watershed | collected 2017-08-18 | reverse complement strand
TAGAAAAGAAGTTACTTTTCTTTTTTAAATTAGTAATATCATTTATATTTTCATCACTATTCATATCATTTTCATATACTTTTTGATTATAATTATATTTAGTACCCATAATTCCCATTTTTCTAGTTTTAAATCCTGATTCATTAAAATCTCCATCAATTTCAAAATCTTCAGCATGTAATGTATCATTTGATTGATTATTAGGTTTTCTATGTTGGTTATTTTTTTCATTATCATAATTATGTAATTTAGTTTCAATAGATTGTTTTGCCGAATCGTAATTATTAGTAAATTGAGAAATTTTAGTTGAATAATTTATTACTTCATAATTATTATTATTTTGATTTAATTTAGAATCATTTAATAAATTATTATTATATTTAAATTCATTATTATTAGTATTTAATAATTTAATAGTTGATTTATTATTAAATTGTTCTTTATTATTACCTTTAGTTAAAAAGGAATTATTATTTGATTGCTGAATTTGATAAAATATTTCATTGATAATATCTGATTTATTTTTTGATTTTATATTAATATTTTCTTTATTATTACCTTTATTTAAAAATGTAGAATTATTTGATTTTGTTACTTTATACATAATTTCATTTAAAATATTATATTCTTTTTTACTAAATAATTTATCATTTAAGGTATCAATAATTTTAGATTTTTTATCATCAGTTTCAGTATTTAATATTTCATTATTCTTTAAATGTTCTTTATTTTTATTAATTTTTCTAATTTGTTCAGTTTCTGATTCTTTATATTTAGTATCTTGATTAGCAAAATCACTTTGTTTTTTATTTTTAATATTTTCAGTAAATAAAAATAACTGTTTTAATAATTGCTGTTCAGTATCTAATGTTTTAGTTTTATCATCTTTAACTTGTTGATTTTTATTTTTTAAAATATCAATATCTTTTACATTTGCTTGAGATAATAATTTAGTATATTGTGCTATTTTATATTTTTGATCTGGAACTGAATTCCACCCAGCTGGCAATGCCTCTAAAGATATAGAATTTACTACATCACGTCTATTTTTTAAATCTTTAATTCTTGTTAAATCTGGTAATGTATCATCTACATCATGTAAATAGACTTTGGATTTGTCAGATTTAATGGCATTATAACCATTAGTCCATGCATCATTTGATTCTTCAAAATTTTTATATCTTTCTTTAAATCCAGAATAAGTAGTTTTTTTATTTTTTTGCATCTTTGACTCTGAAATACCTGCTGTATGAACTGAATTATCAGAATCATCTTTAAAAGAGTATTTATAATCATCTTTTCTATGCCATATTTGTTCTTGATATTTTCCCATTAATGGACTATCATGTATAGATCTAGGATCTTTATCTGTAAATCCTAAAAATAAATCATTTTGAAATGGTTCAGTTGAATTTCTTCTTCCATAATAATGACTATTTAATTTACCAACAGAATCATAATTTTTTCTAGATTCTTCATATGCAAAACCAGCAGTTTCTGGAGTAAAATCTTTTAAAGTAGATTTATAATATGTATCTAAAATATTAGGACTTTCTAATAAATTAGTAACTTCAAATTTATTCTTTAATTTTTTATCATCTATATATTTATAAGTTTGTAATTTAGACATAATTGTTTTATAAATTTATTTATAATATATTTATTATAATATAATAATTATTTAACTATTAAATTTTATTTATCATACAATCATATAATGAAATCTAATAATAATAATCATAATAAAGAAGTTAATAATAAAGAAGTTAATAATAGCGAAGTTAATAATAGCGAAGTTAATAATAGCGAAGTTAATAATAAAGAAGTTAATAAATATAGTTATATTTATGTACCATGTGAGAATAAAAAAAAATCAAAGATGAATCCATGTAATTCTATTAATAAACATGTTAATAAATATAATAAAAAAAACGATAAATTTTATAATCCAGATCAAGCATATATGAAAGGATTTAAATATATGACTAATAGTGACATCTATTATTAAGCTAATGATTATTATAAGAAAATTAATTAAGTTTATTTTTTTTTAATGCTTTTACTACTAGTTAAATAAATTATAAAATTGAATTATAAATAATGAAAATTATAATAAAGATAATTTAATATATAAATAAATATAAGAATAGTTATGTTTTCTAATATTAAAATATTTTTTAAAAATATAATTAATGATAATAGTTTAGATGAAACAAATGATGAATATTCAGATCCTTATGAAAAGTCATATAGATCTAGAATAGAATTTAATGATACTCCAAAATCATTATTAAATTTATTACAAAAAGAATCAAATAATTTTGATGAATCAGAAGATTCTAATTATAATTCAGAACAATTAGAGAATTCTAATTATAATTCAGAACAATTAGAGAATTCTAATTATAATTCTGAAGAATCAAATGAATCTAATTATAATTCAGAACAATTAGAGAATTCTAATTATAATTCTGAAGATTCAGTTATAAAATTTAATATGATTTCTTATGCATATTCAGATAAATCTAATTCAAATAAATCTAATTATGATTCTAATTCTTCAGAAAAATCAATTAATTCTGATCAAATTAATAATTTTATAGAAAATGAATCTAATTTATATGATAATAATGAAATAGATTATTCTAAAAATAAAAATCATAATATATTTAAAAAATTATATAAAAAAATAAAAAGTAAAATTAGTAATAATAAATCTAAAAAAACTGGAGATAATGATAATAAAATTCAACCTAGTTATGATATATCAGAATTAATAATGTATAGGAATAAATTCTAATTAATTAATTTAATAATATTATTTTTTTTCTTCATTTAATTTATATTCGACATAATTATTTAATTTTATAATAATATTATCATCTAATTTATCTAAATTAACTCGAACTCCATCTGAATTTTGTTTAAATAGATTAGAATCTATATGTTCTTTTTTTAAAAAATTTAAAATAGATAATAATGTATCTTTATTAAATTGTAAACATCTATGACAAATATTTTGTTTAATAATATCTATATTTGAACTCATTTTTTATATTTACTATATATATTAAAAATAGTTAGATTTTCTTTAATTAGTTTTTCAGTATTATATATAGTACTTAAATCATTTATTAATTTTAAATTTAAATAATATTTTTTTAATATATCATATATAATTAAATACATATTACTTTTAATATAATTGTTTACTTCATTTTCTTTATGTAAAATAACAGTTCTATCTGATATATTATATTTATCATTTATTTCTATAATTTGATTTTCATATTTTTCTAAATTATTTACTAATTCTAATAAATCAATAGTATTTTTAATATTTTTTAATTCTATATTTTTTTTATATGGATAAATTAATTCTTTAAAATAATTCCAATTATTATTTTTAGTTTTTAAAATTGTCGATTTTATATTTTCTTCTAATTGAATAATATTTAAAATTTCTTCATTTAATAAATCTAATTCAGAATCATCTAATTTTGATAATTTATAATATTTAATATTAGTAGTTATTGGAATAAATGGATATGAATTAATTGAAATTTTATCAGATCCTACAGAATATTTAACCTTACCTACAGTAATTGGAATTTTATCTCCCTTTTTAAAATTAGTTAAATCTTGATTATTTTTTATTAAAGCTAAAATATTATCCTTTTTAGTAATAATATTATTATTAACAATTTCTTGAATTTCCATATCTAATATTATTTCATTTTGATTAAAAATTAAACATTCTGCTTCAAATTGAATAGAAATATTAAATGAACATTCTAAATCATTTTGATTTGCTTCTAATAAAGATCTATTTATAATTTTATTTATTTTAAGAATATAACTACTCATAAAACATTTATTTAAATATTTTTCTGATAATAATTCTATTAATTTATCATCTATTTTTTTTACAAAAATATGAGTAATATCTGTAATATTTAAAATAATATCAAAAACCTTATTAATTTTCATTATTCTATAAGTAAATTAAATTATATTTAAATTAAATTATATTTACAATAGTTTATAATATAATAATAATATTTTCAATTTTAAATTAATTAATATTTAAATAAGTTTATTAATTTATATTAACTATTATTAGTTAATTAAGTTTTATTAATTTATATTAACTATTATTAGTTAATTAATTTAGAAAAGGTAAAATAAGTAATATATCTATTAATAATATCTGATGTATTACAATTATTAGATAATATTATTATATTTACTTTATAATTTATTTTTTTATATAATTTATATGAATTAAATATTAATTTATTATAAAAAATATTAATTGATTCTTTAATTAAATTAATATCAGATATTTTATTCTTTAAATTTAGTATAATATATTTTAAATTTTTATCATAAGTGATATGATTATAATCATTAATCTGAATAATTGATTTTTTATTATTTGATTCTTTATATGATAATATATAATTATTAATAAAATTTAAATATTTATTATTATTATGATAAATCCATATTATTTTATGATTAACTGATCTAATAAAATTACTAAGATTTTTTTTTAAAATATTATTTATATTAAATATGTTTAAATAAGAATCTAGTGGTAATTTATTATTAATTGTAAAATCCATTAAATTATAAAAGGTATAATCTATTAATAAATAATGTATTGAATTTTTATAATTTAATAAATAATAATAGTATATTTTATAAATAACTTTGCTATATTTAATAATCTTTATATCTGTTATGTTAGTTAAATTTAAAAAATTATTACTATTTTCTAAAATTAAATAAATAATAAAATAATTATAGTGTAATGATGGATTAATAATTATAAAGAATTTAGATATTGATTTTATTATATTATATATTGATGAATAATTTTTGATTGTATTATTTAAAATAATTTTATAATACATTTTTATAATTAAATAGTATATTATAATTAATAGTATATTATTATAATTAAATAACTTAGATTATAATTAAATATTAAACTAATATTATATTAAATCTAACATTATACCAAATAATATAATTAAAAATGGATCAATTAGAATATAAATTATTAAAACAAGAATATTCTGAAAAAGATTTAGAAAAAATTAATGAATTTAATAAAAATCATACCGCTTTAGCAAAGCAATTATTAAAATTTAATCGAGATCAATTATTAGATAATGAAAATTATAAAAATTTAGAAATTAAAGAAAGAATTAAATATATTCAAAAAATGGATGATTATAAATTATTTTGTCGAACATATCCTATTGTTAGTAAATATATAATTGCATTTGGATTATTTAGCACTAAAGCTTTTCATAAATATTTAAATTGGAAAAGTAATATAAGACCTAGTGATAATCATCGTAATGAATTAATTAATAATCCAAGAAAACAGGAATTATGGAAAAATAAATATGTATATGCTATTTATGTTAAGTATTTATATCAAGAAAAAAATAATCATTCAAATTTAAATGAAATTAATCAAATATATTTAGAAACAGTAAATGCTCTAAATACCGAAACAAATGAATTCTTTGATATGTATGAAAAAGAAATGGCTAAAATTGAAGAAACAAAAAAAGAATATAATGCAGATAGAAAAAATAAAATTAAGGATCAATTAAAATTAAAATTAGAAAAAAATAATTAATATAATTTTATTATTAAGATAATAAATAATAATTATTATAAGAAAATTAATTAGTATAAATTGAATAATGTTTTTACATTTTTTTTATGTTACTTATAAAAAAGGAAAACAAAATTATATTGCTATAATAAAATCTAAAGAAAACTCTTTAGATTTTAATAATCTTAATAATTTATTATATAACAAACTCCATTTATTAAATTCTGATAATAATATAAATAATTTAGAATCTCCTAATATTAATTATTATGAATATTTTTATATTAAAAAAGGATTAATTATAGAAAATCAAAAATATCTTTGGGATAATTTAATGAAAATATATTTAAAAAATATAGATATAAAAATATTATTAGATCAAGACTATATTAATAATTTATATAATCAAAAAATATTATTATTTGATTTTGAAATATATAAAAATCAAATTATTGATTTTTTAATAGAATATTATGGTCATAGTTATAGTGAATTTAGTGAAATTGATGAAACAAGTGAAGCTAAAGAGAAAGTAGAAAATTAATTATAAAATTAAAAATTATATTTTTTTTAATATAAAACTCTTATTTAACTCAAAATTATTTTTCAATTATGAATTTTTATACTATCAATTTTTTAGTTTCTATTTTTTCACTATTTTTTGGTTTTTCATATAGTAATGATTTATGCAATTATATTTCACAAACTAAATATCAAAGTTTAAGTAATCAATATCCAGACCATAAATCAAAATTTGATATTTTATCTAAAATTCCATTACCTATATGGATTACTGATAGAGATACAAATGCAATTTCAAATGCTCAAAAATCTTTACAAAATTGTGGAGATCTTACTAATATTTTTATATTGTATGGTTTACCAAATAAAGATTGCGAAGCTGGCTTCTCTTCTTCTGGATCTAATAAAAATACACAAGATTATATAAATTATGTAAATCAATTAAAAGATACAGTTGGTAATAATGAAATTATTTATATTATTGAACCAGATGCTATTGCATTAAGTTTAGATAATAAATGTGGTATACAAAATAATTATCCTGGAAATATAAAATCAGCAATTGATATTTTATCTCAAAATAATAATGCTAAAATATATTTAGATGTAGGATATTGGGAATTAGTTTATGGAGAAGAACAAGTTAAAAAAGTAATTAATTTGATTAATGAAATTGACCCAAATAATAAAATTAAAGGTATTTCATTAAATTTATCTAATTATAGAAAAAATGATGAAATGATAAATGCATGTAATAGATTTAAACAATTATCTGGAAAAAATTATAATTGTATTATTGATACTAGTAGAAATTGGAATGGACCAAGTTCTGATAATCAATGGTGTAATTTAATATCAGCTGGATTTGGTGAATTACCTATGCAAAATCCAACTACTAATATTGATTATTATTTATGGCTTAAACCTCAATCTGAATTAGATGGTCCATGTTTAGGATTTAGCAATTCTTATCAAGTTAATAAAAATGCTGGAGATTTTGATTTAGAATATTTATTAAAATTATGGAATAATGGAAATCCTGAAATAAAAAATTGTTAATTAGTTAGATAACAAAAAAATAAATAATTTAATGTAAATTATTAATATTTAATTTTTCTTCAATTAATTGACATAAACTTTCTACATATGTATCTACTTTATCTTTTTTTAAATTATTAATATTATTTTCTTTTTTTAATTTTAATAAACAAGTATGATTTTTTTTATTATATAAAATAGTAACTTTTAATAAAATATTATCTAATTTTTTATCATTAATTAATGTAGTTGTTAGTTTTTGAAATTGTTTACCTAAAACCATATCAATTCTAATTAATACATACATTCCTAATTCATAAGAATTATTAAACATCTTTAATTTCTTATTTTAATTAAAAAAATAAATTATTCAATTTTAATTTTTCATTAAATTAATTGTTCATTAGATTAATTTTTTTATTAGATTAATTTTTCATTAGATTAATTGTTCATTAGATTATTACATAAATTAATTAAATTAATTTCATTATTTTTTTTAATTTTATTTTCTATACTTTTATGTTTTTCTTGTATTTCTTCTAAAATAATTTTATTATTAATTTCAATTCTTAATAATAAATTATATTTATTAGTTAATTCATCATAGGTTATTTTTTCTGAATTAAATAAATTTAATAAATATTCTTGATATTTTCTTTTATATTTATCAAAATTATTTGTAGAATAAAATAATGTTGGATGAATTGATAAATACTTTAGAAAATATTCATTTTCATCATATTCTTCATATGTTCGGTTAGTCATTATTATTATATATAAATAAATAATTATATTCAATTTTAATTTTTATAATTCTTAGAATAAAAATGATAATTGCATTGTAAATTGACTTGTACATGTGATATGTCTTCCAGATAGTAATCTTAAATAAAAGTTAATTAAATTAGGATTATTAGAATTAAATTTTTTATTTTTATAACCTAAACTAAAACTAGAAGCAGAAATATTAATTCTATAATATGAACTATCGATAGGTTTAAAATGTTTACTTTGTGACAATGGTATTGCAAAAATTATATTATTACTTTTAATATTATCAGCATTACCAATACCTATAACATTTAAATCTGTCGCATTATTTACAATATTTGAACAAACTAAAACAAAATCATCAGCAAATATTCTTTCATAACATAAAATATCAGTTAATGATATAATTTCTGTTAAATCAAAATAACTTTTTTGTTCTAATCCCAAAATATAATGTAATGATCCAGATGTATTTCCAAAACTAGATCCAACTGCAACTAATGAATTAATTGTATATGTTCCACTTCCTGATACCCAAATTACTTCATTCCAATCCATATTATTTGGAGAATTATATGCTGACCAAGTAATACCATCACCTGAAGTCATAATTCTATTATTTATACCAGAATCAGCAACTGCTACAAATTTATTTAATCCAGTCCAACAAACTGAGGTCCAATTATTATCTGCAGCTGAATTTCTTAGTACCCACGTAGAACCATTAGTTGATGTCATTACTCTATTACTAGTCCCAGATGATGCGACTGCTACAAATTTTTCTTGTCCAGATATTCCTCCATAGCAAACTGAAGTCCAATTATAATCAGCAGCGGATGTCTGACTAAACCAAGTAATACCATCGCTTGAAGTCATTACTCTATTACCAGTTCCTGAAGATGCAACTGCTACAAATAAATTTAAATTACTAGACCAACAAACTGAATTCCATTCATTATCTGCCGGAGTTGTTCTTAATGTCCATGTAATTCCATCAGGTGAAGTCATAACTCTATTATTAGAACCACTAGTTGATGGGATATATGATGATGCAACTGCTACAAATTTTTCTTGTCCAGATATTCCTCCCCAACAAACTGAACTCCATTTATAATCAGCAGCTGATGCCCTAACCATCCAATCAATTCCATTTGTTGAAGTCATAACTCTATTATTAACTCCTGAATCGGCAACTGCAACAAATTTTTCTTGTCCAGATATACCACCAAAACATACAGATCTCCAATCATTATCAATATAAAATGATAAATTATTCCATTTATAACTATCAATAGCTCTACCTATAGTAATACCAGATGCTAATAAATATTGGTCTGTTGAAATAATATTATTCCATTGATATTCAATTGAAATAGTAATTGTATTCCAATTAATTCCATTAGATGAAATCATTAATACATTACTTTTATCATTTGTAGTTACAATAAATAAATTTAAGAAAGAAGCCCAAGTTACTGATCCCCAATTATTATCAGTTGATGAAGTTCTACTAGTCCATAAAATACCATCACTTGAAGTCATTACTCTATCCCAACTTCCAGAATTAGCAACTGCTACAAATAAATTTAAAGTAGTTGACCAACATACTGAAGTCCAATTATTATTAGATGCTGACGTTTGACTAGACCATACAATACCATTAGATGAAGTCATAACTCTATCATTAGTTCCTGTATTTGAAACAGCTACAAATTTTTCTTGTCCTGATATTCCACCCCAACAAACTGATGTCCAATTATTATTAGATGCGGAAGTTCTACTAATCCATGTAATACCATCAGATGAAGTCATAACTCTATCATTTACACCTGTTGCGGATACAGCTACAAATTTTTCTTGTCCAGAAATTCCTCCCCAACAAACTGAAGTCCAATTATTATTAGATGCAGATACTTGACTAATCCACGTAATACCATCTATTGATGACATTGCCCTATTTCCAATTCCTGATGATGCAACTGCTACAAATTTTTCTTGTCCAGATATTCCTCCATAACATACTGAAGTCCAATTATTATTTACACAATCAGTATATGTCCAATTTAAAGAATCAGTAGAATACATAGCTCTTTTACTTAATCCAGAAGATGCAACAACAACATATTTATAAGATTTAGTATTATCAGGTAATATTGTATAATGATAAGCTATAGAGCTCCAGTAATTATCATTTGGTGAATTAACACTTGACCAATTAGATACTCCATTAGTAGCAATCATTATTCGATCTCCAACTCCTGAAGATGCAACTGCAACTATAGTTTCAGTTCCTGATATGTTTCCATAAGCAACTGATCTCCAATCATTATTACTTGGACTAGCCTTACTTAACCAATTAATTGAATTAGTTGATGTCATTATTCTATCTCTAGTAATATTACTAAAATCAAAACCAATTCCAAATTTAGCCCCTGTTGTATTTTTAATAGTTACTTTTTCTGTACTATTATCATATGATACTAAAAAAGCAGCTGCTGGAGAAAAATAAGAACTATAATCATTTAATTGTTCTTCAATTAAATCTAATACTTCTCCAATATTTTCATATTGAACCATTCCTGATACATTAGTATTTAAACTAATAGTCGTATCATGTTGTTTATATTTATTTGGTATTATTCTTTTATTAGAATCATATAATACCATTTTACAATTAACATCATTATAATTAGGATATGGACCAGCTAGTTCACCAGTTCCAGTTGTACCTGACGAATTTATAACATCAATATAATTATATGCTGAAATACTTTGAGTAGATGTTCCGGATACTTGATATTCATTATTTAATGGTAAAGTATAAGAACCGTTACCTAAACCTATTATTGGTCCAATAGAATCTTTAATATTAAAATCTATAGTACATGGTTTATTATTTGTTTTAATAGTAAATGCTGTAGTAAATGATTCTCTTTCTATTTTATAATTAGTTACAACATTTTCAATAGATGATTCAGTTACATCAAAAATTAAATCATTATCAGAATAGGGTAATGAAATTGTAGGATTATTTGGATCTTTTGGATTATTTAAAGCATCTTTTAGTGCTAAAGAAAGTTGATAATCAGTTTTTAATGCAGTACTATATTCTACAACTATTAAATGAGTAATATTTTTATAAATAACTATTAAAGAATTATTAGTATTTCCAAATAAATTTATTTCAGCATTTAAATCCATATTTAATAATTCAATAAATTGAGGAGGTCTAAAAAATAAATTGGTAGGGAAATTTAAATAAATATCATTATTTAAATTATAAACATTACTTTTATTTGCATTTGATAATAATACATTTTGTCTAATCATTTTATTAAATGAATTTTATTATTTAACTTAATTAGGGATTATATTAATCAAAGAAAAATAATTTTTATAATATATTATATAGTTTATTATATATATAAACTAAAAAATAATTTAAATAGTCTAATTATTTAATATATAAAGGGTATAATAATGACTATTATTAATCAAATAACTAGTTTTAAAATTTCTGGATTTACTTATAATGGTACTGATACTCAATTAAATTATACTGCTGGAGTTGCTAGTGGTACGGCCCAACCTTCTAAAGCATTAGTATTAGATGCTGGTAGTAATATTAATAGTATTAATACTATGACTCTTACTAATTTAAATACTACAACTTTAACAGTTAATGGAACCTCAATTACTTCAGGTATGTTAAGTAATTTAAATTCGATAGATGGTGCTATTGCAGGAACTGGAGTTGCAAATAAAGTATTAATATTAGACTCAAATAGAGATATTACTAATATTAGAAATCTAAATGCAACTACATTAACTGGTACTATACAAACATCTTCTCAGCCAAATATTACATCTATTGGAACATTATCAAGTTTAACATTGGCAGGTTCTTTATCTGGAGTTACTACTATTGGAGCAAGTGGTATTATTAGTTTTACAAATACAACTGCATCAACAAATACTACATCAGGTGCTTTAATTGTTTCTGGTGGATTAGGTATTGCTGGTGCTACTAATATTGGAGGAAATTTAAATGTAACTGGAAATATAATTGGAACTTTAACAACTGCATCTCAACCAAATATAACTTCAATTGGAACATTATCAAGTTTAACATTAGCAGGTGCAATTTCTGGAGTAACAAATATTAGTGCTAATGGTAATCTAACATTAACTGGACATAATGGATCAACAACAGGTTTAATTTTAAATTCAACTTTAGTTACATCAACAGGAACAGAATTAAATTATTTAGATTTATCTACTGGACCTGGAACTGGTGAGGCAAATAAAGCAATTGTATTAGATTCAAATAGAGATATTACAAATATTAGAAATTTAACAGTAACATCATTAAGTGCAACTAATTTAACTGGAACTTTACAAACTGCATCTCAACCAAATATTACTTCAGTTGGTACTTTAACTAGTTTAACTTTGTCTGGATCATTATCTGGAGTTACTACAATTAGTGCAAGTGGAGTTGTAACATTAACTAATACAACAGACTCTGGAATGAGCTTAGATCTTGGGGCATTACAGGTATCTGGTGGTATAGCAGTTAGTAAAAATATTTATAGTGGTGGTATTATTGCTGCATATAATGGTAATCCAGCTACTAGTACAACAACTGGTGCATTAAGAAGTTATGGTGGATTAGGTGTATCTAGTGCTGGTTATTTTGGACATTTTTTAGCAACAGGACAAACTGAAAGAACTGGATTAACAGTTTGGGGAACTTCCGGAATCCAATTTAGAACAGGTGCAGTAAGTTATACCACAAATTCAACAGGAACATTAGCATCTAATGTTTTTAGTTCATTTGCAAGACCAACATTAGCAGCAGCTACAGCTGGAACTGTTACTTCAGAAGCATCAACTGTTTATATAGATAATTCACCATTAGCTGGAACTAATATGACAATTACAAATGCATATGCTTTATGGATAAATGCTGGAAGAACAATATTAAAAGATGCTACAGCATCTACTAATTCTACATCGGGTGCATTAGTAGTAACCGGAGGTGTTGGAATAGGAGGAGCTACATATATTGGTGGAGGATTATCAGTAACTGGTAATATAGTCGGTACATTAGCAACTACTAATCAACCAAATATTACTACTTTAGGTGGAGTTACATCAATTGGTGCATCTAATAGTACTACCATTACTGGAACATTACAAACTGGATCACAAACTAATATAACTGCAGTTGGTACATTAACTGGATTAACTTCAAGTGGATTAGTATCTATTACTAATACAATAGCTTCTACTTCTACAACAACTGGAGCATTAGTAGTATCAGGCGGTGTCGGAATAGGTGGAGCAATTAATATAGGTGGATCATTATCATTAAATGGTAATGTTAATACACCTTTATCTATTTCATCAGCAACTAAAACTATTGGTGGGGTATATAGTGTTAGTGGTTTAATATGGAATACTACTGATGATCGTTTATTTGGAATGCGGATAAGTGAAGCTGATACTTTAGCATTATGCTGGGCAGCTGGGGGTTTATATACTGATCGAATTTTATTTAGTAATAATCTTACTGCAGTTGGAGGTGGTGCAGGTACTCAATTTAATACTAAAGTATATATTACAAATACAACAAGCTCGTCAAACACAACATCAGGTGCTTTAGTTGTTTTAGGAGGAGTTGGTATTGGAAATAATCTTAATATTGGTGGAGCGTTATCAGTAAGTGGTAATATTACAGGTACTTTAGTAACTGGTAATCAATCTAATATTACAACAGTTGGGATATTAACTGGCTTAACTTCAAGTGGAGTAGTATCTATTACTAATACTACTTCATCAAGTACTACTAGTTCTGGAGCTTTAGTTATATCCGGAGGAGTTGGAATTGGGAATAATCTTAATATTGGAGGTACTTTATCAGTAACTGGTAATATTACAGGTACTTTAGCAACTACTAATCAATCTAATATTACAACAGTTGGAACATTAACTGGATTAACATCAAGTGGAATAGTTTCTATTACAAATACAACTGATTCTACAACTTCAAATAATGGAGCATTAGTTATATCAGGTGGAGTTGGTATTTCAGGTACTATGAATACTACAAATACTATTAGTATTACTCAAAGTATAGGTGATGGATTTGTACATAATGCAACTGGAACTAATGCTATTACATTAAAATCATATATAAATACAGCAAATACTTGGGCCCAATTTGGTACTACTACAAATCATGAATTAAGATTAATGACAAATTCAACATCTAGATTAAATATTTCAAATTCTGGAGCAATATCAATACC
>JACCEC010499100.1_pt1 | contig 14283 bp, 39 predicted proteins | sample 7450121 | NCBI WGS metagenome assembly JACCEC01 (sample SAMN15323455, study PRJNA562643) | freshwater metagenome | isolation source: river surface water | place: USA:Blue River Watershed | collected 2017-08-18 | reverse complement strand
TAATACTTACCAAAAAATCCAGCAGGAACAGTTTGAATTTGATGAGTCATTTTTCCAATTCTGATTATATCATCATCAAACATATTCAATTGACTTCCGTTTGGAATATGCTTATCCAATGCTTCATTTAATAAATCGTTTGGGATAAACCACCCGCAAGTAATAAATGCTGCCAATTCAAATGCAATTACAACCATTATAAGTGCAATAATAAATGCCAATAATATACTTTCCATAATTTAATTTTTAATTGTGCTTCATTCCCTTACATACACCATAACCTTGTCGTTGTGATAAACGGATAAGATTTTCGGCAACTGATTTAGGGACAATCTGAATAGTATTTCCTGTTTTGTGGTTTGTAATAGGGACACCACCTACCCTTTCGGTTGTACTACAACTCACACAAGATTTGAATCCATAGATAGCAAATCGTAATGCGGGCATATCACACCCGCATTTTATACAATCTACATAATCCATATTACCAAGAAGAAGAATAGTAATAACTTGCATCATCATCGGATAATGCTTCCTTTAGAATATCAATGGTGTATTCAATCTTGTCAAAATACCACTCATCATATTCATCACCACCAAAGAAGAATCCACTACCAGCAGGTAATAATGATTCTGCTTGTTCTGGATTTAATTTAACTGCTAAACAAAGTTCTAATAACTTTTCCAAAAGTGATTTTGGAACAAAGTATTCACCACAGTTATCCACATTATCTTGCACATTCTCTACAAACCAACGGTGAATTGCGTTTGCTTTACGCCAGTATCCTAATTCTTCTACAATAGTAGTAACATTTTTAGGGTTGATTTTTGGATAGGTTACACCACCCTTTTTAACAACAACCTCAAATTGTTCATCTTCTTTCTGAAAGTTCCAAAGTCTAACATCGGTACGTTTCTCTAAATACATGTCTAATCCCATAGTTTTAAATTTTAAGTTTTAAGTTTAATAATTATATTTTGATTCGTAAAAGGTAGTAGATGGGTAGGTTTTAATGATTCTATCTCCTTCCTTCAAATAGTTGTTTAAGTAGTTTTTGTACTCTTCTTCGGAATGTAATGGAAAATCCATATTCCAACCTTCTGCGGAAATGATTTCCACCCTAACACATTTGTATTCTTCAATGTAACCTTTCATTCGTTCTGAAAAGTAATCAGCGTGCTTTTTAAAAGTAAATTCAAAATTTGACATAATGTTTAAAATTTAAGGTTTAACAATAATATTAATTACAATCCCTGCTCTCTACGCAGTTGTTGTTCGTGGTACTCAACTTCTGAATACTCAACTACTTTAAGATAGGGTTGGAATTTGGTTTCGTAATAACCACGTAGGTTAGCAATTGAAATCATATAATCAATGAACGACTTACGAACATAAGTCATATCAGAAGAACCAAAACCTTGGTCTTCAGGCCAGTCTTGGTAATCTTCGGTAATCTCTGCAAGTGCCTCAAACACTGCTTCGGGGTAGGTAATCACACGGTCAACAAACTGTCCCTTAACAGGGAAAGCATTTTTAACAACACTATAACCCTCAACTAAAGAAGAGGTTTCTAAAACGGCAGAAAGATTAAATGGTAAACTCATATCGGAAAGGGGTTTAAGTAGCTCAACCCGAACTACATAGTAAAGATACAAAATTCCGCAATCAATGTCAAGTCTTTTCTGAAATATTTTTTTGGGGAGGGGGGGGGGTAGGGGGAAACGAAGTCAAAAAGAAAATTTTGGTCGTAAAGATAGATTCTATTGATAGTTGATAGAAACAAAAAACCCACTCATATTGGGTATGAATGGGTTCTAATATATACCGTTTATGGGTTATTCCTCAATTTCAGGAACCCAGTTATCTCTTTGTTGTGAATACTTTACAGTATAAGTAACCCCTTCAACTACAATAGGTTCTTCCAACTCTACTTGATTTGTACTCAACCATTGATACGCATCAGTATCGGTTAATCCAGTTAATCCTTCCAAAGCAATCGTTGGGTCAATCGTATTATCAACGATACAATATTGATTATGTGCCATTTTATTATTTGTTTATGTTCGTTAATAAATATAAGAAAAAATGATTTTAACGATTTGTTATCATTTTCTCCAACCTCTCTGCTCTCAAATTTCCCAAATGGGCATTGAATACCCAACACAAACACATTGTTTCCCAAAACAAAGCATCCCAATTTTCTCTACTAACACTTACAAACATTCCGGCTATAATTGAAATAACCATAAAAATCACACTCCATTTTAACATATCTATCTTATTTAAATTATTACTTAAACATTACTATTTTGTTTGTCATCCACGTATAAAACCCAATCCTATCCCGTAGATGAGTATTTGTACCAACCGATGTAGAGAATATTAACGAATCACCTCCAACTCCTTTACTATCGTAAATCTCAAATTTGTATATAGATGTTGTACCTTCTATTGGGTTTCTTTCTAAAAAGCATTTGAAACGGCGGGGTTCATTGTTGTAGCTCCAATAGAATGAATAACTATCACAATCAATCGAAGAACCATTACCTACACCACCTCCTTTATTACACAAACCCCCATCTACCAATTTGAATGAACCTATTACGATTCCGGTATCGTGGTGTACATCTCTTCTTGGGTTTTTAATTGTTAGCATACGTTTATATACATTAAATACTTTGAACTAATCCAATTTAATAAATCCTTTGGGTCTTTTATGTATTGTTTGTGGATTTTAGTTAATCCTCTACTTGCGTTATCATTCAATGTGATTAAATACTCAAACCAATTAGGTTCTACTATTCTATGTATTTTTACATATTGGGATTGATTTATAGCAAATGAACCTTCTATGTGAGGTGCAACCGCGAACTCATACCAATACTCCATTTCCCTAACATCTACTACCTTCCACCTCTGCCCCATACAACTTATATTGGCATGTTTTATCTTATCGTAATTTTCTATTATTAGCATCTTATTTTTTAATAACAAACCATTCCGTACTTCCCCAATTTGATGTAAGGTTATCTACGATATGGTGTTTTCGTATCATAGATTGAAAATACTCCATCATAGGTAATTCCATTCGTTCAATCACTTTGGAGTTTAAGGTTTTAGTGTTCCAAAATGGTTGAAACCAAATCCGTTGTTCTCCTATCCACTTCTGCTCCAACTCATACATAGTTAGAGTATCACCTCCCTTAAACGATTGGAACTTTACCATTTCCAAATTATCGTAGTTAGGAAATTGGATTAACCTCCGCTTTATATTATGAGTGTATCCAATCTTACACAATTCATAGTTAGGAAACATCGAACCAAACTTTATATCTCTAACATAGTAAACACCAGCTCTCATATTATCCAAATTGTAATATTGTTCCTAACCCTTTTAGAAAGTTAGATTTATCTCGCATATAATCCATAGTTATGCCGGAATTTAATTGTTTACCATTTTCCGAAAAGTAGTATGCCCACTTACCAGTTGGGGAGTATTTCTTTTCTCTACCCAATTGAAACTTACGTTCGTTACCACTTACTTCGTTTATCAACTTAACCTCATAGTAATCATCTCTTTCGGAAAAGTAATCTACCCTCCACATAGTGTTGGGTACTATCCCTTGGCATAACTTATAATGATTTAGTATCTTTAACATATCCTTACCAAATTATAGTCCAAGTGTACGATAACCAACCAAAATCAATCTCTCTTTTCTTGCCATCTCCACTTATAGAGAATGCCAATAGGGGTAATATCAAATAAGTTCTATTTTGCTTTTCCATATATTAGTTTTGAATGATAGGGTGATAGATAGTTTCTCCGTTAGAGAATTGAGCAGTAACACCTAAAGGAGTAGAGAATTCGGAAAACACATATTCAACCATTTCTACTAAACGATTCTTCTCTGCTTCAGCAGCGGGTAGTAAGTGTTCGATAGTTTCACCGTATTCTTCAAAAGAACAATGCCAATCTAAATTAACACCTTCGTAGTAACCTGAACGAGCAACTGCCGTAATTTGAACATAGATACCGTTACCTTCCGTATCCTCTACATAGTTATCTAATGAACCAATAGAACGATATGGGAATGACCGTAATTCGTTAGGGTCTGATTTGGTAAGTAAGTTAAAGTAACCTGTCTCTTTAAGAGAGTATTTAACATTATCAATTAAGTCTTGATAATCGAATTCATCTTCTATTTGAACAGAGAAGATGTGGGAAGCATTAACATTGTGGAAATTGGAAGTTGCCATAATAGGGATTGGTTTAAGGTTTAAGGATTATTCTTCAACAACGATGAATTCGGTAGCAGGACCTAATGTGAATGAGTTATCGTGTATCCACAAATTATAAACATAATCATAAGAAGTATCGATAAGTTTTGCTAGTTGCTCAAAACACATTTCTCTAACAAAAGAATCACTAACACCAATGTATTCGTATGGGTCATCACCTCTAAGTAAAGCATGGTACAACCCAATAAAGGTAGCAGTTTCGTTAATCTCAACTCCCAATTCATCAGTTGGGTAGGTTTCTAAATAAAATTCTTTAATATTCATATCGGAAAGGGGTTAATGGAGGAGGAACGTCCCTCACTCCCATACAATAAAGGTACAAAATTCTGATGATATATCCAAGCAATTACCCATTTATTTTTGGATAATTATATATCGGTTGGATGATACTCTCTAATTGGTTAAACTCCTCGTCGTTAAGGATTGATTTGGCAGTAGGTACTAACTCATCGTAGAAATACCCATCATACAACCCATACAACATATTGAGTAAATCGAATGTGTTTTTCCAATCGTAGTTAATCTCAACGTGAGAAATAAAAGAACCAATCTGTTTAAGAGTATCGAAACTCATATTGGTGTGTCGGTTAAATAAACTGTAACTCATAGGTAAGGGGGTTTAAGGATTAAAAGAAATAAGCATTCCATACATACTCAATCGGTCTCTCATAACGGTGACCCGCAGTATGGTTTTGTTGTGCTGACCAACTCCATTTTGGATAAGGGGATGGAACAACCTCCATAGTGCAAGTACCATCATACTCATTAATGGTTACCAACTTTGCACGAAGAGTAGGGGAAAAGTTCTCTGTTGTTTCTTTACCAACAACTTTAACTAAATCAACAATCTTACTATCTGAATACGTCATAATAAAGGGGTTAAGGGGGTTATCAATCAATTAAAATACAATATACACAATTCTAATCACAATGTCAAGTCGTTAGGGGATTATTTTTTAAACCCTCTCAACTTGAATACAAGCTAATTTAAGGTAATCGGAGTAGATGGGGTGTTTAACATTTGAGATGATTTTCTCTGCCAACCCAATACTTCTACCGTATTTAGGTTCAATAAAGTAGATAGTTTCGGTAGCGGATTTAAGAACCTTTGTGAACTCTTTAGCAACCTTAACAATGTTATCAATTCCTAATGAATCCTTACCACTCTTTCTTCGGTTCATACAATCAATACCCGCTTTCTTAACCATCGTATCTCTATAAATACGAGCATCATCGGTTGAACCTATAAACACAATATCACACTTAACGGTTTCTAATTCTTCAAAAACTTTGTATTCAAAATCCGTAATCATAGTTCCTCTTAATGGGTTCTTTGAATTGTGTTTAACACTCGAAACTAAGTTAGATAGGTAGTTCTTTGGAGAATAGTTCTTACTCGCATTAACTCTACCGAAGTGAACCAAACCATCTAAAAATTCGGTACGATACACATAACTCACGCGTTCTGAACTCTTTGGGGCTTTTTCTAATCTGTTCATATCAAAGGGGGGTTTAAGGAGGAGAACCATCTCTCTCTCACATATAATAAAGATACAACATTCTGCATTAAAAGTCAAGCATTTTCTTAATTATTTTCACAAAACCTCAATCTTTTTTATTTACCTCAATACCCTCTATACACCATATTAAGGGGGGTTTCAATGGGAATTCGATGCTTGATGTATCACATCAGTATATAAAAAAGGGTTTCCACCACAAAAAACTTGGCCCCGATATTTAAACGTGTCCGACCGGGCTCTGACAACTTGTCATTTTCCTAGTTACACGAAATTCAGTAAGGGGGGTGGGGTACTGACACTTAGTCATCCTGCTAAGTATCCATATGTAAACAAAAAAGCAGTAGAACAAAGTCCTACTGCTTTAACGGGGTTGAAACTCAAATCACAAAAAACAAATCTATATCTCTTATACCTATACTATCTATTGCTGACTTAGGTAAAAATATTTTTATTAAGATTGTCCGAATTAACGAACAACCTCACCGCGTTGCAACCAGAACGCATCATTACGTCTGGCATTTAACTCCCACTTCGCCTTCTCATACATCTCATCGGAAATCAAACCACGCTCAAAGCAATACTCCATATTCAACTCAAAGGGGGAAACACGCAGGTGCATCGCACGACTCAATACAAAGTCGCAATACTCATTAACACTCATACCACGCACATCTAATAACTCACTCATAATATTATTGTTTAGGTTTAAAACTAATTTCAACTTTAGGTAAATGTCTAACAGAGATAGACAACACACGCATACGACACGGGTGGTCTGTAACCATAAGGAACACAATCAGAAGGGCTGTCAATCTCTCTCTCATATAACAAAGATACAAAAAAGCTGAATACAAGTCAAGCATTATTTAAAATATTTTATTTATTTTTACTGACAATGTGTCACGTTCTGCGGTCACAGTAGAATGAGATTTAGAACCCGCCCTCCTCTCCCACAATATACGAAATAAATCTGAGAAAGTCAAGCGTTCTTAGAATAATTTTTCTACTTAACATAATGTAAATTATATAACAGAAGTGTATCGGAATAATACAATTTCTGCTCTGATGGAAATCTTTTATCTCACCGTAGCAAAAATTAATCATACAGAGTGCGTTGAACATTTAGACATTTGTTTAACTGTCTAACCAAGCTTGGAATAATACAACCGTTGCGGATATAGGGGTTTACAAATGTATTCAGAGCAGTTACAAATGTAAATTTTTTTTTTCTTCAGACGATGTGAATGGGTGGTATATATGTAAACATGCTGACATTCTGTCACTATCATTTCTTTTCTTTCATATGGGTGTGTATATCACTATTCATTATGATATACGTTGCAGTTTGGACATACCCATACTCAGCACCTCCGTAGATGGGGTACATTTTAGACGTAATAAACTATTTTGATATAGGGTAGATGATACACTATCCCTTTGATTTTAAACCCTTAGATTAAAGGTTTTTTGATGTACTTTACTTCAGTTTGACCAACTCTATTAAGACCCATAAACCCAGCATTCCCCCTACTATGAAACCCAATGTACCTACCACAACATCCAATGCTTTCTTCTCTTTATTCTCTTCCATAATCTTAAATTAGTTCAATAACCACTCTACTATTTTATAGAGTAAAATCCCTATACCCATACCCTTTATAAATGATTCTATTCTCTTTCCCATACTCTATATCATCTCTCTTCTTAACTTATACTTTTTATCCAGCATCCATTGATATTTAGGATTACTTATACCTAAATACTCCTTCACTAGCTCTATCTCCTCACCACTCTCATATATCCCCTCATACGTCAGATTCAATCCACTATACGTTATCTTACTTATATCCTTAACACATCTCCCTATGAATACTTCTTTCTTTTTAATATCCTCTTCATTCCTTCTTATCCACTCATCGTTTATACTATACCTAGATTGAAATGAATCCTTACCCTTTGCATAAGACATACTTTCAGATGCTTTCCTTATATCCTTCCTATGTAGTGTTATCACCTTATCGTAGGATTGTGTATCTATCTCATCGTACTCCTTATCACTATGATGTTCGATTACGTTATTGATTAGATGCTTAACTACTTCGTTATCCCCACACCTATAACTCTTATCTGGTTCATGCGAATAGTGATACTCCATCTCTCTACTAATCCATTCTCCCAAATTATAACCACCACTTCTTACGGTTGCTATGATTAAGATTTTCATCTCTTCTTCCTTAACTCCTTTAACTTATCTTCTTCCTCTGATACTATCATATTGTACTCTCTTATCGTACTCATTATCTTACTCCATAACTCTTCCTTTATCTCACTCTCTATCTCCTTATCCATCTGTGTATGTAGTATCATTGTTTCTCCGTTATCCTTTTGTTGGAACAGGGTTATCTTTATCTTTTGCATTCCTTGCTGAATTATTTTTATATGAGTCCGCGTTAGTTTAAAATTCTATCCATTAAATTACCTATCCTTCTTTGTACCTCTACCATACTATTTAAATCGTTCCTACCTAATGCTTCTACTATCAACTGGTTTGGTTTCTCTTCATAGTATAACTCCCATCCATCATATAACACTTGTGGATAGGGTATCTTCTTTCTATTTAAGAATAACATATATTGATATGTACCATTCGGTGTATCCACTTCTATTTTGAATCCATACCTCGTATCAAACCAATAAACATCTTCTATTCTTGCTAATCTCATAGAGTGGTTCATAGGGACTCTCTCACCTACTATCTTAATTATGTTCTCTATTTTTATCATCTCTTAAAACGGGTTATAAGATTGTGTTATATGTGTCCCCGCCGATACCGATGGTAATGAATTTAAATAATCTTGCTCTTTTGCTTGTTGTAATAGTATCTTATTCACCATCTCACTTGCTGCCATTAAGAATCCTAACTTCGTTTTGAATTGATTTCTATCTAACACTACCTGCCACTTATGTTGTCTATACATTCCACCACCGTGTATAGTGCAAGTGTAATTATCCATATACTCTATCCCATCGTAGTTAGAATCTCTATTGACCTTTATAACCATTTTAACCGTATGGTTGTAGAATATATCAAACTCATATTCATGCTCATTTTGCTTACCCCAACTAATACTATATCCGTCCAATTTGGGTAGTTTGTAGTCCTCTATACTATCAATATTTTTTATCGTCAATTTCATCCTCTATTCTCAACTATTTGTGTCATTCCATCTATCATATGTTCCGCTACCTTTTGTGGGTTCTTAAACTCTTCTAACTTAATGGTGTTGGTTATCTCATCCTTATAACTTGTTACATCATTGATTAATACATCCACATAGTAGTTCGGTTCAAATGATTCGGGGTTGTAAACTACCTTCACCTCTTTATTTATAACAAATAAAAACTCATCCCATACTTTACTATTATCGGATTGTAACCCAAACTTATATTCGTTTCCACTACTACCTCTATATTTAACTACCCAATTAGGTGCTATCTCTTTATACAATTCAACCAATCTATTTGGATTTTCTATTTTAAGTGTTTTCATTTCTCTTTGGTATTATCTTTTCTAACATCAATCCTAATCGCATCGTCATCCCTTCTACGGTATCCAACTCTTGCTTTGAAAACCACATTTGTTCTGCTTTATTCTCTTCCAAATTCCATGCCCATAACTCATATAAGAATACCTTATCATCGGGGTTGTATTTGACGGGGTCTCTTTTCAATTGTATTTCCGCACGTTTGAATCTACCGTTACTTGCCAATTCAAAAAAATATACATCTCTAATTCCTTCAACACTTCGAACTGCCCAACCATATGAATCCGGCATCCACTTTGAATGCAACTGTCTACCCCATATCTTTTGTATGTTTTGTATCGTTAATCTCTTATCCATATCTAAAAAGGGTTTGATTCTCCTAAAACCAATGCATACATCTCTTGCAACAAAAGAGCTGGATTTTGGATTATCATCCGTGGTAGGGTTATAAACCCTTTGTTTTGTAAACTTAACCTATATAATTTTAAATCCTTTACTTCCGGCACTCTCCTCAACCGAAATAGTTCTTCATTTTGTTGGGATGGCCTCCTCAAATTTTGAACTATAAAAGTATAGTTACCCATAGATTCATGTGCTGATTTTACCTCATATTCTCCACCAAATCTTAAACCTTTTAACTTTTCGTAATTTTGTATCGTTAGAAGTTTTGCCGAATTCTCACCGAATTGCTCTTCTAATGCTTGAATCATTGGGTTTGTATTCATATTATCTACAACCTGTTTTGCTTTATCGTATGCTTTTGCATAATCGGATAGGGATTTTCCACCACCATTTATTCTTTTTGTAAGTACCGTTATAATATCATTTATCCCCATAGGTTTCGTGCATTCTATTTTCTATGAACCTTCTTATTTTACTCGCACTCAATTCTACCTTATGTAGTTCATCTCTATATTCCGAACCATCCTCACTACTCCATATCAATTCTACCCATTCCCTCTCATCCATCTCTCTAATCAATCTTAATGTTCCTAATATTTGAGAACCATCAACCTTATACACTACCCACACATACTCATCATTATCTCTTATGTGTGTCGATTCAAATCTCAATACCCATTCCCAAGTAGGATAGTGGCAGTTGATTCTATCCGGATTTTTGATTGTAAGTTTTTTCCTTACATCTTCTACATACGGTTCGGCATTTCCAAAACCACCTATCCTAAATCCTTTGTTCATAAAATTAATTCTACGATAAAATGTACAATTTTAAGTAAAAGAATTACACCACCTATCATCAACAAACAACCTATCCCCGCATCTCTTAAATCATCCAAATGTTTCATTTCCTTTTCCGTTTATGGTATTGCTCCTTTCTTTGATTGTAACTTTGATTCTCAAACCATTTGAGTCCTCCGATGAATACACCGATACCGATTAAGACTCCTATTTTGTACAATACCTTATCCATCTTACTTATATATAACTACCAATACCAATGCGGCAAGAACCAACACATAAATGCATATTAAATGCCATTGTTTTATTCCTTTCATATTATCCATTTCTTAATGCCAATATAAGGATTAACCAACCCCAACCATCGTATCCGTTGGATATAAGATATATGATACCAAATATCAATGCAACATCTACCCAACCGTTCTTATTTGCTTTTTCCATCTTTAAATAGATTTAATACATACAAATCCTATAATACATAATACCAATAGGAAAATGATTACATCCTTAACGTCATCACTCCATCCTTTATATCTCATACTATCAAAAAATTTTCCCTTTTCGACTGCGATTCCCCCAACCCCCGCCCCGCCGGCGAATCTCCGTTAATCTATTGCAATTCTGCACTCTATTCCATCCTCACTTTCAAATATCCATTCAGTAAAACTAATATCACCCAAACTACCCAACAGTTCTCTTTGGAATCTGAATCTACGGAATCCACCAGTTTTGGTGTTATCAATAAAAAATTGCCCTTTCTGATTTGGGAATGCTTCTGGATGGATATTACCGTCAGGCATCAAACATTCCAAATGTGGTGCTTCTGCGTAAAATGCATTTGTATCCTTATTCCAACGAAATTGACTTATGTGATAGTGATATTCCATATTACTTTTTTGGTTTACCTTTTCCGTATAACATATCCATTAGTTTCCGTAGAAATCCTTTTCTCTTTCCTACCTTTTCAATTGCATGCCCTTCGTTCTCATTCATACGGGTCATTCTCTTTTGTAGACCGTGTAGTTTCTTTGCCACTTTTCCTTTATCAATCTTGTTCTCGCTCATATGTTTGTCTAAATTTTGTATGTATGTTGTACCATCTTTCAATGGAAAGGTCTTCATCAAATGTTCTTCCCTATTCATTGTTTTCTTTCTTATACTCAACTACTCTCTTATAGTAGTCATCCATGTCCTTCTTTAATTCAGGACTAATCTCTTCCTTTTCCAATGTATGGAATTGCCTGAATACTCTCTCTTTCTTATCAAGCTCTTCCGCTGATTCTTCTTCTGGATTATTCATCGATTTTAATACGTTTTTTAACCTTTTCTTTTGGTTTAACTGATTCTTTTTCCGTTCGTTTCCGCTTAATGGGTTTTACGATAGGTTTGAATGAATCCCACTCTTCGGATGAATCTTCTAAAAACTTATGCTTGTACTTATCTTTCATTACTCTACTTAGTTACTCCTTTACACTCTCTTAATTCTTCTTTCAGTTGATATGTCCCTACCATCTGAATCACTATCAGTCCCAATAGTGCTACTATTACCCAAATCAATGTATTATCTCTATCTTTCATATTATATTGAATTATATATTCCTACTACACCTACGATTAACCAAAATACATTCAGTAAAATATACGGTCTGTTATCTCTTTCCCATGCTGCATAGGTTAGAATCACCGCATCTACTGTGTTCCAAATCCACATTAGTAAAAATGGTGTATCTTTGTTCAGTACAGATAGTGTACCGAATGCCATAATTCTCATTACAACACCGATTGCTTCTAAAATTTCTATTTGTTTTTCCGATTTCAATAGTTTCATATCAGTCTTCTATTATCCACATTAGTATCAATCCCAATACAAATCCGATTAGGATTATTCCAAGCACATATAGGTTAGTCATTTTCAGGTATTGTCCAAACATGCGTAGGTGTAAACTCTCCGATGTATGCTTGTAATATATTGAATTCTACATATTCTGCTGCAGTTTCCCAATCCCAATCATTCTGTTTCATCAACTCTTTCTCCATCTTATGGATGTCATATACCGCACAACCCTCTTCGGTTATACCTATGATACACTCATCCAAATCATCCCAAAGATGTGCTTGTGGATTTATGTCTGCAATCATTTGTCTCCTATTCATTTTGTATTTTTTTAAGTTCTGTCAAAAATAGGTCAATTCCTTTTGAATGATTTTCTTCCCAATCTGCCACATCTCCACTATCACTAATATATTTGTAGGCAGTAAAATCAAATCCGTAAATTTTACATACTTTGGCAATTGAATATGCTTCCATATCAAACACACCATTTGGTTTTTTTGAAAATTTATCTTGTGTTCTACATACATACCCGGTACCAAATTCAATTGTTGGTTCTTTGATTTCAGGATATATCTCATCATCAAATGGAGTAGAATGTTGCTTACCAAATGGTGTACTCATATCGTTCTGAATAAAATACCTACAATCTGCTAAAGTTCCTTTTGGTAATGTGGTTGAACCCGCAGAACCATAGTTTAATACTATTGTGTTGGTTGAATTTCCTCCGTATAATTTGGCATCCTTTAATACTTCGGTTGCTTTGATTGCAGCATTTACCTTACCAACGCCAGTATAGTATATCTCAACACCCTTTGGTAATTTCCATTTCGGTAGTTCAGATTTCAATGCTACAAATAATATAATATTCTTACTCATCGTATTTAATTAAAGATAATACAGGTTGCCCACCAATTAAAATTTCATCATGCAAATAGGTTAGGTCAATCAATACAATTGCTCCAACCACATTGTATCCTGCAGATGTTAGTAGTTGTTCAGTTGCTTTTAAAGTTCCACCAGTTGCCAATACGTCATCTACAATTAGAACATCACCACTACCCGGTTTTACTTCTAATACCTCATTACCATATTCCTTTGTGGAATCTATATATTCAACCGGTGGTGGTAGTTTGTTTTCTTTACGGACAGGAATGAATCCACACCCATTTAGAGCAGCTAATCCTGCACCAAAGATGAAACCTCTACTCTCAATACCTGCAATTGCTTGTATTTGTATTTCACCAATCATAACTGATAAATCATCCAAAGCAAAGTTGAATGCAGCAGGGTCTGTAAGTAATGGTGTTATATCTTTGAATAAGACACCCTCTGCTGGCCAATTTGGTATGTCTGTAATGTGTTGTTTATACGGCATATTCGTGCGTTTGTTTTTGTGGTGGAAATGCTTCTGCAAACTTAAAGTTTCGGTATTGCTCTATGAACTGACGATTTCGTTCATTAGTTGCCTCATCCCATAGTGATGATGCCTGTGTGTAGTTTGCCCATTCGTTGAATGATAAATCTGTTTGAAAATCGCTATACTTAACTCTCAATGTGTTTTCCATAACTTTATTTTTAGGTTTTAATGAATTATAAATCTAATATACGAAATTATTCTCATAATTCCAAATTTTTTAGTATCCATTTTGAAAATTTATTATGTCCACTTGCTTTTAGGTGAATACCATCGTCTGAATCACTTCGGTCAATCGTATTATCCATCGGTATCACATTACATCCACGTATATCTCTTTGAATTCGTTTCTGTAATTTGATGTATCTATCCCTACATTTGGTTTCAATCTCATTGGAATACATAGTATTTCTATTCACCTTGTCAGCATTATACCCTACAATTACGATAGGTTCTGCACCCATTTC
>JACCEC012710713.1_pt1 | contig 14284 bp, 12 predicted proteins | sample 7450121 | NCBI WGS metagenome assembly JACCEC01 (sample SAMN15323455, study PRJNA562643) | freshwater metagenome | isolation source: river surface water | place: USA:Blue River Watershed | collected 2017-08-18 | reverse complement strand
CTACGACTACTGGTACGGGGCCGACTATGCCGTCCCGCGCGCGTCCTTCCGCGCGCAGGCGGACGCCATCCGCACGGCCCGCTCGGTCGGGGTGGTCGGTTGGTACGCCGAACTCGCGCCGCTCTGGGCCTTCGATGCGCCGAAGGCTTGGTTGGGCGCAAAGCTTCTGCAGGACCCCAGCCAAGACCCGGAGGCGCTGCTCGCCACTTGGTTCTCCGCCGCCTATGGCCCGGGCGCCGACGAGATGCGCGCGGCCTACCGCGTCCTCGAGGGCGCGTGGGCTCGCGACGCCCGTGCGGGCGGGGTCGACCAATGGATCCGGCATTTCCGCACGGAAGGCTCCGCCCTGGTGCTCACGTCGGCCGAGGTCGCCGCGGTCTCGGCGTACGTCGAGGCCGCCCGCCAGCGTCTGGCTGCGCAGGACCTGCCGACGCACCGCCTGGTGAATCAACGCTGGCGCCATGGGCAATTCGCCGAGGCCTGGGCTTTATCCCGGGCCTTCCGCGCGGTCGTCGAAACCCGGCGCGCCGCCGACCCCGCCCACAGCGCCGAAGCGGTGGAGCGACTCAAGGCCTTGACCGCCGTCGAGACCGCCTATCGCCAAGCGGAGGCGCGCTTCAACACGGCCTGGGGCGCGTATGGCTTGCCCGTCGCCTGGGGTCGCTTCGCCGCCACCAACCCGCGTCCGGAGTGGCTCGATGCCGCGATGCCGTACGGCCTGCCTTATGTGGCCGTCCCCACGCGGCGGGCGCTCGATGCCTGGGCTGCGGCTGACGCCATCGGCAACGGCGCGGCCCTTTGGAAACTCGCCCGGTTGCCGGAAGGCCGCGAGCGTCGGGAGGCTTTCGCGGGCTGCAATCGCGCATCCAGCAACATCGGTACTTACTTCGCCGACGAGCCCAGTCCCGGACGCTGGAATCGGGTGGAACGTCGCCACCTGGTCGCCCCGGCCGGTAAGGTCAAGGGGTACGCCGTCAATTCCCGCGGCGATACGGGCGCGAGCTGGAACGATCGTCTCGTCCCAGGCTTCACCTTGGACTTTGAGGTGAAGCTGGACCCGACCAAGGTCCGCGACCCCGAGGCCAAGGCGCGCCTGGTGCTGACCTTCACCGACGGTCAGAAGTCCCGCACCTTTGCCCAAGAGTGCCGCCCGACCGGTGGGCGGTTGGTCATCGACGTTCCGGAGGGGTTTGATTGGGGCGTCTCCGGTCAACCGGGAAGCTGGAAAGGGGAGCTTCCCCATGCCCTGCAGTATGAATTGACCTTCGAGAAGGAGGTTGCGGTGGAGGACATCGAGCTGACTCTTTGGGAGCATCGCCGTTGAGCCATGGCCAAGCGCCTCTTCGATATTCTCTTCTCCCTCGGGTGGCTTATCTTCTTCACCCCGCTCCTGCTGGTCGTCGCGTCACTCGTGCGCCTCAAGTTAGGCTCGCCCGTGCTCTTCATCCAGGAGCGCCCCGGTCTCCGCGGCCGGCCGTTCCGCATGGTCAAGTTCCGCACCATGACCGACGAGCGCGGGCCCGACGGCGAACTCCTGCCTGACGAAGTCCGCCTGACTTCCTTCGGCAAGTTCCTCCGCGCCACCACGCTCGACGAGTTCCCCGAGATGTGGAACGTCCTCGTCGGCGACATGAGCGTCGTCGGCCCGCGGCCGCTGCTCATGCGCTACCTCCCGCGCTACGACGCCTTCCAGGCGCGTCGGATGGAGGTGAAACCCGGCGTGACCGGTTGGGCCCAGGTCAACGGCCGCAACGCGCTCAGCTGGGACCAGAAGTTCGCCTACGACGTTTGGTACGTCGACCACCGCACCTTCTGGTTGGACATGAAGATCGTCGTCCTGACCTTCTTCAGGGTCTTCGCGCGCTCCGGCATCAACTCGGCCAACGCCGCGACGATGGAGGAGTTCCGGGGGAGGCAGGACCCCGGTTGATTCGTTGAAAAGTTGGCCCGTTGGCCCGAGGCGTAGTTAAGCCTCGGATTCCCTGAGGCGACTTTGTCGCATGCGGATCAGTCCGCCGAGGAGCCTAGCCACCTCGGTTCGGCTATCCGATAGCCGTCGCAACTCGGCCGATTCGATCCATCCGAGATCATGGCCAATCCAAAGTTGCGTCTCCAATTCACTCAAGGAGCCTCGGGCGATGAGCAGGAACCTCCGGGATTCTTTATTGGTCCCGCGGTCATTACCTTCGGCGATGTTTGAGGGGACCGATAAGGCGGCTCGCCCGAGTTGATCGCAGTAGGCGTGGCGATGGGCAAGTTTTTCGCTATCCGTTAACCGGTAGATGTCTACCGCCAGAGACTTGGACTTTTTCCAGGCAATAAGATCGCGGAAAGTGAACGGCCCGTCGTCTGGTGAGCGCGTATCCATCGGCCTCATGCCACGATAGTACCTCCATGCGTCATGGAGATTCACGACAATACGATTGAAGCATTTGCCTCTTTTGCGACCTGAAGCCAACCCCCTGGTCGTCGTATCTTTCGGCTCGCCTGCCTTCCTGGCCAACTGGCCAACGGATCAGCCGATTAACTTACTTTGACTCCCAAAGGCCGCAGGGCCGGATCCCGCGCGAGCGGGAGGTCGACGGGCGTGCCGCCGTTCTGGGCGGATTGATAGAGCGCAAGGATCAGCTCGACGGCCTTGCGGCCTTCGGCGCCATCGACCGCGGGGGCGCGGCCGGCGCGGATCGCCTCGATGGCGTCGACGAGGTTGAGGCGATGCCAACCGTGGCTGATCGCCTTGGGGTCGGCCGCGCCCGCGCCACCGGTCTCCTGAGCGGAGGCGAGGAATCCCGCATCGGCGGGCAGGGGGGCCTCGAACTCGAAGGACGTCAGCTTGTCGTCGCGCAGCACCGCAGCGCCTTTCGTGCCGTGGATGCGGATCTCGGCCGGGAAGCCCGTCGCGGACCAGCAGGCGGTGGAGCCGGCCAGCGTCGCGCGGGTACCGTTGGCGAATTCGATCCAACCGACGGCGATATCCTCGACCTCGATGCCGGCGTGCGCGACCAGCCCGAGGGTGGCCGAGACGCGCTTCACGGGACCGAGGAACCAGAGGAGCAGGTCGATGGTGTGGATGCCCTGGTTCATGAGCGCGCCGCCGCCGTCGAGGGCGTAGGTGCCCCGCCAGGCCGCCGAATCGTAGTAGGCCTGCGTGCGCCACCAGGGAATCAGGGCGGAGGCCAGCGTCACCGGGCCGAAGCGCCCCGCGTCGAGCGCAGCCTTCAGCGCGATCGACCCACGGACGTAGCGGCGGGGCAGGATGCCGGCGACCGTCACGCCGGCCTGGGCGGCCGCGGCGATCAGTTCGTCGCATTTCGCCAAGGTGACCTCGAGCGGCTTCTCGACGACCACATGCTTGCCGGCCCGGATGCAGGCCAAGGCGGGCGCGAGGTGGTCGCCGCTCGGCGTGCAGAGGCAGACGATGTCGACGTCGGGGTGGGTCAGGAGCGCCTCCGGCGTCGCCGCCACGGCGCCACCGTGCGCGGTGGCGAAAGCCGCGGCCTTCGCCGGCGTCCGGTTGTAGGCGGCGACGAGCCGGACCCCGGGGATCTCGGCCAAGGCCTTGGCGTGGAACTCGGCGATCATGCCGGTCCCCCAGATGCCGAAGCCGAGCGTGCGTTGGGACATGGCGGCAACTTAGTGGGCATGTGGGCATGGGGGCAAGGGGACAGAATGAGTTGACCGGTTGAACGGTTGGCCAGTGGGCGGGAGGCAATCTTTAGCGAGTGGACCGGAGGCCGAACAGCTGACGCGCTTGGTCGACTCACCTGGTGGGGAGGGGGAGGGCCCGGAAGAGCCTCGTTGACCGCCTTTTTTCTGGCGTCAGCGCGCCCTTTGAGGGTATTCACCAGAGAACTGCTTATGCGTATTTTGGTCACCGGCGGCGCGGGCTTCATCGGGTCGAATCTGACCCGCCTCCTCGTCGCGGGCGGCCATGCCGTCACGGTGGTCGATAAGCTCACCTACGCCGGCAACGTCTCTTCCCTGGCCGACCTGCAGGGCCGGCCAGGCTTCACCTTCATCCACGCCGATATCGCCGATGCCGAGGCCATGCGCCGGGCCTTCGCCTCGGCCCAGCCGGAGGCGGTCATGCACCTGGCCGCGGAGTCCCACGTGGACCGATCCATCGACGGTCCTGGCGAGTTCATCGCGACCAACGTCACCGGAACCTTCCAGCTCCTGCAGGCCGCCCTGCGATACTGGCGTTCCCTCGAAGGCGCCGCGAAGGACAAGTTCCGCTTCCTGCACGTCTCGACCGACGAGGTCTTCGGCTCCCTCGGCCCGGCCGACCCGGCGTTCAACGAGTCGACCCCTTACGACCCGCATTCCCCGTATAGCGCCAGCAAGGCCGCGAGCGACCACCTCGCCCGCGCCTGGATGGACACCTACGGCCTGCCGGTAGTGGTGACGAACTGCTCCAATAACTACGGCCCTTACCAGTTCCCCGAGAAGCTCATCCCCGTCGTCATCCTGAAGTGCCTGCGCGGCGAAGCCATCCCGGTCTACGGCAAGGGCGAGAACATTCGCGACTGGCTCTACGTCGACGACCATGCCCGCGCGCTCCTCGCCGCCGTCGAGAAGGGCACCCCCGGCCGCACCTACTGCATCGGCGGCGACAACGAGCGCCGCAACATCGACCTCGTGAGGCTGCTCTGCGCGCTGCTGGATGAGTTCCGTCCCCGCGCCGACGGCAAGCCGCACGACTCCGCCATCACCTACGTCACCGACCGTCCCGGCCACGACCTGCGCTATGCGATCGACGCCCGCCGCGCCCGCGCCGAACTCGGCTGGGCCCCGCAGGAGGATTTCCGGAGCGGCTTCCGCAAGACCGTCCGCTGGTACCTCGACCACCCCGCCTGGATCCAGGGCATCCTCGACGGCTCCTACCGCCTCGAGCGGCTCGGCCAAATCTGACCCCCATGAAAGGCATCATCCTCGCCGGCGGCTCCGGCACCCGGCTCCACCCCCTGACGCAGGTCATGAGCAAGCAGCTCCTGCCGGTCTACGACAAGCCGATGATCTATTACCCGCTGTCCGTGCTCATGCTCGCGGGCATCCGGGAGATCCTGGTCATCTCGACGCCGCAGGACCTGCCGCGCTTCCGCGAGGTGCTCGGCGACGGCTCCCGCGTCGGTTGCCGTTTCGACTACGTCGAGCAGGCCGTCCCGAACGGCCTCGCCCAGGCCTTTGTCCTCGGCGAGAAGTTCATCGGCGCCGACGACGTCTGCCTCGTCCTCGGCGACAACATCTTCTACTCCGCCGGCTTCGGCGACCTGCTCAAGTCTTGCCGCAATCCGCAGGGAGGCATCGTCTTCGCCTACCACGTCAAGGACCCCGAGCGGTTCGGGGTCGTCGAATTCGACGCGGCCGGACGGGCCGTCTCCATCGAGGAGAAGCCCAAGGCGCCCAAGTCCAGCTTCGCCGTACCCGGCCTCTATTTCTACGACAACTCCGTCGTCGGCATCGCCAAGGCGCTGCAGCCCTCGGCCCGCGGCGAATACGAGATCACCGACGTCAACCGCGAGTACCTGCGCCAGGGCAAGCTCGGCGTCAAGGTCCTGCCGCGCGGCACCGCCTGGCTCGACACCGGCACCTTCGACTCGCTGCTCCAGGCTTCGCAGTTCGTGCAGATCGTCGAAGCCCGCCAAGGCTTCAAGATCGGCTGCATCGAGGAGATCGCCTGGCGCCGCGGCTACATCGACGACGCCCAGCTGCTCAAGCTCGCCGAGCCCATCGCCAAGTCGGGCTACGGCGAATACCTCAAGTCCCTGGTGGGGTCTCCCCGTTGACCCATGCGTAAGCACATCCCCGCTCTGACCTCGCTGCGTTTCCTCGCGGCCCTCTGGGTCTTCCTTTTCCACCTGCATCTCTGGCATGGCGACTTCGGCGTCTCGCCGGTCGACAAGTTCCTGCACTCCGGCGCGGTCGGCATGGCGTTCTTCTTCGTGCTGTCCGGCTTCATCTTGGCGCATGCGGCCGCCGGCGCCGACCCCCTAGCGGATTACCGTGGATATGCCGTGCGACGGTTCGCGCGCATCTACCCCGTCTACCTGTTCGTGCTCGTCGCCAGTTGGTCGCTGAACGGCTTCGCCGGCCCGCTCGGCGACAAGCCGCTGCGTTCGGCCGTCGCCCATGGCGTGGCCGACCTCACCCTGACCAACGCCTGGTTCCCCCAGATGTTCATGGGCGGGCATGCCCGCGACGGCACTTGGTCGCTTTCCGTGGAGGTCTTCTTCTACGCGCTCTTCCCCCTGGTCCTCTTCCACGCCCGCAACCTCTCGGAGCGGGCGCTGACCGTGGGGATCCGCTGGGCGATCGGGCTCATGTTCTTCTTCGCGATCATGGGCAAGTACCTCCAGCCGATGGACCTCTTCACGCAGACCGTCATCTTCTACTCGCTCCCCATCTTCCGGTTGCCGGAGTTCGTCGCGGGCGTCTTCGCCGGCGTGCTCGCCTTGCGCGAGACGACGGCCGCGCCCGCGGGGCGCAAGGTCGCCTGGGCGGTCTTCGGGACGGTGGTCTTCCTCTCGGTCTTCGCGAAGACGTTCCCTTGGGTCGCCCAGGGCCTCGTCGCCTTGCCCTGCCTTATCCTGGTGTTCACCTACTTCACCAAGGTCACGGATGGTTGGGCGGTCCGGCTCTTCTCCAGCCGCGCCCTCGTCTTCCTCGGCGAGGCGAGCTTCGCCCTCTACCTCGTCCAGCTAGTCACGATTCCCTGGTTCAAGTCGCAGGCCGTGGCCTGGGGGCTGGGCCTGCGTCCGGCCATCGCGGCCTGTTTCGTCGTCACGCTCGCGCTTGCTTGCCTGGTGCACCTGCTGGTCGAACGGCCGCTGCGTCCGCTGGTAACCCGCTGGCTCGCCCCCCAGACCCCCGGATGACCGCCGCGCTCGTCCAGTACGTCGACATCCCGCAGCGGGGGGACGCCCGCGGCGGGCTTGCCGTGGCCGAGCTGGGCGGCGCGTTGCCATTTCCGGTCCGTCGCGTCTACTGGATCCACGGCACCAAGCCGGGCGTGAGCCGCGGCTTCCACGCCCATCGGGAGCTCCGTCAGCTCTGCGTCTGCGTCGCCGGTTCCGTACGCCTCCGCCTCTTCGACGGCCGTCGCGAAGAGGATGCCCTGCTGGATTCCTCGGCCAAGGGCCTGCTGATCGGCCCCGGCCTCTGGCGCGAGATGCACGATTTCTCCCCCGACTGCGTCCTGATGGTCTTCGCCGACGCCGAATACGACGAGGCCGATTATATCCGCGACCGCGACCAATTCATCCGCCATGTTCATTCATCCTAGTTCCGACGTGCAATCGAAGCAGATCGGCGGAGGCACGCGGATCTGGCAATACGTGGTGATCCTCCCGGGCGCCGTCATCGGCCGCGACGCCAACATCTGCTCGCACTGCTTCATCGAGAACAAGGTCGTCCTCGGCGACCGCGTCACGGTGAAGTGCGGCGTCCAGCTCTGGGACGGCGTGACCCTCGAGGATGACGTGTTCGTGGGGCCGAACGCGACCTTCACCAACGACCTGCACCCCCGTTCCCGCAATGCCGCGGCCAAGCTCCTGCCCACCCTCGTGAGGAAGGGCGCCTCCATCGGCGCCAACGCGACGATCCTGCCCGGACTCGTCGTTGGCGAAGGCGCCATGGTCGGAGCCGGTTCCGTCGTCACGAAGGACGTGCCGCCCCGGACCCTGGTCGTCGGCAATCCGGCCCGCGTCGTGCGCAGCCTTTGACCATGAACGTGCCCTTCCTCGACCTCAAGGCCATCAACGCCCGGCATGCGGACGAACTGAAGGCCGCCGCGGCCCGCGTCATCGATTCGGGCTGGTACGTGCTCGGCGAAGAGGTGAAGGCCTTCGAGGCTGAGTTCGCCGCCTGGACCGGTTCGCCTCATTGCGTCGGCACTTCCGATGGGCTTTCCGCCCTCATCCTCGCCCTGCGCGGCTGGAAGGAGCTCGGTCTGCTCAAGGATGGCGACGGCGTCGCGGTCCCGGCCAATACCTACATCGCTTCGATCCTCGCCATCACCGAGAACCGTCTCCGCCCGGTGCTCGTCGAGCCGGATGAGGACACCTTCAACCTGGGCGCCGCCAAGCTCGCCGCCGCGCTGACACCAGACGTGAAAGCCGTCCTGGCCGTCCATCTCTACGGTCAGTTGGCCGACATGCCGGCGATCGCGCAGCTCTGTCGCGAGCGCGGCCTGCTCCTGCTCGAGGACGCCGCGCAGGCCCACGGCGCACATATCGGTGGCGTCAAGGCCGGCGCCTGGGGCGACGCGGCCGCTTTCAGCTTCTACCCGGGCAAGAACCTCGGCGCCCTCGGCGACGCCGGCGCGCTCACCTGCAAGGACCGGAAGCTGGCCGACATGGTCCGCGCCCTGCGCAACTACGGTTCGCACGAGAAATACAAGAACCTCGTCCAGGGCCCCAACGACCGCCTGGACGAACTGCAGGCCGCCTTGCTCCGCGTGAAGCTGAGGCACATCGACGCCGACAACGCGCGACGCCGCGAGATCGCCGCCCGCTACCGCTGCGAGATCAAGGCCCCGGCCGTCCGCCTGCCGTCCGTCCGTACCGGGGAAGATTCCCACGTGTGGCACCTCTTCGTGGTCCGCGTCCCGGATCGCGAGGCCTTCCAGCGCCGGCTCCTCGACCAAGGGGTCCACACGGCCATTCATTACCCGATCGCCCCGCATCACCAGCGGGCCTATGCCAGGGAGCTCGGCCATCTCCGCCTGCCCCTGACCGAGGCCCTCCACCGGGAAGTCGTCTCCCTGCCGATCAGCCCCGTCATGTCGGAAGCCCAGTTGGCCGCCGTCGTCGCCGCGGTGAACGCGACGGCCTAACTCCCGTCGGGAGCTAACGCGCCGCGTCGACGAGCCCGTAGCCGAAGCGCAGGATTTCCTTCTTGGCGCGAGCCAGGAAAAGCTTGGCCGCCTTGCCCAAAGGGCGCCGGGCCTTGCCCTTGTCCTGGTACCCGATCGTGCTGCCCGCATGCGCGACGGGCGCGAGGACCACCGGCATGGGGCGGATGCCGCGGGTGCGTAGGCCGGTTTCCCACGGCCGGTCGAGCGCATGGTCGACCTGCTCGGTGATGGGCCGCATCGACTTGAGCAAGGTCGCGGCGGCGCGGCGGTTGACGACGTAGGCGGCGGAGGAGGTCGTGCGGGTCAGGTGCGCGACGAGCCGATGGCCGCGGGCGAGGAGCCGCTTCCGGACCGGGAGGCCGGCGTGGAAATTGAAGAGCTTGACGAGGTCCCAGTCGTCCTTCTCGGCCAGCGAGCGCAGCACCTCCGCGCAGGCGGGCAGCACCTCGACGTCGTCCTCGAGGATCACGCACCAGGGCGCGTCGGTCCGCAGGAACGTCTCCATCGCCTTGAGGTGGCTGAGGTAGCAGCCGACTTCTCCGGCCCGCGGCGCGTCCAACCGGTTGCGCCAGGCATAGGTCGGCAGGTCCACCTGTTTCTCCCAGTCGGGCACGTCCTTCCCCATCACGGCGGGGAGCCGCTCGTAGGCCAGCCCCAGGCGGGCGAGGTTTTCATGGATCGAAGCCATCCGCTCGGTGTCGCGGTCGAGGTTGATCACATAGACGAGCGGGGTCATCGGAGGCCATCCTGGCGTCCCCGCCGGCGGTTTTCAATTCGTTTGGCGTCGGCGCTTTTGGTTCGTCACCGCGTCCGCCGACGGCTATCCCCATGGTCGCGATGAAGATCCTCCACCTCTCCAAGATGGACAGCGGAGGCGGGGCCGCCGACGGCTTCGTGAGGATCCACCGCGCCTTGCTGGCGGAAGGCCACGAGTCCGTCGCCTATGTCATCAAACGGAAGCGGCGCGACGTCGCGGCGATGGTCGACGCCCGGAGCCTGCTCGGGCCGCTCGCGAAACTGGCCTGGGGGCTGGGCCGCGCCTGGGCCAAGCTGGGCCGCCTGCACCTGAGGCCGGTCGGGGTTTATGACTTCGACGCCGAGGCCAACTTTCCCTCGGCCCCGATCGTCCGCGACGCCCGGGCCCGCGCGGAGCGGTGGGATTGGGTGCTCGTGCATTGGTCGGGAGCCTTCGTGCGGCCGGAGGCCGTCCAGGAAATCGCCGCCGCCCTAGGGGCCCGCGTGGCGCTCTGGCAGGTCGACATGGCCCACGCCACGGGCGGCTGCCATTCCAACCTCGGTTGCGAGCGATACCGCACGGGCTGCGGCGCCTGCCCGTTGATCGGCTCCGCCGACCCCGCGGACGTCTCCTCCGCGCAGGCGGCTCGTCGTGCGCGCCTTTGGCGGCAGCTTGACGCGGTCGTGCTGGCGCCCAGCGGTTGGTCCGCCCGCCAGGCGGCGGACAGCTTCATCCTGCGGGACCTCCCGCGGCGGACTTTCCCCATCCCGCTCGACCTCGCTGCGTTGCGTCCTTCGGCGGACGCGGCCGCGGCGCGCCGCTCGCTCGGCCTCCCCGCCGAAGGCCGCATCGCGCTCGTCCGCGCCCTCGATCCCGGCCTCACCTACAAGGGCTTCGGCCTCTTCCTCGCCGCCCTGCGTCGGCTCGACTCCGAAGGCGTGGCCCTGCACGTGGCCGCCATCGGCGAACGCGGGCACGTCCCCGGGGGCTTCCGGCATGTCGGCGTCACCGAGCTCGGTCCGCGGCGCGGCGACGCCGAGCTGGCGCTCGCCTACCAGGCGGCCGATTTCTTCGTCAGCCCGTCGACCAACGAGACCGGGCCGATGATGGCCGGCGAGGCGATGGCCTGCGGCCGCCCGCTCGTCGCGTATCCGATCGGGATCGCCCCCGACCTGGTCGAGGACGGCCGGAACGGGACCTTGGTCCAGCCGGTCGGCGACGTCGCCGCCCTGGCTGACGCGCTGCGCGACTACGCGCGGATGCCGGCGGCCGAGCTCGCCGACCGGCAGCGCGCCGCCGCCGATTCGGCTGGGCGAATCTTCTCGGCCGGCTACTTTGCCCGACAGCTCCAAGCCGCCCTGCGCCGATGAAGCACGCCTCCGTCCTTTACCGCGACTATGCGGACAATACGCTGTTCGCGCCGGGCGCCGGGGAGAACAACGGCGAATTCTACCTGCCCTACGACCGGTTGCGGGAGCGGTTCCTGGCGGCCGGCATCGAGCTCAATACGCCCGACGTGAACGCCGGCCGTCCGGTCGAATTCGAGCTGCACATCAACTGCCGCCGTCAGGATCCGGCGGCCCGGGCCTACGTCTACCTCTACGAGAATCCGCTGATCCGCCCGCTCAACCGCGACCGCGCGGCGCTCGCCCGTTACGCCAAGTGGTTCGCCTGGGATGGCGCCCTCCGCGACGATCCCCGCGCGATTCCGCTCCTTTATCCGAACCGGTTCGAGACCGAAGGCTGGAAGGGTCCGGAGCTGCGGCCGCTCTTCTGCGTCCTCGTCGCCTCGAACAAGGCTCTGGCCGTCGTCGACCCGCGCGACCAATACCAGGCCCGCGTCCGGATCCTCGACTGGTACGAGCGCCACGCCCCGGCCGACTTCCATCTCTTCGGCCGCGGCTGGGACCGCCCCGCCGCCGTGCCCGGCCGCTGGGGGCGCGTGCGCAACCAGCTGCGCAAGCTGTTGGCCCGCTTCCTGCCCGCCAAGTCGCCCTACGCCACCTGGCGCGGTCCGGTGGACGACAAGATCGAACTGCTGACCCGCGCCCGCTTCTGCCTCGCGCATGAGAACTGCCGCGACCTGGAAGGCTACGTGACCGAGAAGCTCTTCGATTGCTTCCGCGCCGGGTGCGTCCCCGTCTACGTCGGCCCGAAGGAGATCTTCGACCTCATCCCTGCCGGCTGCTTCGTCGATGGACGCGCGTTCGCCACCCCGGCCGCGCTCGACGCCCACCTGCGCGCGATCGACGACGAGGCCTACCGGGGTTACCAGGCGCGCATCCGGGCCTTCCTGCTCTCGCCCCAGGCCCGCCCCTTCTCGCAGGACCACTTCGCCGAGGTCATCGTCCGTGAGATCCTGGCCGACCTCGCCGCCGCCCGATGAGCCTGCCCACCGTCAGCGTCATCTTCCTTGCCTATCGTCAGGAAGCCTACGTCCGCGAGGCTGTCCGGTCCGTACTTGCCCAGGACCTGCCCGAGTATGAGGTGATCGTCGGGGACGACGCCTCCCCTGACTCCACGCGCCGCATCCTCGAAGAGGAGCTCGCCGCGTACCGCGGTCCCGCCCGCATCACCCTTCTTCCCCCCGGACCCAACGTCGGCATCATCCGCAACTTCAACCGCTGCGCGGCCGCCGCCACCGGCGATATCCTCGTCGCCGCGGCCGGGGACGACGTCAGCCATCCGCAACGGCTGCGGCGGGTGGCCGAGTTCTTCCGCGACCATCCCGATTGCTTCGCCCATTACTCGAACGCCCGCCTCATCGACGCGGTCGGCGCCGTGCTGCGGCCGGAGTGGTACCATCATCGGGGCCGGCTGCACCGCCGTTTCGACCCGGCGGGCTTCCATCTCTACCAAGGCGTCCAATTCTGCGGCGCCACGGGCAGCTACCGGGCCGAGGTCTTCCGTCGCTTCCCCCCGATGCCGGGGGTGACGGGCGGCGAGGACGGGCCGGCCATCCTGCGCGCGCTGGTCCTCGGCGCCGCCACGGTGGACGACGAGATCCTCCTCGATTGGCGATGGCATGGCGCGAACATGTCCCATGGCAGCAAGCCCCGGAACCTGGGTTGGCGCGCCAAGCTGCGTCGGGCCGCGGCCTGGCCGGCCGGCCAGAAGGTCCATCGCCGAGGCTACCTGGCCGACCTGGCCCACGCCGAGCGGGCGGGGTTGGCGGCCCCCGCGGTCATCGCGCGGTTCCGCGCCCTGGTCGATGACGTCCATGCCCAAGCCTCCGTGAAGCTCCACTGCACGCACCCGAACGCCCGTTGGTCGGCGATCGGCATGGCCATCGGCCATTTCTGGCGCGTCTCTCCGCGCGGCCCAGCCTGGAAATTGCGCTTCCTCGCGAAGGCCCTGGCCAAGAAGGCGCTGCCCGGTCCGCTGCGCGCCTTCTTCGTGTTCGACCTCTCCAAGTTCTGATCAGCTACGCGGGCCGAACTTGCGCTGCGGCGGCTGGCTGGGCGCGGCCGCGTCGAGCGAGACGCCGGCGCAGGCCGGGTCGCGGGCGAAGGCGCCGTAGGTGGCCGGGTCGAAGCGGGTCGTCATGCCGCGGGCCGCCTCGGCCACGAGCACGCGGCCGTCGGGCTGGAGGAAGCCGACCTGCACGATCGTGGGGCCGTCGACCTTGCGCGTGTGCGCGACGAGCCGCTCCATGAACGGGCCGGCCTCGGGGCCGGGCTTGAGGGCGAAGAGGATCCTCTTGATCAGGGCCGGCGCGCCGCGGAGCGGCTGGATCGCGTGGGCGCTGATGTTCCACTCGCCGCGCTCCTCGCGGTACGCCAGGCGGGCGTCGACCATGACGTGGGCGCCGTCGGCCAGGAGCGGCTGGTCCCCGTCGCGCGCGGCTAGGGCGGCTTCGAACGCCTCGGAGAACATGCTCACGGGGATGGTGACGTTCCGCGACGCGACGGTGAAGAGGCACCACGGCCGGTTGTCCTTCTTGGAGATCTTCTTCTCGAGGCCGCCCAGGATGCCGCAGATCCGGACGGTGTGGCGCTCCTTGCGGTCGAGCTCGATGCGGTCGGGCGTCGTCGCGAACGTCGCGACCGCCTCGTCGAGGCCGTGGTAGTCGGCGAGCGGGTGGCCGCTGAGGTAGAAGCCGAGCAGCTGCTTCTCGTTGTTGAGCATCTCCAGCTTCGGCATCGGCTCGGACTTGCGCAGGATGAGGTCGGACGGGCGGGCCGCGCCGGCGTCCTCGGCCCCGAGCAGGTCGAAGAGGTTGCCCTGGCCGCGCTCGCGCTCCTTGCGCTCGGACGAGAAATGCCGCCGGACGGACTCGATCGAGTCGACGAGGTGGCGGCGGTTCTCGCCGGTGAAGTCGAAGGCGCCGGCGCGGGCCAGGCAGTCCAGCGTGCGCGCGTTGAGGTCGGCCTCGCCCATGCGGCCCACGAAATCGCCGAAATCCTTGAACGGGCCGGCCTGCTCGCGCTCGGCGACGATGGCGCGCGCGGCCATCTCGCCGACGCCCTTGATGGCGCCGAGGCCGAGGCGGATGGCGTTGTCCTTGGCCACCGGGGTGAAGTCGGTGTCCGACTGGTTCACGTCCGGCCCCAGCATGCGCATGCCCAGGGCCTCGACCTCGGCCACGAACCCCGCGAGCTTGTCGGCGTTGCCCTGCTCCGAGGTCAGGATGGCGGACATGAACTCGACCGGGTAGTTGGCCTTCAGGGAGGCGGTGCGGTACGAGAGGATCG
>JACCEC011014465.1_pt1 | contig 14287 bp, 2 predicted proteins | sample 7450121 | NCBI WGS metagenome assembly JACCEC01 (sample SAMN15323455, study PRJNA562643) | freshwater metagenome | isolation source: river surface water | place: USA:Blue River Watershed | collected 2017-08-18 | reverse complement strand
GTTCATCACGGATTTCTTCATCCGGCCCACCACGTGCATCTCGCAGGGCTTGCAGTCAAAGCGCAGGGTGAGCTTTTCCTTGCCGTTCACCAGCTGCAGCGGCTCGGCCCGCACCGTGCCCTGCACCCCGGTCACGCCCTTGGCCTGCTTGGGGCACAGGCTCATGCTCCAGCGCACGCAGTGCTTGGTGATCATGAGGGAAACCTCGCCTTCCTCCTCGTGACTTTCGTAGGCGGCGGCGATCACCTTCACGCCGTGCTTCGCGTAGAAGTCCCTCGCCTTTTCGTTCAACACGTTGGCCAGGTAGCTCAGGGTGTCTTCGGGGTAGGGCGTGGGTGGCTCCACCGGCCGTGCGCGCTGCGGGCGCTGCCAGGCGGCAAGGCGTGAGGCCTCTAGCGCCACGACCGCGTCACGACGCAGCGCGTTGAGGAATGAAGCCGGCAGGAACCACGGGCTGGTCAGCGCCAGCCGGATGTCCAGCGGCTCGAAATCCGTGGCACCGAAGCGCCCGAGCTGCTCGCGCAGCTGCGCCTCCTGGCGCGCCGCGTCGCGCGCGGGCTCCCTGGCGTGGGGCAAAGCGGCCCGGCCTGTGTGGCCGTCCTCGTCGGTCAGGGTGAGCGCAAAGCCCTCGCGCGTCTCGGACAGTTCGGCCCACACGCCGATGCGGCGCTCGCTGGACTTTTTCTCGAGCTGGCGCACCCAGCTCATGTCGCGGTTGCGGTTGATGCGGGTGCCCTTGCGCAGGTCACGCAGGCCAGCGATGGGGTCCTTGGGGAAGACGCGCCAACGGCCCTGGGTCCGCGCGTTGGGGCCTGCGGGTTCGGCGCGGTTGATCGCCATCCCTACCAGCTCCTTCTGCAGGTCGAAGTAGCACAGGCCATCTCCGTTGTGCAATTCGGTGGCCGGGTCCTCGCACTCGAGCTCGATCCAGCCCTCGCCAGCCTGCACCTGCGTCACCCAGGCGATGGCCTGGCCCGGGTTCTTGGGCGAATCGAAGGCGCCGATGTCGTCCTTGCGGCCGTTGACGAAGTAGTCGGTGAACTCGCGGTTGAAGTTCTGGTTCGGGTCGGGCGTGAAGAAGAAGCGCGTGCGGCCGCTGGACGCTCGGGCAAAAGGCTGCCCACTGCCCTCGCGCGCCTCGATCAGTTCATCGAGCAGCCGGCGGTAGTGGGCCGTGATGTTCTTCACATAGCCCATGTCCTTGTAGCGGCCCTCGATCTTGAAGCTGCGCACGCCGGCGTCGATCAGCGCGGCCAGGTTCTCGCTCTGGTTGTTGTCCTTCATCGACAGCACATGCTTGTCGTGCGCGATGATGCGGCCCTGGGCGTCCTTGACCTCGTAGGGTAGGCGGCAGGCCTGCGAGCAGTCGCCGCGGTTGGCGCTGCGCCCGGTGTGCGCATGGCTGATGTAGCACTGGCCGCTGTAGGCGACGCACAGCGCGCCGTGGACGAAGAACTCGATGTTGCAGCGATCCGGGTCGGTGGCGGCGCGGATGGCGGCTATCTGCTGCAGGGTGAGCTCGCGCGCCAGCACGATCTGCGACAGGCCGGCGTCCTGCAGGAAGCGCGCCTTTTCCGGGGTGCGGATGTCGGTCTGCGTACTCGCGTGCAGCTGGATGGCGGGCAGGTCGAGTTCGAGCAGGCCCATGTCCTGGATGATGAGTGCGTCGGCGCCGGCGTCGTGGAGCTGGTGGATCAGCCGGCGCGCGGACTCCAGTTCGTCATCGCGCAGAATGGTGTTGAGCGTGACGAAGACCCGGCTGTGGTAGCGGTGCGCATGCCTGACCAGGCGCGCGATGTCCTGCACCGAGTTTTCGGCGCTGGCGCGCGCACCGAACGAGGGCCCGCCGATGTAGATGGCGTCGGCGCCGTGGTTGACGGCCTCGATGCCGATGTCGGCGTCGCGCGCCGGGGACAGGAGTTCGAGCTGGTGAGGGAGCATGGGGCGTGGAGCGGGCGGCAAACCCGCTATTGTCCCAGTTTCAGGCTCAGAAGCCCAGTTCCCGGATCAATACCGCAGCGGCCTGGCGGAGATAGCGCCAGGCCGGCGCCTCCCAGCTGGCATGGACCGTGACCTGGCCGCGCCAGCTCAAGCGGCCCCAGTCTTCGAGGCTGCCGGGTGGGACGTCGAACGCGACACGGTAGATCGCGTGCTCGGGCACCAGCTGGCCAGCCTTCTCGCGCGTGAGCACATGGCCACCGGCCTGCGCCGCCAGTTCCGGCCTGGGCAGCACGCGCGAGGCGTCGCGGTCGATCGAGCTGACCTTGAGCCGGATCGCGTGCATGGCGGGGCCATCGGCGACGAACAGCGCGCTGTCGCCGATGGCGACCCGCTGCACCTCCTGTTCATCGAGCCAGGTCTCGACCAGCCAGCGGCCATCGTCGCGCACGAGCAGGGCAACCCTTTCCTTGCGGCTCAGCCACTGGCCGATCTGCAGGTCAGGGTCGAGATCGCGCAGCCGGCCCGCAAAAGGCGCGCGCGGCGCGTAGGTCTGGTACTCGGCATCCAGGCTGGCGAGTTCGGACTGGGCGGAGAGCAGCGCCTGCTCGTTGACCAGCAGGCGCTGGCGCGCCTCGGCATCGAAGCCCGACGACGCCGCCTGCCAGCGCAGCTGCTCGACGCGGGCGAGCAGGGCCTGGCGCCGCAGCTGCAGATCGGGCAGGTACAGGCGCAGCAGCTCGGCGTCCTGCGGCACGGCGTCACCCTCGCGAAAAGGCAGGGCATCGACGCGCGCGCCGGAGGGCGCGAACACCGGCCAGACCTCGGTCGGTTTCAGCATGGCGCTGGCGCTGATCTGCGCCGGCCACGGCACGGCGGTCAGCAGCAGCGCCGCGAGCAATGCGGCTGCGCTGGCGCGGCTGCGGCGGCGGGATCGAATGCGAGGCCAGCGCTCACGCCAGGCAGCGAGTTCATGCCGGATCGGCAACAGCACGAACCACAGGATCTCGACCAGAAACAGCAGGATGCCGAGCAGCTTGACGGCGAAGTGATAGACCAGCACCGCGATGCCTAGGAAGACGACCAGGCGATAGATCCAGGTGAAGCAGGCAAAGGCGATCAGGCCGGCCTCGCGCTGGGGCGTGAGGTGCTCGGGCTTGGGCTCGCGCAGATCGAACAGCCATTCGCGCAGCTGCCAGCGTGCCAGAGCGAAGCTGCGCTGGTGCAAATTGGGCATGTCGAGCCAGTCAGACAGGATGAAATAGCCGTCGAAGCGCATGAAAGGGCTGGCGTTGACCGCCAGCGTGCCGATCCAGCTGGTGGTCGCCAGCACGAAGGCCGCCGCGCGCCAGGCGCCGTCAGGCAGCAACGCCCAGCCCAGCGTGGCCCAGGCCGCGATCATGAGTTCGGTGGCGATGCCGGCCGCCGCCACGCGCAGCCGTTGCCAGCGCCCGGTCAGGCGCCAGGTCTCGTTGGTGTCGGTGTACGCCACCGGCCACAGCACCAGGAAGGCGACCCCCATCGCCGGGACGCGGCAGCCCTGGCGCTTGGCGGTGAAGGCGTGGCCGAGCTCGTGCAGGAACTTGACCGCCACCAGCGCAATGCCATAGGCCGCCAAGCCAGGCCCGCTGAAGGTATCGACCAGCGAGGCGCTGAAGACATCCCACTGTCGGGCGACCTGGTAGAGGCCGAAGGCCAGCGCCGCCAGCGTCAGCGCCAGGAAACCGCGACTGGAGAAGAGGGCGGCTACGCCTTGCCAGCGCTCCAGCCAGGCATCAGGCCGCCAGAGCGGAATGCGGAAGAACAGGTAATGGTGCAGCAGCCACTGGAACGGAGTTCCCCGGATCTTGTCCAGCCGCTCGGCCAGCTGGCGCGCGCTGCCAATCTGCGGCTGCAGCAGCTGGTGCTCCTGCAGGAAGCGGGCGACTTGCTGCACCGCTTCGGGACCGATCTGCAGCGTGGTCTCGGCTGAGACGGCGGCTGCGATGGCTTGGGCGTCATCGAGCGACCAGCGGCTCAGGATCTCGAAAGTCGGCCAGTCGAGGCGCAGGAACTGGTGGCGTACCGGGTCGTGCAGGGTCCAGCTCGGCTGGCCGTCGTCGAGCACCGGGCCGGGCAGGAGGTCGAGCTCCTCGCGCAGTCTTGGCAGTGCCATGTGTCAGATTCCGACCGCGGTGCGCAAGGCGGCCAGCGGCCGGCGCAGCATCCAGTAGGCCAGCGGTACCCAGCCGCCCTGCAGCTTGGCCGTGCCCTTGAGGCCGACCCGGTGCGTGGTCGGCGCGTCGAGCGTGGCGCGCACCCGGTAGGCATGGGCGCCGTCGGGGCGCTGCACCGCGTCGTGCGCCATGTAGCGCACCCGCGCCGACACCGGCGACAGCGGGCTGGAATTGAGGTAGAGCTTGACAGCCGAGCCCGGCTCCAGCGCGATCGCATCGGCCAGTGGCAGCCAGGCCTCGACCTCGCTGTCTGACGTCGCGGCCAGCCGCATGATGCGCTCGCCCACGCTGACTGGCCGTCCCGTCCACTCGGACGGGTCGTCGAACAGCACCACGCCGTCCTGCGGTGCCAGCACGCGCGAGCGCTGCAACTGCTCGCGCAGAAATTCGGCCTCGGCGCGTTTTTCCTCGATCTTGCCGGTGAGCAGGGCGAGCTGCGTGCGGTACTTGGCATCGAGCAGCGCCTGCTGCGTGGTCTGGCGGTATTCGGTCTCGGCGGTGGCCAGCGCCTGCTCGGCCACTTCGAGCCGGCTGCGGATCAGTGCCTCATCGAAACCGAACAGCGGCTGGCCCTTCTTGACGGCCTGGTTGGGCTGGACGTGGAAGGTATCGACCACGCCGTCAAGCGGAGAGCGGATGACGACCGGGTGTGCGGGCACCAGCTCCCCGGGCGCGAGCACGCTCAGGCGCACTGGCACGCAGGCCAGCAGCAGAATGGCGACGGTCCAGCGCAGACGGGGCTGCCGCCAGAGGGATTTTCCGGACTCAGGCTTGAACGCATGGGCGAGACGCTTGCGCCAGTTGCGCACCGACCAGGCGGGCGGGCGGTGCAGCGAGCGCCAGGCGTGTGCCCAGACGTCGATCCATTCGGCCAGCAAGGCGATTTCCTGCTGGCTGAAAGGGAGCTCGCGCGCGAGCAGCAGGCCAGCGCTGGCGGCTCCGGTCGAGGCCGGACCTGAGCTCGACCAATCACGCGAAGACGGCTCCTGGGGCAAGGGCAGCCACAGGGCTTGGGCCGGCAACCACTCCGACCAATCGGACGCGAGGTCAGGTGGCAGGTCGGAGGCGGTTACGGAGACTGGCTTGGGTTGCGACCGGGCCAGCTCGGCGCAGACCCGGCTCAACCACTGCGCATACGGTGCATTGGCATCGGGATGCACCACACCAGAGAGTGCCTGCAGGCCGGCGTCGGCCAGCCACAGGCCGGCCTGTCGGTAGGGAGCCAGGGCGTGGCTGTCGTTGACGAGCAGGAAGCTCAGTTCGGCCGCCGTCCCGGCCTGCCGGACCCGGCGTGAGAGCTCGAGCAGGGTGAACAGCGGGTTGGAAACCGGAGCAGATCTTGCCCCGGTGGGTTGGCTAGGCTGGGTCAATCGCTTTCAGGTCCTCTGGGTCATCGGGCTGGAACGGGGGCACGCTGCACGCTCTTGTTCTGGGCAGCGTCGCGCAGTTGCGCGCTCAGGCCGGTGCGACCTGGCTTGGCATTGTCGCCGACGTGGAAGCGGAACAGCGTGCTCGCCTCGCGTCCCTGCGCGTCGCGTGCCGTCAGCTTGATGCGCAGCTCGCCGCGGAATTCCACCGGCGGCTCGAAGCTGAACTTGCCCGTGCGCGCATCGAAGCGCACCCAGCGCGGCAGCTCGCTGCCGTCGGCCAGCTTGGCGCTCAGCGTCACCTCGATGCCAGCCTGCGTGTGAACGAAGGCATCGGCCGGCACGCCGAAGCTGCCTTCGGCTCCAGCCTGGGCAAACTGGTCGCCCATGCCGCGAAACACCTGCAGGCTCGCCTGGTCGCTGGCGACGACGCTCACCTGCCAGATCGACTCCGCGGCCTGGAATGCCTCGTAGCGGTCGAAGTGCCAGTCGCGGTCCCGGTCTGACCAGCTCCAGAGGGTGCGTTCGATCAAGCCTTGCGATTGCAAGCTCGCATCGCCCGCCAGGGCGTACAGCGTGGAGTCGAACGGCGAGTACTCGAAACGAGGCCCCGGGGTGAACTCTATCGGCTCTGTCGGTGCAACGAATGGCGCTACCTCGGGCTGCTCATTGTGCGGCGCAGCCGGCTCGAAGGGCTGGATCAGAACCGGAACGCCCGGGTCGAGGATCCGGCCGAGCGTCACGTCGTTGTCGCCGAAGGCGTTGTCGGTGATGATCAGTTCGATGAAGTCGATCTTGCCATCGCCGTTCTCGTCGATGAAGCGCGCGCCATCGCCACCCGCCACGCGCTGGGTGAAGTCGTACCAGCCGGCCTGGGTGATGGGCTTCCCATCCAGGTCCCGAACCACCGTGCCCTCCAGTTTCATGGCATTGAGGAAGGCCAAATCGACGTACTTGATGTAGCCGTTGACCTGCTCGGCCAGCAGGCCGGAGGCTCGCACATCGATCAGGACCCGGACCTGAGTGCCGCTGCGCGTGCCATCGACGTCAGTCAGGCCCACGTCCGGGACGCCGTTGTTGTCCGCATCAAGGCCTTCGATGGCGAAGCGGATCGGATCCCAGGGCGTGTTGGCGGTGCTCGCGCCATCGGCCAGCGTGACGGTGCGGCTGCCGTCGGCCTCGAACTTGACTTCAGTGCTGGCGTCGATGCTGGCGTACTGCTCGACCGTGATCCCGATCAGCTGCGAAGTTTCCGAGACAACCTCGGAGTCAGCGCCATCGGTGACGCTGATGGAGATGATCACCTTGCTATCGGTCAAGGTCCCGTCATTGCCTTGGTCAAAGTACTCCCTGGTGGTCCAGGCGAGGGTCGCGAGGGCGTTCTGCTCCTGGTCGAGCAGGCCGTCGCCGTTGAGGTCACCCCTGGCCGCATCGCCTATGCCTTGCGAGGCGGCCAGCGTCGCCAGGGCCTCCTCGGTAGTCGGCGTGATACCGTCCTTGTCGAAGTCGTCGTCGAGACCGATCGTCGTGCTGCCGGTGAAAGCGCCGTTGGCGGCAAACTGGTAGATCACGCCGGTGCCGTCGTCGCGGATCGACGCCTCGCCCATGGAACTGACAAGGCCACGCGTGGCCACCAGGGCGAAGTGCTCGGAACCCTCGCGGACCAGATCCTGTTCGTCTGTGATGCCGACGCGGACCAGCAGCTCGCCGCTGGCGGGAATCGTTGCGCTGCCGGCATAGGTCACCCAGCTGAGGCCGTTCCAGAACTGGATGTTGCTGCTGGTCTTGTCGATGGCGGCCAGCGGCTCGTCTGTATCGTAGCTGAGCGGCAGGGCAAGCTGGAGCGGGCCGGGCGCGCCTTTCAGCGTGAAGACGACGAAGTCCGAGCCCTCGTTGACGATCGGGCTGTCGATCTTGATGTCGCGGTCGTCATCCTTGGCGGCCGTGCGGTTCTCCGCACCACTGTCATTGAAGATCGCGCCGGTTCCGTAGTCGCCGATGATGCCCTTGGCCGTGACGGACACTTGACCGGGAATGGTCGCTGAGAGGGTGAACGCGTGCGCATCCTCATAGATGTCGTCATTGAGGATTGGCACACGTACCAACAAGACACTGCCACCCGCAGGTACGGACACCAGACTGCCCGGGACGTAGTTTACCCATTGCTTGCCGTCGTAGGTCTGGATCGAATTCAGGTAGTCATCGTCCGCTTCAGCGGTGGCATTGCCGGCTGCAAACCCTTGGGCACCGTCAGCTAGTGCCAGAGCGAACTGCTGGTTGGACGAAGCCTCGACGCGGAAGACCGCGTGAGGGGATGCTTCGTTGACGGTGACATCACTGATCCTGATTGAGCGGTCGTCGTCCAGGTCGGTGGTGTTGCTCGGTGGGGTGTACTGGCCGTTGGTCGGACCGCTGGGGTCGGCGTCGGGGAACTTGACGCCGCCGCCATGGTCATCGATGGTGGCCGTGCCCACGCCCGAGGTGCCGCCGGTGTTGGTCGCCGTCAGGGTGAAGGTGTGCCCACCTTCGTCGAGGGTGTCCGACACGATGGCGGTGCGCACCAGCAAGGTGGTGGCGCCGGCGGGAATGGCCACCGGGGTGCCGGTGTAGGTCTCCCAGCTGTCACCGTCCCAGTACTGGAGAGCCGGACCGTAGTCATCGGTGTTGTCGGCGCGGTCGCCATCCACGTCCTGGGTGGCCGAGCCGTCGGTCAGGCTGAGGGTCACCATTTGACCGGCCACGCCGGTGACGGTGAACACGGCAAAGGGCGAGCCTTCGTTGACGGTGATGTCGTTGACCGTCAGCGGACGGTCGTCATCCAGGTTGGTGGTCTCGGTGACAGCCGCCGGATCCGTGCTGGTCGGGTTCGTCGGGGCCACGTCCGGATACTTCACGCCGCCGCCATGGTCGTCGATCGTGGCCGTGCCGGTGTCGAAGGTGCCCCCGGTGTTCTCGGCCTTCAGCGTGAAGGCGTGGTTGCCTTCATCCAGGGTGTCCGGGTTGATGGCCGTGCGCACCAGCAACCTGGCCGTCTCGCCCGAGGTCCCGTCGCCATCGCTGGGGAGGGTGATGAAGTCCCCGGCGGTGTAGCCGGTCCAGGTCGAGCCGTTCCAATACTGCAGTGCCGGACCGAAGTCCTCGCTGCCATCGGTCAGGACCGTGCCGTTGCCGTTTTCGATCGTGGCCGTGCCGCTGGCCAGACTGAGCTTGACCTGCTGACCCTCGACACCGGTGACGGTGAATACGGCAAAGGGCGAGCCCTCGTTGACGGTGATGTCGTTGACCGTCAAGGCGCGGTCGTCATCACGGGTGACGGTGGTGTCGTCGGTGCCGTCGTCTTTGAAGATGGTGCCAGTGCCGTCGTCCTTGACGGTGGCGGTGCCCGTGTCAAAGGTGCCGCCGGTGTTGGTGGCCTTCAGCGTGAAGGTCTCGCCGTTGTCGATCGCGTCCTCTTGCTCGGGGGTGAGCGAGGTGCGCACGAGCAGCTTGCCGCTGGCGTTCAGGGCGGTGGTGCCCGAGGTGTAGGTGGTCCAGGTCGTGCCGCCGTTGGTGGAGACCTGCAGCCCTGACAGGTTCGTGGTGGTGCCGTCGGTCAGGGTGAGGGTGGCCAGCTGGTTGGCCGCACCGCTGACCTCGAAGACGGCGTAGGGGCTGGCTTCGTTGACGGTGATGTCGTTGACCGTCAACGCACGGTCGTCATCGAGGTTGGTGGTGCTGCTCGGTGGGGTGTACTGGCCGTTCGTCGGACCGGTGGGGGCGCTGTCAGGGAACTTGACGCCACCGCCATGGTCATCTATGGTGGCCGTACCCACGTCCGAGGTGCCGCCGGTGTTGGTCGCAGTCAGGGTGAAGCTGTGCCCGCCCTCGTCGAGAGTGTCCGCCACGATGGCGGTGCGCACCAGCAAGGTGGTCGAGCCAGCGGGGATGGCCACCGGGGTGCCGGTGTAGGTCTCCCAGCTGTCGCCGTCCCAGTACTGGAGAGCCGGGCCGTAGTCGTCGGTGTTGTCGGCACGGTCGCCATCCACATCCTGGGTGGCCGAGCCATCGGTCAGGCTGAGGGTCACCATTTGACCGGCCACGCCGGTGACGGTGAACACGGCAAAGGGCGAGCCTTCGTTGACGGTGATGTCGTTGACCGTCAGCGGACGGTCGTCGTTCTTGGCGGTGTCGGTCGCGTCGTCGGTGTTGTCGCCGTCGTTGTCACCACCGGTGCCATCGTCCTTGATGGTTCCAGTGCCCGAGGCGTCGCTGATGGTGCCGTTGGTCACGCTGTCGAGGTTGACGGTGAAGGCCTCGCCGCCCTCGTAGACGCCGTCATCGTTGATGGTAACGGTGATGGTCTTGCTCGTGTCGCTTGCAGCGAAGTTCAAGCTGCCGGCGATCGCTGTGTAGTCATTGGCATCAGCCGACCCCCCGGTGGTGGCGGTGCCAGCCGTGAAGCTGTAGTCCACCGTGGACGCCAGGTTGGTCGAGCCGGTCTTGCTCACCGTGAAGGTCATCGTGCCGGCGGCCTCGTTGACCGTGACATCGTTGATGGCAAAGCTCGGGCGATCGTCGTCGTAAGCCGGGTTGGGGTCGGAGCCATCGGGGTCGGAGCCGTCGTCGTAGAGGGTGCCGGTGGCCGCGGGCGTGGTGACGGTGAGGTCAACGGTGGAGTCGGTCTTGGCGGCGGTGATGGTGGCGATGACGGTCTCGGCGCCCTCGAAAACCGTGTCCCCAACGGGGTCGACCGTGAAGGTGATCGAGGTCGCCCCAGCGGCGATGGTTAGATTGAAGTCACGATTGCTGTCCGGGGTGATAGTGTTGCCCGAGGCATCCCTGACGACGTAGTCGCCCGAGGCGGCGGTGCCGCTCAGGCGGATGGTGACCGAGGTGGCGGTGGCCGACGTATTGCCTGCCAGGCTGACCGTGTAGGTCATGGCGGCGGATTCGCTGGCATCGCCTTCGGATATGCCCGACGGGCTGACGGCGATGGCCACGGTGGGCTTGTCGTCGTCAGCGATCAACGGCCCTGTGCCATCGGGGTCGAACCCGTCGTCGTAGAGGTTGGCGGTACCGTCAGCATATGAATTGGCGCGGATCGCTCCGCTGTTGCCATCCTGGTATTTGAGCGCAGCATCGACAAAAGAAGTTCTCAGGATGAACGACTCGACCCCTTCGTACACCGTGTCCTGGATCGTGGCAGTTTTGACGTAGAAGCGACTGTTGCCAGCTGGCAACGTAATCTGGTTTCCGCTGACCTGAGTCCAATTGGTGGAGCCGTCAAGGCTCCAATAGAACGTGCTTGAGTAGTCGCCCAATTGGGTGGTTGCATCGACCAACTGCAGGCTGATCAGTGTATCGGCCGACTGGGCGGAAGCGACATCGACGGAAAACACCGCATCGTCACCTTCAGGGATCTCGACGCCAGTGACTGCAATCGTGGGGCGGTCGTCTGCACCGTTGATTGTGATCACCAGATCAGCCGTCGTGGTCGCACCCTTGGAGTCGACAATCGTGTAGGTGAAGGTGTCACTGACCTGCTGGCCGACCGTCAAGCTCTGCACGTTCCCCGCACTGTTGTTCAGCGAATAGCTGTAGCGGCCATCGGCGTAGAGGGTTACGTCGCCATAGGTGCCATGCAGGGTCAGCGGGTTGGCGCTGCTGATCAGTGCCGTTTCGTTACTGTCCACGGCTTGCGTGACAGTCCGGGTATCGTTGGCGTCAACATCCGAATCGTTGCTCAGTACGTTGCCGGTAGCGACTAGAACACTATCTTCAGTGACGCTGCCGGCATCGTTGGCGGCAGTGGGGGTATCGTTTGCGCCGTTGAGGGTAACAGTCAGCTTGGCCCAGGAAGTTCCCGGAGTGCTCAGCGTGTTCTTGACCTGGTAATAGAAGACATCGGTTACGACCGTACCGCTTTGCAGCGCCTGGACGACGGCGTCACTGTTGAGAACGGTGTATGTGTAGGTTCCATCGTCCTTCATCACGATGGAGCCGTAGGTGCCACTGACTGTGTTCGAGGTATCCTGATCGCGTACCGTGTCGTTGCCGAACGTCGAGGTGGAGGTGTTGGCCTCGTTACGGATGACGGTGACGTAGTCGCTGCCATAGCTGCTCGCAGATGACGATTCCAGATCGTTGGTCAGCACGTTGCCAGTGACCGTTGCCGATGCGCTGTTGGAAGTGTTGGTGTTGTCATTGACGCCCAGTTCCAGAGCAGCACTGGGTGCGTCGTCTGTCAGAACCGGGTCGTTGGTCGAACTGCCATAAACCGTGATCACTATATTGGCGCGGCTCTGAACGCCTGCAGAATCGCGCATGGTGTACTGGAAGGTCTCTGTTCCGGATTGTCCGGAAGCCAGCGAGGTTATATCGGTGTTAGGTGTGTAAACGTAGTCGCCGTTGGCGTAGAGATCGAGGCTGCCATAGGTGCCAGTCTGGGTCGTCTTGCCGTAGAAGACAAGAGTGCTGGCGTTGGTGACGCCCGAGAGCGTGTTTGTGGTCGTGACGACTGTGTTGCCGCCAATCAGATTGACCGACTGGACATAGGTGCCGTCCGACACATTGCTACCTTCAATCAACATTCCGACCTGGTAACTGGTCCTGACATCGCCGGTGAAAGTCAGATCGGTATAGGCGCTGCTGGCGGATGAAGAAGCAGTTGCTGTCTTGTTGTTTCCGCCTGCCGAGGCGGTTTTCACGACAGCCGTCGTTCCCACGCTGAAGTCACCAACCTCGGCAAAGAGCACATCCTTGTGCGTGACAAAGAAAGCATTGATATCCGTTATGGCTTGAAATGCCGAACCATCCCAGTACTTTGCCGGGTCTGCATTGAACGTGTAGGTCGTCTTGTCAGTGCTCTTTCCTGTAACGTAAATGTTCTTCTCGTTGCTATCGACCACGGCGAAGTAACTGGACCCACTCTTGTAGAACAGCTCGGAGTTGTCGGCGGTTGCATAGAGCGATCCACCTGCATCAGATGTAAAAACAAGTTGCGTGGTACCTGCGACTGCATTGACGGTGCTTGGTGTGCTAGTGACAGCGGTGCCGCCAACGATGGATTTGGCGTCGCCGCTATCCACGTCGGTATCATTGGCCAGGGCGTTCCCGGTTACGTTGTACCCGGTAAACGGATCGGTGGAGAGTTTCTCCTTGGCGCTGGCGTAATCGTTGTAGGCGATGGGTGCGTCGTTGCTGGCCTGAACGCTGACGGTCAGTGTGTTGCTATCGCTGTCGCCTATCTTGTTGGCAGCAGTATAGGTGAAGGTTTCGGTTACGGTACCGGTGCGCAGGGCGTCGACGATTGCCGTGCTGTTCGAAGGTGCGTAGCTGTAGTTGCCAGCGCTATCGATGGTCAGCACACCATATTTACCCTGGATGACAAAACTACCGGACGTCAGCGCTGTGATTTTCTGACCGGTTTCGGTGCTCGCAACGGCGGTCAGGTTCAATCCCGTGGTTCCGGTCAGCACATTGCCAGTGGCATTGGTGCTCGCCGTCAGGGTGTAGTCAGATCCGGTATTTGAAACGAGGGTGCCGCTGACATCCTTCCAGCCGTCTATGGCTTTGTCGGTGCCGAGTTCAACCGCAGCGCTTGCCGTAACCGCAGACAACGTAAAAGCGGGTTGTGCAACCAGCAGGCTGTTCAGTGCCGAGTCCACCCGGTCGGACGACGAGCCAACGTCGGCCACGTTGATCGTTCCCAGGTTGCCGTCCTTGGTATTGTTGATCGACTTGCTTATTTTAGTAGCGTTGATTTGGTCATCAAACCATGCTTGATCGACTACCAGCAGGAAACCTCGGTTGTCGAGAATGTTGCTGTCGCCGTCCTGGTTGCCATCCGCCTGCGCGGTAGCAAAGTTAACAAAGTCGGTGTCAGTCCAGAAGTAGAAGCCCTTGACTTCTCCATTGGCCTTGATCGGCCGACTGATCCAGCCGTAATAGGTGTTGCCTCCGATGATAATCGAGGTCGCGGAAACGTCGTTGCCGCTGAAATTCAGCCCGTTCGAGCCATCGTCGATGCGAACCTGACCCAGGGAGTGGGTCGCATCAAAGTAATGGAGATTCTGTTCCTTGTCGGCCCAGCGTTCGCTGACATCAATGTCACCCGTGGTGATGTTTGCTACGGTTTGTCCATACGTATCGTTATCCAGGTCATAGACCATCTCGTAGGCATTGATGAAGGTGTAGCTGGCGAATTCCACCGCTACACTTTTGCCATCAATCGTTAGCGTGCCCTGATCTGCCTGCCCCGATAGAAAAGACACCGGCAACGGATTTGCCCCGTCGATCATGAAACGCGAGAATGCCTCGCCCTCATCCCCTGCGGTATCACCTTCGGAGTTCAGGACCGAGTCCAGATAATGTCCGATCTCCTCGATCAGTACGCGGGTGATCGAGGCGCTGTCGGCTGCGCCGATTTCAGCCGCGGGGTTGCCCGCTAGCCAGTCGGCGTTCAGGTAGAGGGTGGCCTGACCGGTACTGCCTTCGGCGGCGAAAGCTCCCTTGGCGCCCTGCAGTTCCGCCGCGCTGCGCAGCTCGACCCGCACCGGGCCTTCTCCATTCCTGAACGAGCTCATAAGCTGCTCATAGGCCGCATTCCACTCGGGCGTGGGCCCACCCGTCTGACCGCCGTTGAACAAAGTGGCCAGCTGCTGCCTGGCGTCGGAGCTGTTCAGGAAGTCGGTGACCAGTTTCTCGGCCTGGATCTGGGCGGCGGCCAGGGCGCTGGGCAGGGTCTGGCCGTCGAGGGTAGTGAAGTCGAAGAGGTGAGCACCGCTG